>Ga0256835_1000978_pt1 | contig 18299 bp, 23 predicted proteins | sample PIR30metaG_FD_185972 | JGI IMG/M metagenome (GOLD analysis project Ga0256835, IMG submission 185972) | Hydrothermal vent microbial communities from East Pacific Rise, Pacific Ocean - PIR-30 | ecosystem: Environmental > Aquatic > Marine > Hydrothermal vents | place: Pacific Ocean: East Pacific...
CTCCTGAAGCCTTCTTCGCCCGCAAGCGGGCCTACCGGGACTTGCGCGCCTCGGCCAGGAGCTTTTCCACGTAGGCCGGCACCACCTGGCTCGCCGGGCCGAAGTGGTGCTCGTGGAAGAGATCGGTCACCGCCGAGGGCTCGAGGTTTAGCTCCACGCACCAGGCCCCGGCTCGCCTGGCCACCTGCACGAATCCCGCCGCGGGATAGACCGTGCCGGAGGTGCCGATGGCCAGGAAGAGATCGCATTCCTGAAGCGCGCGGTAGATCTCCTCCAGGTGAAAGGGCATCTCCCCGAACCAGACCACGTGCGGCCTGAGCTTTCCCACCGCACCGCAGGCCGGACAAGGGGTCTTGGTGGAGATGGCCCCGGTCTCGGGAAAGACCCCCTGGCAGGCCTCGCAGCGCACCTTGAGGAGCTCGCCGTGCATGTGGAGGAGACGCTTGCTGCCGGCCCTTTCGTGGAGATCGTCCACGTTCTGGGTCACGAGGAGGACCTCTCCGGGATACTCCCGCTCGAGACGGGCCAGGGCGTAGTGGGCCGCGTTGGGCTCGACCTTCAAGAGGTCGCGCCGGCGGGCGTTGTAGAACTCGTGGACCAGGTCCGGGTTTCGGGCAAACCCTTCGGGGGTGGCCACTTCCTCCAGGTCGAACTTGCTCCAGAGGCCGTCCTTGTCCCGAAAGGTGGGAATGCCTGATTCCGCCGAGATCCCGGCCCCGGTGAGGATGACGATCTTCTGGTAACGCATCCTGAGGAAACGTTAATCACGCCCTCCCCGACTCGTGAAGAGGGAGGACTTGGGCTATCTTTAAGGCCATGCATTGCAGCCTGCGCGAAGAGGCGGCAAACCGCCTGAATAGGCCCCTCCCCCTGCTCGAGGTCCGGGGTGTGGGCAAACACTTCGAGGGGGTGAAGGCCCTGGCCCACGTCTCCTTTGACCTGCGCGACGGCGAGATCCTCGGGCTCATCGGCCCCAACGGCGCGGGGAAGACCACGCTCATCAACCTCGTCACGGGCTTCCTCCGGCCGGACGAAGGCGAGATCTACTTTTCCGGCGCCCGCATAGACGGCAGACCCCCGGAGGTCCTGGCCCGCCTGGGGCTTGCCCGCACCTTCCAGCATCTGCAGATCTTTCCCGAGCTCACGGTCTTTGAAAACGTCCTCCTCGGGCTCACCCGACGGGTGAGGCGCCGCTTCTGGCACGATCTCCTGGGGCTCAGAAAGGCGCGGGAGGAGGAAGAAAGTTTCCGCGAGGAGGCCCGGCGCATCCTCGAAGACTTCGGCCTTTCGGAGCTCTCCGACACCCCGGCCGGAGTCCTTCCCTACGGGGACCAGAGGCGCGTGGTCCTGGCCCGGGCCCTGGTCTCTCGCCCCCGGCTCCTCCTCCTCGACGAACCCGCCGCCGGACTTTCGCCGGCTGAGGGGCGCGAACTCCTCGCGCTCCTGCGGCGCATGCACCAGGAGGGGCTCTCCATCCTCCTCGTGGACCACGACGTGGAGCTCGTGCTCGGCATCTGCCAACGGGTGGTGGTCCTCGCCTCGGGTGAGGTCATCGCCTGCGGCCCTCCGGAGGACGTGCGCCACGATCCGCGGGTGATCGAAGCCTATCTGGGGGACAGAGATGCTGCTTGAGGCCGAAGATCTCCGGGTCCACTACGGGGCGGTGGCCGCCCTCCAGGGGGTCTCCTTCCGGTTGCGCGCCGGGGAGTTCCTCATGATCCTCGGGCGAAACGGGGCCGGAAAGAGCACGTTGCTCAAGGCCCTCTGCGGTCAGGTTCCCTTGAAGACCGGCCGGATCTCCTTTGCGGGAAAGGAGATCGGACGTCTGCCTCCCTGGCGGCGCACGAAGCTCGGGCTTTCCCTGGTGCCTGAGGGACGGCGCGTGTTTGCCCCGCTTTCCGTGCGGGAGAATCTCGAGCTCGGGGCCTTCAGCCGTCCGCGGGGCCTTGAGGAGCGCCTGAAGGACGTCCTCTCCCTCTTTCCCGAACTCGTCCCCAAGCTCGATCTCCCCGCCGGTGCCCTTTCCGGCGGAGAACAGCAGATGCTCGCCGTGGCCCGGGCGCTGATGAGCGAGCCCAAGCTCCTCCTCCTCGACGAACCCTCCATGGGGCTCGCTCCCAAGGTCGTGGCCCGCATCTACCAGACCCTGGCCGCGCTCAAGGGGAAGATGTCGCTTCTCGTGGTCGAGCAAAACCTCTCCCAAGGCCTTTCCCTTGCGGACCGCCTCCTCTTCCTCGACAGCGGACGCCTGGTGCGGGAGTTTTCCGGCGGGGACGTCTCGCTCAAACAGGTGGAGGAACTTTATCTCGGGGCCCAGTAGCCAGGCCCCAAACCTCGTGGTAATAAACGCCAAAATTCCGAGAGGAAGACCCATGAAAGCGCTCATCGTGCTCGAAGACGGGACGCACTTCTGGGGGCGTTCCTTCACCGGTCCGGGGGAGGCCTTCGGCGAGATCGTCTTCAACACCGCCATGACCGGCTATCAGGAGATCCTCACCGACCCCTCCTATCGGGGGCAGATCGTCACCATGACCTACCCCCTGATCGGCAACTACGGGGTGAACGACGAAGACAACGAGAGCTTAAACATCCACGTCGAGGCCTTTGTGGTGCGCGAGTATCAGCCCTTCTACAGCAACTGGCGCGCCACCAAGTCTCTCGGAGACTGGCTCAAGGAGCACGGAGTGCTCGGCATCGAGCAGGTGGACACGAGGGCCCTCACCCGCCACATCCGGGTCCGGGGGGCGATGAAGGCCGGAATCTCCACCCTGGATCTCGATCCCAAGTCGCTTCTCGAAAGGGTCAAGGCCTCTCCGGGGCTCGTCGGGCGCGACCTCGTCAAGGAAGTGACCTGCAAGGCCCCCTACCGCTGGGTGAAGGGCGAGATAAAAGACTTCTTCCCCTTCGATCCGCAGGGCGGCCCGCGGGTGGTGGTCATAGACTGCGGGCTCAAGTTCAACCAGCTCCGGCTGATGGAAGAGCGCGGCTGTCAGCTCCTGATCGTGCCCGCGGAGACCTCGGCGGAGGAGATCCTCGCCCACGACCCGGACGGGATCTTCTTCTCAAACGGCCCGGGAGACCCGGCGGCGGTGACCTACGTGGTGGAGACCGCGCGGGAGCTCCTCGGCAAGCGCCCCATCTTCGGCATCTGCCTGGGGCATCAGATGCTCGGCCAGGCGCTCGGGGCGAGCACTTACAAGCTCAAGTTCGGCCATCGGGGCGCCAACCAGCCGGTGAAGGACCTTTCCACCGGGCGCATCGAGATCACCTCGCAGAACCACGGTTTCTGCGTGCGCCAGGAAGAGCTCCCGCCAGAGGTCGAGGTCACCCACATCAACCTCAACGACGGCACGCTTGAGGGCCTGCGCCACAAGGAGATCCCGCTTTTCTGCGTGCAGTATCATCCGGAAAACGCACCCGGGCCGCACGACTCGGTCTATCTCTTCGACCGCTTCCTGGCCCTGATGGAAGACTATCGCGAGGGACGGATCAAGCTATGAAGGGCGAACGCTTGGCGGTTCTCTTGGTGAGCATCCTCATGACCGCCGTCATGAGCGGTCTGGCCTACTACTTCCGGGAGACCCTTCCTCCCTGGGCCCTGGGGGTGATGGTCGTCACCCCCGTGGTAAGCGGCCTCATCCTCCTTCTCGTGGTGGGGCGGAAGAAACCCGCCGCGGTCCCCGCCGCCCCGGCGGAGGAACCCGCACCACCCGTCGAAGGGCCGGAGAAGGGGCCGGCGCCTGAACCCGCACCCGCAGGCCCCGGGCCCGAGGCCTACGTGCGGGCCTTTCTCTCCGCGCTTCAGCGTGAGGGGCGCTTCCTGGATTTCCTTAGCGAAGACCTCGAAGCCTACGACGACGCCCAGATCGGCGCGGCGGTGCGCACCATTCATCGGGGGCTCAGGGCCGTGGTCTTCGAAATGGTGGAGCTCCAACCGGTGATCGAGGCCAAAGAAGGCGCGGAGATCCTCGTCGAAGAGGGCTTTAACCCCAAAGAGATCCGTCTCATCGGAAACGTCAAAGGCAAACCCCCCTTCAAGGGCGTGCTTCGGCATCCCGGCTGGCGGGCCAAGCGCCTCACGCTTCCCAAACCCCGCGAGGACGACGTCTTAGCCCCGGCGGAAGTAGAAATTCCCTAGAGGAGAGAGCATGAAGATCCTGCGGAGGGAAGACCTTCCCGTTCATCTGCCTTACGTGGTGGCCACCATCGGAAACTTCGACGGCGTGCACCTGGGGCACCAGGCCCTTTTCCGGGAGACCGTGCGCCGGGCCCGGGCCAAGGGTGGACAGGCCGTGGCCATCACCTTCGATCCCCATCCCCTCCAGGTCTTAAGGCCCGAGATCCCGCTCAAGCTCATCTGCACCTTTGAGCAGAAGGTGAAGCTCATCGAGGCCGCGGGGCTCGACTATCTCCTGGTGCTCGAGTTCACCCCCGAGCTTGCCCAGCTCGAGGCCGAGGACTTCGTGGAGGAGATCCTCGTGCGCGGGCTCGGGATCAAGGAACTCGTCGTGGGCTACGACTATCGCTTTGGCCGCGGGCGCCGCGGGGACACCGAACTCCTGCGCATCCTCGGGAAGCGCTTCGGCTTCGAGGTGGTGGTCGTGCCGCCGCAGAAGGTAAACGGACTTACGGTCTCAAGCACCCTCGTGCGGGAGCTGGTGGCCGAAGGCGAGATGAGGCTTGTGGCCAAGCTCCTCGGCCGCCCCTATCAGATCTGCGGGCGCGTGGTGCCGGGGCACGGCCGCGGAAAGCGCCTCCTCGGCTTTCCCACGGCCAACCTCAAGCTCAACCGGGAAAAGCTCGTCCCCAAGACCGGGGTCTACGCCGTGGAGGTCACCTTTGACGGTCAGCGCTATCCCGGGGTGATGAACCTCGGCTTCAACCCCACTTTTGGAGACCGCTATCTCTCGGCAGAGGTGCACATCTTCGACTTCGAGGGCGATCTCTACGGCAAGGAGATCTGCATCGCCCTCATCGAGCGCCTGCGCGACGAGATGAAGTTCTCCTCCCCGGAGGAGCTCGCCGCCCAGATCGCCAAGGATTGCGAAATGGCGCGAAAGATCTTATCGGAAAGGGAAAAAGGCGAGGAGGTCGGGCATGGAATGCCAGAAGGAAAAGAATCTCAAGTGGTGTAACTGCACTTACGAACCCTGCCCCAAGAAGGGCATCTGCTGCGAATGCCTGAAGTATCATCTCTCCCGGCGCGAGCTTCCGGGATGCTGCTTCCCCGCAGAGGCCGAGCGCACCTGGGACCGGTCCTTTGAACACTTCGCCCGGCTGGTGCAGGCCGGAAAGGTCTAAACTTGGCGCGGCCTCGCCGGCGAGGCCGCCTCTTCCCCTCTTCTCGTCTCTCTTGAAGCCCGTTAGCATAGGGTTCCATGCGGTTTAAAGGGGCCCTCCTCTTGCTCTTCCTTGCCGGAGGGGTGATCTTCTTCCTCGCCCTCTCCTACGGGGCGGCGCACTTCAACCTCTGGCACCTCTCTTCCCTCGAGCGTGAGATACTGCTTCAAGTTCGTCTCCCAAGGGTGCTATTGGCCGCGCTTTGTGGGGCGGCACTTTCTCTCTCCGGGCTGCTCTTCCAATACGTGATGAAAAACCCCCTGGCCGACTCCTTCACCACCGGGGTTTCGGCCTCGGCGGCCATGGGCGGGGTGCTCGCCCTCCTCTTCGGGCTCGGACGGGTCCTTCCTATCGCGGCCCTGGCAAGCGGTCTTCTCGGGCTCCTTGTGGTTTACCGCATCGCCTCCTTCAGGGGGCGCATCCAGCCCATCACCATGCTTTTGGCGGGCATCGTCATCAACACCTTTGCCTCGGCGGTGATCAGCCTGGTGAAGTATCTGAGCGACGATTCGGTGAGCTCGATTGTCTTCTGGCTCATGGGCGGGTTCCAGTGGGCCTCCTACAGCCGGGTGGCTGTCCTGGCCGGGGCCCTCGCCTTTTCCTCGATCCTCCTTTCCCGGCATCTCCTGGCGCTCGACCTCCTCGGGTTCGACGACGAGACGGCCACGACCTCGGGGCTTGATCTCTTCTCCCTGAGGCGGCTCCTCTTCTTCCTCGCCACCCTGCTCACCGCCTTTTGCGTCTCCTACGCCGGGATCATCGGCTTCGTAGGGCTCATCGTCCCCCATCTCCTGCGCCTTTCGGGCTTTCTCAAGGCGCGGGAGCTCCTGCCCTTGAGCCTCCTTTTCGGGGCGGTCTTCATGATGGGAAACGACCTCCTGGCCCGCGTGCTCCTGCCGGAGGGCCAGGAGCTTCCCGTGGGCATCATCACCTCCACGGTGGGGGGACTCTTTTTCCTCCACCTGCTGGTGCAGAAGAAGAGGGAGCTCTATGGCCTTGATTGAGGTCGAGGATCTCACCGTCGAGCAGGGCCGCTTCCGCCTGCACGTGCCGCGTCTCGTCCTCAACGCCGGGGAGATGGTGGCCGTCTGCGGGAACAACGGGAGCGGAAAGTCCACCTTCCTCGCCGCCCTGGCCGGTCTAAAACCCTACCGCGGCCGCTATCGCCTCAACGGCCGGGACTTCTCCGCGCTCAGCCGGCGCGAGAGGGCAAGGCTTATCTCCTTCCTCCCCCAGGGGAGCACGGTCTCCCTTCCCTTCGAGGTCTCCTATCTCGTGCTCACCGGCCGCTTCCCCCTGGTGAAGGGCAGCCGCTATCGGGACGAGGACCGCGCCGCGGTGGAAGAGGCTCTCACGGCCTTTGACCTCGCCCATCTGAAGGAGCGGAACTTCCTTGAGCTTTCCGGCGGAGAGAAGCAGCGCGTGCTTCTGGCGCGCACCTTCGTGAGGAAAAGCCCCGTCCTCCTCCTCGACGAGCCCTTCACCGCCATTGATCTGAGGCATCAGCATCGTTTCCTGCGCCTCTTTCGGGAGACGGCAAGGAGCCACCTCCTCGTCGCGGTGATGCACGACCTGGCACTTGCCATCGAGCACTTCGCGCGGTTCCTCTTCTTTCGGGAAGGGCGTCTCCTCTACGACCTCCGGCGCGAGGACCTCAACGACCGGCTCTTGAGCGAGGTCTTCGGTTGTCGTATCCGTCTCCTGAGATGCGAGGGCCACTATTTGGTGGAAGTGGAGGGAGAAGAAAGATGAAACGACTGGTCATCGTCTTCCTGGTGTTTCTCGCCTTTTCGGTGAGCGAAGCCCTGGCCACGCGCATCGTGGTGCTCTACGCTGCGGCGAGCCCCGTGCTCAAGGCCCTGGGGATCGAAGAGGAAGTGGTGGGCGTCACGCGCCGGGACCGAAACTTTCCCCACGCGGTGAAGGTGGGGAGCCATCTGCGCCCCAACGTGGAGCTCGTAAAGGCGCTTAGGCCGGACCTCATCATCGCCGGCTCGAAGAGGGCCTTCCCCGAAGAGCTCCGGGCCAAGGTCAAGGCCGAGGTCTTCTACTACGACCCGCGAACGCTTGAGGAAATAATCGAAACCATCCTGCAACTGGGCCGGAGGCTCGGAAGGGAGGAACAGGCCCGGAGACTTGCCCGGAAGCTCCGAGCCAAGCTCTCCGAGATCAAGCCCCTTCCCTGCCGCCCCAGGGTGGTCTACGAAATCATGGAGCGCCCCCTGCGGGTGGCCGGGCAGAAAAACATCGTCACGGACATCATCCGGGTGGCCGGTGGGGTGAACCCGGTGAAGGTCCCCAGGAAACACGTCCTCATCTCGCCGGAGGAGATCCTCCTCCTCTCCCCGGACCTCTATCTCTATCAGGTGGGCCCTATGAACAAGAACCCCACCCCGCCGCAGGAGAGGGCCTACTTCAAGGGGCTCAAGGCCCGGGTCGAGCGCGTGGACGAGTTCCTCTTCTCCCGCCCGGGACCAAACGCCTTTCAAGCCGCGGTGGAGCTCAACCGGATGCTCGGCGAGCTCTGCGCGGAAGGGTCTAAGTAAGGGGGACGAGCTCAAGCGCCGGGCCCTGGGCGAAGAGCTTGTCGCCCACGATGCAGATCAGACCGAGGATCTCGGGATGGCGCCGGGCGGCCTTCTTCAGGCGCTTGAAGTCCTCCGGCCCGCGCACCAGGTTTCCCAGGGCCGTGGCCAGGGCGTCGGCGAGGGCGGCGTCCTTGGCGAGCACGCAGAGGGCGTCGGCGCGCCCGAGGCTCAAGCTGTGCCCCACGGTGCCCGAAGAGGTGCAGACCGCACAGGGCATGAGCTCCCGCGGGAGACGAAGGCCGAGTTTTCCCGAAAGGGGCGAGTCCCCGGCCCAGATGCCCACCGTGGCCTCCCGCTCAAGGGAAAGGAAGACGTCGCCTCCGTTTTCCACGAGCACCTCGCGCGTGAGCCCCTGCGCCTTGAGCCTTCGGCCCACGACCTCGGCGATGGCCCCGGCCACCGCGGCCATGGGCCCCACCCCGGCCTTCTTACCGGCGAGAAGCATGCGTTTGACGACCTCCGGGGCCTCGGGGTCTAGGGGAAGCGGGGAAAGGGCCTCCAGGAACTCCGGATGCCGGCGGAGATAGTCTTCGAGCCTGCGGCGCTCCTCGGTGAGGATGAGGAGGGTCTCCCGCGAGAGGTCCCTCTCGGCCAGGACCTGGAGGTCGGACTCCTTGAGCACCACCCGAAAGGGCACGAGCCCGCGGCCGGAAACCCGAGAACGATAGTCCCTTATTTCAAAATCCATACCCTAATCCTGGGCTTCTTGGGCTTTTCGCGCTAGGATAAGCTTAGCTTGGAAGGAGCAGATGGTGAAAGAGGTAAAGATCGGCGAGATCACCGTGGGGGCGGGACGACCTCTACTCATTGCCGGGCCCTGCGTGCTCGAAAGCCTGGAGGTGGCGCTCACCGCCGGTGAGGCCATGGCCGCGGCGGCCAAAGAAGCCGGGTTCGCTTACGTGTTCAAGTCGTCCTTCGACAAGGCCAACCGCACCTCCCTCCGCTCCTATCGCGGGCCGGGGTTTGAGAAGGGGCTGGCCATGCTGGCGGAGATCAAAGAAAGGCTCGGAGTTCCCGTGACCTCGGACATCCACGAGGCCTGGCAGGCGGAGCCCGCGGCGGAGGTGCTCGATCTCCTCCAGATCCCGGCCTTCCTCTGCCGGCAGACGGACCTCATCGTGGCCGCGGCGCGCACCGGACGCCCGGTGAACATCAAGAAGGGGCAGTTCATGGCCCCGTGGGACATGAAGTTCGCCGTGGAAAAGGCCCTTTCCGCCGGCGCAGTAGGGGTCCTGCTCACCGAGCGGGGGTCGTGTTTCGGCTACAACAACCTCGTGGTGGACATGCGGTCCCTTCCCATCATGAGGGCCCTCGGGGTGCCGGTGATCTTCGACGCCACCCACAGCGTCCAGCTCCCCGGCGGGGCCGGTGGGGCCTCGGGCGGGCAGCGGGAGTTCGTCGCCCCTCTGGCGCGCGCGGCGGCGGCCGTAGGGGTTGACGGCATCTTCATGGAGGTCCATCCCGCGCCGGAGAAGGCCCTTTGCGACGGCCCCAACTCCCTTCCTTTAGACGAGGCACGAAATTTGCTATTAATTCTTAGAGAGATCTTCGACCTGGTGAGGAGGCATGGTGTCTTTTCCTGAAGAAGTGCTCAAGAGAGCGGCCAAGGTAAGGCTCCTTTTGCTCGACGTGGACGGCATACTCACCGACGCCCGGATCATCCTCGACGCCGAGGGGCGGGAGATCAAGCACTTCTGCGTGCGGGACGGGATGGGGATCAAGCTCCTCCAGCAGGTGGGCGTGGAGGTGGGCATCCTTTCGAGCCGCAACTCCCTTCCCGTGACCCACCGGGCGCGGGAACTCGGCATCGAGCTCCTCATCCAGGGGGAGCTGAACAAGCTCGAACTCTACGAGAAGATCAAACACGCCAAGGACCTCCGGGACGAAGAGGTGGCCTACATGGGAGACGATTGGGTGGACATCCCCGTCCTGGCCAAGGTGGGGCTGGCGGTCACCGTGCCGGAGTGCTGGCCTCCGGTGAGGAGCTACGCCCACTACGTGACGCAGCACCCTGGCGGCCACGGTGCGGTGCGCGAGGTGTGCGACCTGATACTCAAAGCCACAGGAAAATGGGAGGAAATGCTCAGATGCTTCGATCCCTCGGGGCGCTTTTGTTTTGCCTGATCCTTCTCGGCGGTTGCCATCAGGAACCCAAGGCCCTAAAGCCCGTTGAACCGCAAAAGACCTCCGTCCCCGGCACTCCCTCGGAGAAGACGAAACCCGAAGAGAAGAAGGCTCCGGCTGAAGGGACCAAGCCCCAGCCGGCCACTCCCGAGGAGAAGGAGAAGGAAGAACCCAACACCGAATTCAAGAAGCTCCACTACGTGATCTACGAAAAGGGAAAGCTCAAGTGGGACATCTTCGCCGAGAAGGCCGAGGTCTATCGGGGAAACGAGGTCCATCTCGAGGACCTGCGCGTGTGCTCCTCTCCGGAAAGGGGCTTTTGCATCACCTCGCGCCGCGGGGTGTACGACCCGCGCCAGGGGACCTTTTTCTTCCAGGGAAACGTGGTCCTGCGCTCCAAACACCAGGGTTCCCTCAAGACCTCACACCTTTCCTATCTGCCGAAGAAGGAGCTCCTCGAAACCGGCGCCAAAGTCACCATTGACAAGAAGGGCCTGGTCATTCGGGGGGAAGGCTTCGTCTACGACCTGCGCTCCGGGGTGATGAAAGTCCTGAAACGCACCGAGGTGAAGGTGGATGGCTAGGTTCCTGATCCTCAGCGTCTTCTTCTGGCTGTGCGTGGCCGCGGTGGGCCAGGCCAAGGGGCCCATCACCATCAAGTCCGACCGCATGGAGGTGCTCCAGAACCAGCAGGTGGTCATCTTCAGCGGAAACGTGGTGGCCCAAAAGGAGGGGCTCACCATCTACGCCGACCGGCTCATCGTTTACTACACCAAGGGCAAGGGCGAGGAGAAACGCGAGGTGACCAAGCTCGTGGCCATAGGGCACGTGAAGATACACAAGGACGACTGGATCGCGCGGGCGGGCAAGGCGGTCTATTTCCGGGACCAGGAAAAGATCGTGCTCGAGGACAACCCCCAGATCTGGCAGGGGGACAACACCGTGCGCGGTGATCGCATCATCCTCTATCTCAACGAGGACCGCAGCGTGGTCGAGGCGGCTCCCGGGCACAAGGCCGAAGCCGTCATCTTTCCGGAGTAGGGATGGGTCGCGTACTCAAGGCCGAAAACCTGAGCAAGAGATACGGTCGTCGCCAGGTGGTGAAGAGGGTCTCTCTCGCCGTGGAGACCGGACAAATCGTCGGTCTCCTGGGGCCCAACGGCGCGGGCAAGACCACCACCTTCTACATGGTGGCCGGGCTGGTGCCGGCGGATGAGGGGCGCATCCTCCTCGGCGACCAGGACCTCACGCGGGAACCCATGCACAAGAGGGCCTGGGCGGGGATCATCTATCTCCCTCAGGAGCCCTCGGTCTTTCGGCGTCTCACCGTGGCGGAAAACGTCATGCTGGTCCTGGAGATACTCAAGCTCTCCCGCCAGGAGAGGAAGAGGCGCCTTGAGGCACTGTTGGAAGCCTTCGGACTGACCGAATTACGTAATCAGAAGGCCTTTGCCCTTTCCGGTGGAGAGAGACGGCGGGTCGAGATCATGCGCGCCCTGGCCAGAGATCCGGAATTTCTCCTCCTCGACGAACCCTTTGCGGGCATTGATCCTCTTGCTGTGGCGGATTTGAAAGAAATTTTAAAAAATTTGAAAGAAAGAGGTCTAGGATTATTGATTTCCGATCATAACGTGCGAGAAACCTTGACGGTGTGCGATTATGCTTATATCGTAGCTAAAGGAGAGGTGATTGCTCGGGGTTCTCCGGAGGAGATTGCCGCGGATCCTCTCGCGCGAGAAATATACTTGGGGCAGGATTTTAGGTTGCACTGATGGCTCTGGAACTAAGACAAAATCTCAAGCTTACCCAACAACTGGTTTTAACCCCTCAGCTTCAGCAGGCGATCAAGCTTCTTCAGCTAAACCGTTTGGAACTCGAGCAGGTCATCCGCCAGGAGGCGGAGATCAACCCCGTGCTCGAGCAGGAACTCACGGATCATCAGACCATTTCCCTCGAAGAGCTTACGGAAAAGCCGGTGGAGGGGACTCTCGACCTTGCGGCAGAGAGCCCCCTGGGCCCGCAGGCAGTCTCCGACTTCGACTGGGAGCGCTACTTTCAGGACTCGGGGAGCGCCTATCCCAGCTTCTCCTTCGAGGCCAAGGAACCCATCGAATACGAAAAGCGCCTCTCCAAGTCGGAGAACCTGACCTCTCATCTCCTCTGGCAGCTCTATCTCTCCGAATTCGACGAAACCGCGCGCCGCATCGGGGAGTACATCATCGGCAACCTCAACGAGCGGGGTTATCTCTCGCTTTCCGTGGAGGAGATCGCCCGCGATCTCGGGGTGAGCGAAGAGGCCGTAGAGCAGGTCCTCCGGAAGATCCAGTTCTTCGATCCGGTGGGAGTGGCGGCGAGAAGCCTTGAGGAATGCCTCCTCGTCCAGCTCGAACACCTGGGGCTCAAAGACTCGCTGGCCGCCAAGATCGTGGCCCACCACCTTCGGGATCTGGAACGCGGGCAACTTGAAAACATCGCCAAGAAGTACGGGGTCTCCCTCGAGGAAGTGGAGGCCGCCGTAGAGATCATCCGGGGCCTTGATCCCATCCCGGCGCGGAACTATTCGGACGAAGAACCCCAGTACATCGAACCCGACGTGCTCGTCTTCAAGGAGGGCTCCGACTGGGTGGTGCGCCTGAACGACGACGGGCTTCCGCGTCTGCGCATCAGCCCTTACTATCGAAAGCTCCTCTCCGACCCCAACATCCCCCAGCAGGCCAAGCAATACATCCAGAAAAAGCTGCGCTCTGCGGTGTGGCTCATCCGCAGCATCGAACAGCGCAACCGCACCTTGCTCCGGGTCTCGGAAAGCATCATGCGCTTTCAGCGCGACTTCTTGGAAAAGGGCATCTCCGGGCTAAAGCCTCTCATCTTGCGCGACGTGGCCCAGGATGTGGATCTCCACGAATCAACGGTGAGCAGGGTCACCACGGGGAAGTACATAGACACGCCCCACGGGATCTTCGAGCTCAAGTTCTTCTTCTCAAGCGGCTACACCAGCAGCACCGGCGACCAGATCTCCACGGAGACGGTCAAGCAGTACATCAAGGAGATCATCGCCAGCGAAGACCCCACGCGCCCTTATAGCGACCAGAAAATCGCCGATATCTTACAGAAGAAGTACAACATCAAGGTCGCCCGGCGCACGGTGGCCAAGTACCGCGACCTCTTGGGGATCCTTCCGGCCAGTCGCCGCAAGAGAAAAACCAAATAGGAGGGCCTTATGCAAATCAACATCACCTTCCGCCATTTGGATTCTTCCCCGGGGCTCAAGGAATACGCCCAAAAGCGCATCGGTAAGTTGGCCAAGTATTTCCAGGGAGCAGCCGAGGCCCACGTGATCCTGCGCGCCGAAAAGTTTCGTCAACAAGCCGAGGTGGTCATCAACGGCGATGGTCTTTCGGTGAGCGGAAAGGAAGAGACCGCCGACATGTACGAGGCCATTGACCTGGTGACGGCCAAGCTCGAGACCCAGGTCAAAAAGCTGCGGGAGAAGAGGAAGCATCGCAAGCGCGGCGGCAAGGAACAGGTCCTGGTGGGCCCCGCACCCAAGGAGACCGCCGAGGAGGAGCTTCCCGTGGAGGTGAGGAGGGTCTTCGTCAAGCCCATGTCCCTCGAAGAGGCCCTGGATCAGCTGCGCACCAGCGGAGAAGACTTCCTGGTCTTCAACAACTCCGACACGGATTCGGTGAGCGTCCTCTGTCGCAAGGGGAAGGATGCCTACGTCTTGATCCTCCCCGAACTTTCCTAGTAAATATAGCGCCCATGAAAATCTGCGATTGCCTTTCCGACGAGTGCATCATTTGCGGGGTGAAGGCCAAGGACAAGTGGTCCTTCTTCAAGGAGATCTCCAAACCCCTTTCGAAGGTCCTTGGCCTTCCCCCGGAGGAAATAGAAAAGGTCCTTGAGGAGAGGGAGCGTCTGGGAACCACGGCCATTGGCCACGAGATCGCCCTTCCCCACAGCCGGCTCCCGGGTCTGGACCGCATCGTCCTGGCCGTGGCCCTCAACAAGGAGGGCATTGATTTCGAGGCCCTGGACCGTAAGCCGGTGAAGGTGGTCTTCGTGGTGCTGGCGCCGGAGAACGAGTCCCAGCGCTATCTCAAGATTCTCGCCCAGCTGGCCCGGTTGCTCAAAAATGAAAACTTCCGGCAAAGGCTCCTTTCCTGCCAGAGCCCGGAAGAGATCAAAAAAGTCCTCTCCGAGGTGGATTACGAGTTCTGAAAACAACGCCATCCAGGTCGTGGTCATCACCGGTCTCTCGGGGTCGGGCAAGAGCACCGTCCTCCGCGCCTTCGAAGACCTGGGCTACTTCTGCGTGGACAACCTGCCGGTGGCGCTCCTTCCGTCCTTCCTCGAGATAAAGGCCAAGGAGTCCCACGGCCCCAAGAAGGTGGCCCTGGTCATGGATCTGCGGGAGGAGGGGTTCCTTGAGAGCTATCGGGAGATCTTCGAGCGGGTGAAAAAGGCCGGGCACCATCTCGAGATCATCTTCCTCGAGGCCAGCGACGAGGTCCTCATCGCGCGGTTTTCCCAGACCCGGCGCCCCCATCCCCTGGCCCCCAAAGGTTCCCTGGCCGAGGCCGTAAAGCTCGAAAGGGCCGCGCTCCAGGAGGTGCGCGAGATCGCCGATCTCGTCATCGACACCTCCAGATACAACGTCCATCAGCTCCGCCAGGAGATCAAGAACCGCTACGGCGTGCGCCGGGACCTGGCCACACTCACCGTGCACTTCATCTCCTTCGGCTTCAAGTACGGCGTGCCGGCGGAGGCCCATCTGGTCTTCGACGTGCGCTTCCTGCCCAATCCCTATTTCGTCCCGGAGCTCAAACCCTTTGACGGGCGCCAAGAAAAAGTGCGGGCCTACGTGCTCGAGAACGAATCGGGCAAACAGTTCCTGAGCCTCTGCGAGCAGTTCCTGCGCTTCCTCGTGCCGCAATACGAAAAGGAAGGGAAGTCCTATCTGGTCATCTGCATCGGTTGCACCGGCGGGCGGCATCGTTCGGTGGCGGTTGCCGAAGAACTGGGCCAGATGGTAAAAGAGTGGGGACACGACGTTCTGGTCACCCACCGGGACGTCTACAAGGAGGCTTAGATGACCGGGATCATCGTTGCGGGTCACGGTCGCCTGCCGGAAGAACTGGTCACGGTGTGCGCCTTCATCCTCGGCAAAGTGGAAAAGATGCAGAGTCTTTCCGTGGACCCGGCAGATCCCGCGGAGAAGATCCACCAGGACTTCGCCCAGGCCATCGCCGAGGTGGACAGCGGTCAGGGGGTCCTCATCCTCACCGACCTCTTCGGGGGCACCCCTTCCAACATGGCCCTCTCTTTTCTCAAAGAGGGCTACATCGAGGTCGTCTCCGGCGTGAATTTGGCCATGCTCATCAAGGCGGTCCAGAACCAGGAGAAACCACCCGGGGAGCTCGCCCCGCTGGTGGTGGAAGCCGGAAGACGGGCCATCACCCAGGCCTCGGACTTCCTCAATGCCTAAGCCGCGGCTGCGCCCGGCACGTTTAAGGGACCTCAAAGACATCCTCTTCATCGAACGCATCTCCTTCCCCACCCCCTGGACTCCCCTTCAATTCGGAAGCGAATTCTTCAAAAAGGGCTCCCGCATCTGGGTGATCGAAGAGGCCGGAAAGATCCGCGGCTACGTGTGCTTCTGGGAGATCGCCGACGAGATCCATCTCGCCAACATCGCCGTCTCCCCGGAGAGGAGGCGCAAGGGGCTGGCCTCCTTCATGCTTCGCACCCTCGTCCGCTACGCCAAGAGACGGGGCTTTCGCCGCATCCTCCTTGAGGTGCGCGAAAGGAACCTCCCGGCCCAGAGGCTTTATGAGAAATTCGGTTTTCGAACGGATGGTCGGCGCCGATCTTATTATCCAGACACCGGGGAGGACGCCATCCTGATGTCTCTCTCCCTCGATTGACGGGGACCTTTCGGGCCTTAATGTTCGAGATAGAGAGACCATTTTTCCAAAAAAGGAGGACATCATGGCGGTAAAAGTTGGGATTAACGGTTTTGGGCGTATCGGTCGCGCGGTATTTCGGGCCCATCTCAAATATCCTGAGTTCAAGGATATCGAGATCGTGGGGATCAACGACCTCACCGACACGAGGACGCTCGCGCATCTCCTGAAGTACGACTCGGTCTTCGGCACCCTGCCCAACGAGGTGAAGTACACGGAAAACAGCCTCATCGTGGACGGCAAGGAGATCCGGGTCTTCTCCGAACCCGAACCGGGAAAGATTCCCTGGGGCGAAGTGGGCGCGGAGTACGTGGTGGAATCCACGGGCCGCTTCACCGACGGCAACCTCGCGCGCGCCCATCTGGAAGCCGGGGCCAAGAAGGTCATCATCACCGCGCCGGCGAAGAACGAGGACTTCACCGTGGTGCTCGGCGTGAACGAAGACGACTACGACCCCCTGAAGCATCACATCGTCTCAAACGCTTCCTGCACCACCAATTGTCTGGCGCCGGTGGCCAAGGTGCTCCTTGACAAGTTCGGGATCAAGCGCGGGCTGGTGACCACGGTGCACGCCTACACCAACGACCAGCGCATCCTCGACTTCCCCCACAAGGACCTGCGCCGGGCCCGGGCCGCAGCGGTCAACATGATCCCCACCAAGACCGGAGCCGCCGCGGCGGTGGGCAAGGTCATCCCCGAGCTCCAGGGGAAGTTCGACGGCCTGGCCGTGCGCGTGCCCACACCCGACGTCTCCCTGGTGGACCTGGTGGCGGAACTCGAACGGGAGACCACGGTGACGGAGGTAAACGAGACTTTGAAGGCGGCCCAAAACCGCTATCTCGCTTACACCGAAGAGCCCCTGGTCTCTACCGATTTCCTGGGCAACCAGCACTCCTCCATCGTGGACGGACTCTGCACCCGGGTCATCGAGGGCCACATGGTGAAGGTCATGTCCTGGTACGACAACGAGTGGGGTTATTCCAACCGGGTGCTCGACCTCATCCTCTACATGGAATCGAAGAAGGTCTAAGGGACGCGGGGCGTTTGCCCCGCTCCCCGACGGGGTTTCCCGAAACAGGGTAAAATATCCTTCAAAAGCAAACCGGGGACGTTTCCATGAGCGAATCGCAAAGCTTCACCTCCAAGGCCCTCATCGTCAATCTCCAGGAAACCGCCGTGAAGGAGTTTCCCATTGACGAGCGCCATTGGGTCCTGCTCGAGGTGGTTTCCGGATACCAGGGCCTTGAGAAGCAGGCCTACGAACTCATCCGGGAGATCAACCATCCCTACCGCAACCTCCGCCTGGTGGTCAGCGACCTACGGTCCTTCGTGCTCAAGAACTTCCGCATCATCGTGGCCCACGAGAAAGGCCCCCGGGCCTTCCAGGTGGTCATCGAGTTCCTGCTGGAACTCTTCGAACTCGACCTCGCCGAGGACCTCAAGCGCCAGACCGCAGAAGCCGTCCTCGCCCTTCTCGACAAGGCCGTCTCCTCGCTCAGCGAAGAGGAGCTGAGGCGCTTCTGGCCCGTGCTCGGGGAGATCTTTCTCAAGCTCTCCGAACTCCCGGACGACGTCCTCCTGGCCTTCTTTCAGGGCTATCATTCCTTCAAGCGCCTGGCCCGGGCCCTCCTGCGCAAGCTCCCCGAGGACCTGGACGTGGGGCCGCTCGTCAAGCTCCTGGAACGCTCCCTCAAGCTCACCTATCGTTACTGGCTCACCCAGCCAGACCCCTCGACCTGGATCGCCGAGGAATGCACCTCCGAGACCGCCGGCGAGGAAAAAGAATACTTCGACCTGATCAAGCCCCTTTCCCATGAGACCCTCAAGAGCTATCTCGAACAGGTCGAGGAACTCGAAAAGCAGCCGCCCTCCCGGCAGCTGCTCGAGAAGTTGCTCTCTTTTCCGGACTATCTGGATCTTGTGCGCCACTACAAGGAGCTTCCGGAAAAGATCGCCGCCCTGGCGCGCGATACCCAGCCGGAGGACCCCTTTCACAACGTGAAGATCGTCTTCCTCTTCCGCATCGTGGAAACCCCGGGGCTTGCCCCGATCCACGAAGAGGCCCTGCGGGAGATCAACCGAGAGCTCGTGGCCATGATCCGGCGCGAGCCCTCGGAAAGCCTCGACGAGTTCATCACCCGGGCCTTTGCCCTTCTCAAGCGCCACATCCGGCAGTATCCCTGGACGGCGCTTCAATGCATCCGCAACATGGGTTTCGAGATCCTCGACCGGGGAGACCCGCGGCTGGCCGAGCTCTTCCTCGAGGAAGTGGTCAAGTTCG
>Ga0256835_1000979_pt1 | contig 18289 bp, 18 predicted proteins | sample PIR30metaG_FD_185972 | JGI IMG/M metagenome (GOLD analysis project Ga0256835, IMG submission 185972) | Hydrothermal vent microbial communities from East Pacific Rise, Pacific Ocean - PIR-30 | ecosystem: Environmental > Aquatic > Marine > Hydrothermal vents | place: Pacific Ocean: East Pacific...
CCTAACTTATAATAGTATTCCCTTAAGACCAGAATCCCCTTTTTATCCCCTTTTAACACAACATTCCTCACAATCTCATATATCTCCATCTCTTTTCTGATTTTTTCAGTTTCATCCTCAGATGGGATTTTCCCTTTCTCATAAAAATAGGAGAGAAGATTTTCCGAAAAATCTTTGTAAAATCCAAAAAACTCATCCCTACTAACTCTTTTAAGATAAATTTTCTGAACCCTTGAAATAATCGTATCAAGGATGGTATCAATTCTTGAGGTTGTTAAAATATAATTCACATAATAATACGGCTCTTCCAGAATCTTAAGGAAAGCATTTTGGGATTCAACATTCATTCTATCAGTATCCTTTATCAATATTACCTTTTTTCTTGATATCATAGGCCTGCTTCTTATAAATGAAGCTATCTCTCTTACAGTATCTATTTTTATCATATTGTTTTGAGGCTCAATGTAAAAAAAATCCGGATGAGAGGGGATTTTTTCACCAGATTCATCTTCAATCCCTTCCATAAGTTTGCAATTTCTACACACACCGCATGCTTCTCCCTCCCCTTTCTCACAATGAAGAGCTTTTGCTATCTCAAAACCCATTTCATCTTTAAAAGAAAGAGAATCACCCGAAAGCAAAAGGGATTGCGATAATCTATTCCCTCTTATCAGCTTTTTCAAAAGATTCTTAATTTCAGTATTTCCGGGAAAATCAGAGAATGCCATTATAATTTCACACAGAAACCCAAAGAAAAGCTCATACTTTTAATAGTTGCAGGCTCTGAAAAAATCATTGTATAAGCAACCTTTAACCGCATATAAACAAGAGAGAAAACATTAAAATCCACTCCTCCACCCATATTAAACAATGGATCAATTGTTCTCTCAGGAGAAAGAAAGACTATTTCATATCCATAATTTGAAGTATAAACCTTATCCTCTGAAAAAAGTTTGTCAAACCCTCCGCCAATGTAAAAGAAAGATTTTAAAACCCCACTATTAAAAGAGTAAAATATATTCAAGGAAGTTCCAAAATGCGGAGATGTATCAATATTAACAGTATCCCCATCGGAAGGGTCAGAAAGTTCAACAGATGAAGACAGATAATAATCAGCCGAAAGCATAACTCCGAAGTTTCCAAATAACTTATAATCAGCAGAAAAAGATATCATTGCGGTTTTGTGTGATGGTGTTACAGGAAAATCATTTTCACCTGCAACATAATCATCAATACTTCCGTAAGAACTTACAAAATTAAAACCGCCGCCTAAAAAAAGAGATAGCTTCTGTGCATTTACTCCAAAAGAAACAAATAAAAATATAAAGAAAAAAACAAAATATTTTTTAGTATTCATCTTTACCTCTCAACTCTCTATCTTATATTTTGAAATTTTGCTTTGCAATGTTTTATAATTTATCCCTAAATATTCTGCTGCTTTCTTTTTATCACCGAACTTTTTTATTGCATCCGCTATTTTAAATCTTTCAACCCTTTCTAAAACATCGGACAAAGGGCCTGAAAAATCAAGCTCTGGATCCTCTCTGTAAAGAAAGATATCCTTTTTATTAATAAGCTTACCATCGGAAACTATAATAGCTCTTTCTATGGTATTCTGAAGCTCTCTAATATTCCCTCTCCACTCATATTCTTTCAGTAGTTTCAAAGCATCGGGAGAAATTCCCTCCACACGCTTATTAATCTTAGCCCCTATCTTTTTAATAAAATGCTCAACAAGTAAAGGAATATCTCCTTCTCTTTCCCTTAAAGGAGGAATCTCTATCGGAAAAACAGAAATCCTGAAAAAAAGATCTTCTCTGAAATTTCCTTTTTTTACCTCCTCCCTCAAATTCTTATTTGTTGCAAAAACAAAGCGAACATCCACGGATATCTTATCAGTCCCTCCCACTCTTTCAAATGACTTTTCCTCAAGTACCTTTAAAAGCTTGGGTTGAAGCTCTATCGGGAGATCTCCTATCTCATCCAGAAATACAGTTCCCTGATGAGCAATTTCAAGTTTTCCTCTCTTTGTCTTATAAGCTCCGGTAAATGCTCCCCTTTCATAGCCAAAAAGTTCTGTTTCAAGAAGCTTTTCCGGAATGGAAGCGCAATTTATACTTAAAAATGGAAAATCCCTTCTCTTGCTTAAAAAATGAAGTTTTTTAGCAAAAAGCTCCTTACCCGTACCACTTTCTCCCAAAAGAAGTACGGATGAATCTGTAAGTGCAACACTTTCCAATTTTTCAAGAGCTTTTTTCAAAAGCTCACTTTCTCCTATTATTTCAATGTTTTCAAATTTATCCTCATAAGCCTCTTTTGAAATTTTCAAATTATAAGTTTCAACAGCTTTTTTTAATTTTAAAATTAAATGCTCGGGCTCAAAAGGTTTGGGGATAAAATCATAGGCACCTTTTTTTATTGCTTCAACAGCTCTCTCTATTGAACTGAAAGCAGTGATAATAATCACAGGGAGCTCTGGGTATCTTTTTTTAACCTCTTCTAAAATTTTAAAACCATCAATATCAGGTAGAAAAAGGTCTGATATTATCGCAGAGAATCTTTCTCTTTTTATTTTCTCAACAGCATCCTTCCCCCTTAAAACACCTATATTTTCAATCCCTTCCGAATCAAGAATATCCTTTAAAAGCTCCAAATAATTCTCTTTATCCTCAACTATAAGAACTTTCATCTCACTGAGATTTCTATTTTATCAGTATAATTCATATCAACAATCTTTCCATTTTTATCTCTTAAATCCACGGAATCAATATTAATAAAAGTAGCCCCGGCCTTTTTCGGTTTGAAAACAATAGAGCCAAAACTTAAAATGCCGCTTTTTCCTCCATCAAAGGTTATCCCTATATCAATTTTTCCTGAAGAATTATCAAAATTTGAAAATGTTTTTGGATTTGATTTTGTAATACTAACAACTTCCAGTACATTGGGATCAAAGGACAAAGACAGATTACCCCGGAAAATTTTTTCTTTCAATTTTCCCGAAACAATAAGAGTATACGCATTGTTAACCCTCATGTAGAGTTTTTTAGGTAAAAATAGTCTGTTTTCCCCCTGCGGGCCCATGTAAGGTCTTTTACCAATTAACCTATCGGTAATAATTTTTGGCTCTGTTTTTATTTTTTCATTTTTTCTAAGTCTGATAGGAGATTCATCCTTTTTTGTAATATCAAGCTTTTTTATTATATAAGGAGTTATAGTAAATATTAAGTCCGTCTGAGAATGAGTATTTGTAGTATTACCAAATAATTTCCCTATTAAAGGAATCTTATTTAATCCTAAAATTCCGGTTAAAGTCTTTTTCTCCTCTTCTTGCAAAAGCCCGGCCAAAATATTGGTCTCTCCCTCTTTCAATCTAAGGTTAACCTCTATCTCTCTGTTTCTGATAGAGGGTATATCTCCATAACCAGAAGTACCTATTGCAGATACCTGAATTTTCATCTTTAAAGAGATTTCCCCTCCTCTGTGAATATATGGGGTAACCTCAAAATTTAATCCCACATCCTTAAACTCATAACTCGTAACAGGAACAGAGGAAACTCCTCCTGCTGCCATTGCCTGGAACTGAGTGTTTGGTAAAGGGAACTTTTCCCCAATCTTAAATGTAAGCTTTTCTCCTTCCATACCTACAACAGTGGGAGTAGCAAGGGTTCTCGTATAACCACTCGTTTCAAGCAATGAAACAAATGAAGAAGGTACAGTAAAATAGACATTTGTTTTTGATAGATTTGAAAGCTCGTCAAGATTAAGAGTTCCAGCCCCCCCCTCTGAATTCAATGAGATTCCAACACCTGCAGAAAGAAATGTTGAGCCCAGGTTTTTAACAAAATTATTGCTAACTTCCATAATATTTATCTCTATCATAACTTGCTCTTTGGGTTTATCCAATTTTTTTGTAAGTTCAGCTAAAAATTCAAGATCCTTGGCAGATCCTCTTGCCACAATAGCATTTATATCTTCAAGATAGGAAAGATTAACACTTCCCCTTACTATTCTTGACAAAACCTGCATAAGATTTTTTCCATTTGCTTCAAAAAGATAAAATACTCTAACCTCTTCTCTTTTATAGTGATTCCTTGCCATAAGAGTATCAGGAGCCACTAACACAGTATTTTTATCCAATTTAACATAAAATGTTTTTGTGGCAGTACAGATTATATCAAGAGCATCTTCCCACCTTTTGTTCTTAAGCTCAACCGAATACTCCTTATCCTTAAAATTCGAATCAAAAACAATATTGAATTTTCCTACCTTTGAAATTGCTTTTAAAATCTCGGAAAGAGGTGCATTTTTGAATTTTATATTAACAAGCCCTTCCTCTCTTTTCCTTGTTTCTCTTCTAGTAAAGAGATTCTTTTGCTGAGTCTTTTTTGAGAATCTGTTTTCTAAACTCATAAGCATGTTTTTATATCTGAAATTTTCAGGTTCTAAAGCTGAGAGTTTTTTCAAAAATTTCACCGCTTTTTCCCTCTGCCCATTGTCAAGATAAAATTTCACTGCTTTTGAATAACTTAAAACAAGAGCTGTTTTGGCTTTCAAATAACCGGTTCTATACCTTTTATTCAGAGGATCTTTTTCAACCGCAGCTTTGTATAACTCATACGCCCTCTCATAATTCCCCGAAAGATAGTATGCTTCAGCACTTTTGTACTCCTGAAGATAAGTGACACACCCTGATAAAAAGATAATTAAAATTATTACAAAAAAAGCTCTATACTTATTCATCACTCACCTCTAAAACCATTCTCTTTTTTTTCAATAAAATCTTAACCTTATCTTTTAAAATATTCTCAACTTTTAAAGAAAAGAAATCATCCCTTTCCCCTTCCCTTAAAAAAAGATATTCACCATTAATTTCAATTAAAGCTGCCCTGTATATTCCATTCTCCCCTAAAATCACACCCAGGAGTTTTACACTATCATGTTCATCATTATTTTTCTCATCCATTTTATTTTCTACCTTAGGGGAAATTCTAAAAGATGATAAATTTGGGGGGATGAAAGTTCCGCGAGCTGGCACCTTTTTTGTATTTTTCTCTGTAGCTTCAATCTTTTTAGCTTTAGTTGAAAACAGATTCTCCAATTTTTTTATTTTAATAAAGGAATCTTCTTCCCCTGCAAACAAAACCAGTGAACTCAAAAGAATAAAAACAATAAATTTAATTACTTTCATAAACCAGACCTCTTATTCTTACAACCGCAAAGGAAGATGGAAATCCTCCCACTTTAAAAAATTCCACTCCCATTAAAAGCTTTTTCTCTCTAATGGCCTTAAACAAATCTAATAATTTATCATCAGCATCTGCTGAAAACTCAAAAGTAAGAACACCAAAATTACTATTCTTTATCCTTTTAAAACTTACTCTTTCAGATTTTGGAATTATACCTCTGGAAATTAAGAGTTTTTCCATCTCAAACCTTAAAAGGACCCTATCGTTGAGAGTATAATTCTCCTTAATTTTTGCTATATCTTTTACTGTGTTTTTCCACTTTTTTAATTTTTTCTCTCTTTCGGAATTCTTACTGGAAAGTTTCTTTGACTCTACTTTCAAATCGGCAACTTTGTTTTCAAGAAAATTTAGCTCTTTCTTCAAAGGAAGGATAAAATTAATAAAAAAAATCAAAGCTAAAAACAGAAGAAAGAAAAGTAAAAGGTAGAAATTTTTATTTTTCTCCATTTTTCTCCCTTAAAACAAATGATTGAACATAATACAAGCCCTGCTTACTATCAGAAGTAATCGAGCAAACAAATTTTTTTTCAAGATACCTTTTAAAATTTAGAATTGAGTTATACATTTGAGATTTCACATTCAAAAGGATTCTAAAATCAGGATTAAAACTAAAATCCGTAATAATTACCCCGGTATTATAATTTTTTAAATAATTCACATATTCATCCAAAGGATATGCTTTTAAATCAATTGTATGATTAAGCTCATTAACCAATTTTTTATATTTCTTTTCATACTCTTTTATCTTTTTACCCTTAGACTTAAAGATTTCTCTTTGAGTCAATATTTGCTTTTCAAGAGAATTCTTTTTTTGTAAAAGGCTTCTCTTTTCTTTTAGAAGAGAGAGATAAAAGAAAGATAAAATAAAAAAAATCACAATTAAAACCAAGGTTAAACCCTTTATATATAATTTTTCCCTTTCTCTTTTTCTTTCGAATTGCAAAAAATCAATATCAACTCTTTTTAATTTTTCCATTTTATCTTAATATTCCTTCCAGGAATTTCTTTTCTATAAGGGTAAATTTTTCAAAAGGCAATGGGATATTGCTGTATGCAGAGGAAAGCTGAACACCGAACCTTTCCTTAACATATTTTATGGTTGTTATTGCCTCTGATTCAATTTCTTCTTCGGTAAGATTCATTTTTTTTCTTAAAAAAACAGGCTCTTTTTCTCCGATTGCAAGAAACACAAACAAATTTTTATAATTAATTAATAAAAGTGAATTTTTTTCCATATTTTTTCGTAAAAAATTATAAACCGAAAAAGAAAATGTCTTAATAGCTTTTATCTTACCATTAAAAATAGACTTGAGCTCCATATGACCATTAAATGTAAAAGAAAAAATAGTTTTTCCAAGTTTTTTATAGGTTATAAGAGGAGTATTTTCGCCCCTTGAAGTAGACTTCCATTCTATAAATTTTAGGATTTCGTTTTCCGTAAATCCCTCTATTGACTTTTTATCAAGGGGTTCAAATGAATATAGGTTTTCAGTAAGTATAATCTCCACACTTCCACCATTAAAAGAAAAATTCTCTTTGCTCACTTCTCTTATTGAATTTTTCTCCAAAAAGCTGAACTCTGAACCATCATATAAAATTTTTTTATTCTTAAAAAGAACTGCCATTTTCCTCTGCAAAGGTAACTTTATTAAGCTCTCTGAAAGTTGTAATTCCCTGGTAAACTTTTTCCATACCTTTCATTCTCATTGGGACAAGGCCTTCTTTTAGTGCCTCTTTCTTAATTTCTGACGGAGGTTTTCTCTCAAGTATCATATCCCTTATAGTATCAGAGAATTCAAGAATCTCACCTATGGCTGATCTACCTCTGAATCCTGTGTAATTGCACTCTTTACAACCTGAAGGTTCATAAAATTTTCCATCTCTATACTTTTGGGGAACTTTTATTTTATCCAAAAACTCATCTCCATAACTAACTTCCACCTTGCATCTTTCACATAAAGTTCTTACCAGCCTCTGGGAAATAATACAGTTAACGGATGAGACAAAACTGTATGGGTCAACTTTCATGTGCAAAAATCTCCCTATCACATCAAAAGCATTGTTTGCATGAACAGTGGTAAAAACCAAATGCCCGGTTAATGCAGCCTGAATAGCTATCTCTGCTGTTTCAGGATCTCTTATTTCTCCTACCATTATTTTATCAGGATCATGCCTTAATATTGATCTCAACCCTCTCGAAAAAGTAAGCCCTGTTTTTTCATTAACATTGATTTGAGTTATCCCGTCAATTTGATATTCAACAGGATCCTCAATCGTAACAATTTTCTCTTCTCCGGATTTTATCTCATTCAAAATAGCATAAAGTGTGGTTGTTTTCCCCGATCCCGTGGGGCCTGTAATAAGAACCATTCCGTAAGGATAATATATATATTTTCTTATTTTTTTTATCAGGGTTTCATCAAACCCGAGAACATCAAGCTTTAGCTCTGATACAGAGCGGGTTATCATCTCCCTATCAAGAATTCTGATAACAGCATCTTCTCCATAAATTGACGGCATAATAGACACTCTAAAATCTATTTCCTTCCCCTTAATGTTTAGTCTGAATCTCCCATCCTGAGGAATTCTCTTTTCAGAAATATCAAGATCAGACATTATTTTAATTCTTGATATTATATTTTCAGAGAACCTCTTATCAAGAGGGGTTATTGCATCAACCAATACTCCGTCAATCCTATATTTTACTACGACACGGTTTTCTCTTGTTTCAATGTGAATATCAGATGCTAATTTTTGAACAGCATTGAGAATAATAGAATTAACAAGTTTTACTATTGTCGGGTCCTCATCTGAAATCGTTTCCGTTATCATATCCCCTTCTATTTCATCTATTCTCTTTTGAGCCTCAAATTTTTCGCTCGTTGATTTGAGTATATCATCGGCAACTTCTGTTCTTCTCAGAATATCAAGAATCTCTGTCTTTTCACCTTTAACTGCCTTTACCTTTTTACCGGTAAAATTCTCAATATCATCCAAAGCCACTATATTGGTAGGATCCTCTATTAAAATTTCTATCCTATCTCCCTCTTCTGATATTGGAACAAAAACATACTTAAAAAGCATTTCAGCCGGAAATCTTTTTATCTTTTCCTTTGAAATATTCAATGTATTACCCTCACTAATGAAAATATTGGCAAATAAACTGATAATAAAATCCCTGCTATTAAAATTCCCATGACTATTATGATAGCAGGTTCTAAAAAGGAAATCAAAGAATCAATAGTCGTCTCAATTCTCTCTTCAAGATACTCTGTTGCCTCTTTCAGCATTCTATCAAGGGAACCTGAGCTTTCTCCAACCTTTACTATCTCAATATATGAAGATGGGAAGATGCCAGTTTTTTCAAAGCTTGATGAAAGACTTTCACCTTCAAGCACATCTTTTTCAACAGGGGAAAGCAAATTATAAAGATAACTATTTTTCACGGATGAAATAGATATATTCAATGCTTTTAAAATGGTTATTCCCCCTTCGAGCATAAGAGATATATTCCTTGAATATATAGAGATATAAAAATCCTTAATTAAGTAACCAAAAGGAATTTTAAGTTTGGCTTTATCATAAAAGATTCTAAACTTATTGTTCTTTTTCAGCCTCTTCAACAAAAATAAAATAATTATTACACCTAAAATAAAAAACAAAATATTGCTTTTCATAAATTTTGCAACACCTATTGTAAACTGAGTCAAAAGAGGTAAAGAAGCATCAAAATTCTCATAAAATTTTGCAAATCTCGGAATTATGTAAATCATAATAAAAGTAAAAACTAACAATGAAAAGGTAAAAACAAAAGAAGGATAAATCAGAGCCCTTTTTATTCTCTTTTTCATCTGCTCTGTTTTTTTAAGATATTCATTATAATCAAAGATAACCTTTGGCAAGCTTCCGCTTCTTTCCCCCGAGCTTAAAATCGAGGAGTAAAGAATACCAAAAACATCGGAAAACTTCTTAACACTTTCGGAAAAAGCCTCCCCTTTTTCAACTTTTGAAATTATCTCATCAAGAATAATCGAAAAATATGGATTTTCAACCTTAGATCTTATAATGTAAAGAGATTTTAAAAGAGGCAAACCTGCTTTTAAAAGAGAGTAAAGCTCCCTGTTAAAATTTATTATCTCATTGGAAGAAACTTTTTTTATTTTTGTTATGTATTTAATATTTTCTCTCGAAAACTTTATGCTCAGAGGAAACAAACCTCTATCTCTTAAAACAGTTTTGGCATCATCTATGCTTTTCCCCATAATCTTGAAAGAATGAATTCTTCCATCTACAGAAATACCCTTTGATTCATAAATAAACATTTTATCAGTCCCCTATATACTCCCTACCATTAAAATAAGGTTTTAGAACTTCAGGAATTTTTACTCTTCCGTCCTCAGTTTGATAATTTTCTAGAATTGCAGCCACTGTTCTTCCAACGGCAAGGGCTGAGCCATTTAAAGTATGAACAAACTTATTCTTCTTATCCTTTTTATCCCTGTATCTTATTTTTGCTCTTCTTGCCTGAAAATCTTCAAAATTAGAGCAGGAAGAGATTTCAAGGTATCTGTTCTTGCGGATGAAAACCCAAGATCTCCCGTACTCAATGCCATAACCCTATACGGAAGTTCCAGAAGCTCCAATATTTTTGCAGCCTCTCGCGTAAGGAATTCAAGCTCGTCGTAAGAATTATCAGGATGGGCATAGGTCATAAGCTCAACTTTGTTAAACTGATGCTGTCTTATTATCCCTCTTACATCTCTTCCGTAAGAGCCTGCCTCTGATCTGAAACAAGGAGTGTAAGCAACATACCTTATAGGAAGTTTTTCCTCATCCAAAATTTCATTTCTGTGAAGATTGGTCAGGGGGACTTCAGCTGTGGGGATAAGATACCAATCAGTACCTTTAAGTTTAAAAAGATCCTCTTCAAATTTAGGAAGATTCCCTGTGCCATAAAGAGATTCAGCTTTTGCAATAAAAGGAGGAAGAATTTCAGTATAGCCATTCTCTATATGTGTTTCAAGCATAAAATTTATCAAAGCCCTTTCAAGTTTTGCTCCCAAACCTTTATAAACCACAAAGCGCGCACCTACAATCTTGGAAGCTCTTTCAAAATCCAGAATATCCAGCCCTGTTCCTATATCCCAATGGGGTAAAGGCTCAAAATCAAAATCCCTTATTTCCCCCCATCTTTTTATCTCTTTATTAAAGCTTTCATCTTCCCCTACCGGAACACTCTCATGGGGGATGTTAGGAATCCTGTAAAGGAGATCTTCAAGCTCTTCCCCTTTCTTTTTCAAACTCTCTTCAAGTTCCTTTATCTTCTCTCCTTTACCCTTAATACTATTAAAAAGCTCCGTTGTATCTTTTCCCTCTCTCTTGTATTGGCCTATAAGTTTTGATACTTTGTTTTTTTCTGCTTTAAGATCATCAAGCTCTTTTTGAATTCTTCTTTTTTCCAGATCAAGGGAAATTATTGCTTCAATATCGACCTCAACTCCCCTCTCTTTCATAGCTTTCTTAACAACTTCGGGATTTTTTCTTATTAATTCAATGGAAATCATACATCTCTCCTTTAAAGCCACTAAGCTTAAAGCCAAAAACCATCTCTGACAGCCTCGGAGTTTCTAAGTCTTCAGCCTTCAAGCTTTTTTCAAAGCTGTCTTGTCCCAAAATAATTTTACCATTGATTAAAGCAACCGAATTTAATTTTCTTCTTTTACCTTTATCCTTCTGTTTAGCTGCTCGGCTGCTCGGCTGCTCGGCTGCTCGGCTTTGTACACTGTGATAAATGTTCAGTTCTTCTCCTCTTTCTACTTTTGACTTTTGACTTTTGACTCTTTTATTTTTCATTTTTTTAAATCCTTGCCATTTCCTGCAATCTTTTTATTCTCTCCTCAATAGGAGGATGGGTGGAAAAAAGTCTTGAAAGGGATTTGCCGCTAAATGGGTTTACTATAAACATATGCGATGTTGTCTCTGTTGCCCTCGCCATAGGAATTCTTTTTGAATAGGCATCAAGCTTTGAAAGTGCTCCCGCAAGAGCAAGGGGATCTGATGAAATTTTAGCTCCCTCTTCATCAGCATAATATTCTCTTGACCTTGAGATTGCCATTTGTATTATAAGAGCTGCGATAGGTCCCACAATCATAAAAAACAAAAGCCCTATTATTCCTCCCCCATCATCATCATCTCCCCCAAATCCGAAAAATGCTGAAAATTGAGCGATTCTTACCAGAACCATAATAGCACCGGCTATTGTCGCCGCAACCGCTGAAATCAAAGTATCTCTGTGCTTCACATGGGAAAGTTCGTGTGAAAGCACACCTCTTATCTCCCTCATATCAAGAAGCTTCAAAAGACCGGTGGTGACAGCTACTGCTGCATGTTTAGGATTCCTTCCTGTTGCAAATGCATTGGGAGAATCTTCCGGAATTATATAAATTTTTGGCATGGGAAGACCGGCATTTCTTGAAAGCTCATCCACAACATCATAAAGCTCAGGTGCTTCTTCTCTTGTTATCGGCTGTGCGTGGTATCTACTGAGAACAATTTTATCGGAAAACCAGTATGCCCCAAAATTCATCATCGCAGTTAATACAAGAGCTATTATCAGCCCATGTTTACCTCCCAACATCTCACCTATAAAAAGAAAAAAACCGGTTAATACTCCCAAAAGAAGGACCGTCTTTATCTGATTCCTCATTGCTAATAACCTCCATTTCAATATTTATTACCAAATATTATACCATCTATAAAAAATATTTTGCAAAAGAGACCAATTAAGCTTCTTAAATATATTTTTATTTATTAAAAAATAGTATATAGTATAGGATTAAAGCAAAGGTAAAAAAGATGGAAGATAAAAAAAATAATTTGGTTATCTGTCCCAATTGCGGAATAGAGCAGGAGTACAACCCGGAATTTCCCTATTGTAAAAGATGTGGACTTTTTTTGCCGGAATCTCTTTTGGAAAAAGGACCAAAAGACAATGAAAATAATGAATCTCTAAGAGGTGGAGCAATTTTACTCTTTCTTCTTTTTGTCTTAATCTTCATATTTTATTCAAGGTTTTATGCAACAATAGGAATGGTTTTCACATTCATCCTGTATATCCTATCCTTTTTTATCGGAAAAAGGGAAGCTAAATCTCAAGAGAAAAATAAAGCTCCGTCAATCAGCGAAGAAGATTAATTTAAGAATTATCTTACCAACCTTAATACTATCACATCATGCGGAGACACCTTTTTTTTGAAAATTTCTTTAGTAGAGCCAACAAACTTATGCTTCCATATATCTCTAAGTTTGTAAAGGTTTCCCTTTCTGTGAAATTTCTTTAATACCCAATTCCAATTTATTTTTGTTGTTATAGGGCTTTCACCTCTATTCAACAGCGCCACTGCCAACTCATTATTTGAAAGCTCTTTTACCCAGATTTCGTAATCACCTGTATCTGTTATCTTAACCGCCTGTTTACCGAGAGGATCCTGATCAAGAGCTATTGCTTCTTTGTTTAAAAGAATGTTTTTTATTTCGGGAGTCATCTTTCTTATATCATTGCCCGCCATTAAAGGAGCGGAAAGCATACACCACATTGAAAAATGAGCCTTGTACTCATTTATTGTCATACCACCATTACCAACTTCAAGCATATCAGGATCATTCCAATGACCGGGGCCTGAATAAATTTCAAGTCCAACCTGTTTATCCAAAATTAATGTCCAGCCCATACCTCCCCACTCATTTACACAATCCCAGCAATCGAGAATATCTTCGGTGGTTCTCCATAAATGACCTATATCCTTCGCCCATTTCCATGGCTTTGTTGTCCCCCATTCACAAATACTGAACACTATAGGTCTTCCTGCTTTGTAAAGTGCATCCCTCATTAATTTATAAGAAGCCTCTGAGTTTTGCTTACCATGATAGCACCAATCATACTTAAGATAATCCACACCCCATTTTGCGTAAGTTCTGGCATCCTGAAACTCATACCCTCTGCTACCCGGAAGCCCCTGACAGGTTTTTCTCCCGGCATCAGAGTAAATACCAAACTTTAAACCTTTTGAGTGAACATAATCGGCAAGTTTTTTTATACCATGGGGAAACTTTTTTTTATTTACAATAATATTGCCATTTTCATCTCTGCCCGCCTGCCATCCATCATCAATTACAAGATATATGTATCCAGCATCTCTCATCCCTGTTTTCACCATATAATCCGCAATTTCCATCACCTTTTTTTCATTAATATCAGGACCAAAACAATTCCAGCTGTTCCACCCCATTGGCGGAGTAAGGGCAAGGTCTTTAAATTTTTGCGAAACTGCAAAACTTATCACAAAAACAAAAACACTAAAAAATACAATTAATTTTTTCTTCATATTTCCTCCCTACTTAAAAAGTTTATCATATTCTTCCTCAACAATTTTTTTTAATCTTAAAAGCCCAAGCCCATCAATCATTCTTTTACCTGCATTAGAGTGATTTTTTCTCATTTCAAAATCATATTTATAATTTCTCAAAACTTCAAGAAACTCATTCTCATTAAAATCAAAAAGATTTCCTGCGGAAATTCCAAACCCATGCTCTACAAAACTGTTCACAGTAAATTTTTGAAACTCATCTTTGTAAAAAAGGAGAGAAGGAGTTCCAGTACAAGCTGCCTCATAAAATGAGATCCCCCCGGCAAGAATTGCTATATCAGCTTCATAATACTTTCTTGGAATGAACTCTCCCCTCGTTACTATATCAACCGACGGAAAGTTTTTCCTGAAAAGCCTTCTATCCCTATTACTCTTGCCGAATCCCCAGCTAATCGTAAGCACAAACCCCTCTTTTAACAAAAGCTCTGAAAAATATCTCAAATCTTCAAGTCTACTCCACCCCCCAAGGCTGAGGTATATTCTGCGTGCTTTCTTTTTTACCTTTTTTCTAACCTTATTAAAGTGTCTGAATTTCGTTTTCAGAAGAAAATAGTCAGGGCCCAGATAATACTTTTTATTATCTTCAAATTGGTACTCATTAAGCATTTTAATATGACCGTCAACTTTAATATCAGAATCCATTTGGGCAAGCCCCATATCGTGTATCGAAAGGTGCTTAAGCGCATATTTTTTTATATCTTTAAGATTTTTATGCTCCTCAGGAAATCTTAAATCCGTTATCAGAAAAAAATTCCCATTTTTCAACACATCAAATTTCAGGACATGAATTTCTCTATCCCTGTAAAATTGAATACTCTCCGGATCTTCAGCATAAAAATTAACATTAAATTCTCCCTTTAGGATATTAAAAACATCCATACTTCTATTCAAATGGCCTGAGCCTATTCTCTTACCTCCTTCAGCCCAAATCACTATCATTTTACTATTTCAGAAGGATAAACAAGCTTTATCTTGTACGCTTTCGCAAGAGATTTAACCTTGTTCATAAGAACACTCATAGTTGTTCCATTAGGGTGACAAATTCCTATTGCTTCCCCTTTATGCTTTGCGATTGAGAAAAGATGTTTAAAATTAAGAATGGTCATTCTTTCATTCTCACTATCAAGGAATACATCTCTAATACCGGCTCTAAGTCCCATCTCTTTTGCAAGCTCATAGGCAATAGTTTTACTTGATGTCTTACTATCAATAAAAAATTTATTTCTTTCTTTTAAAACACTAAGTACCACCCTCATTTTATCCCTATACTGGGTAAAAAGGGAGCCTGTGTGATTGTTAACTCCAACCGCCTGGGGAATAAGATTAAGATACTCCTCAGTAAAATTTCTTATAACATCATCTCTCATACTAACTAACAAAAAACCGTCAAGATTCATCCTTTCTCCATTTCTCTTAACAGGTTCCATTGGAAGGTGAAGCATTATCTGTTTTCCACTCTTTTCTCCCACTTTAATTGCATAATCTCTAAACATTGAGTTAGGTAAAATTGAAATTGCAAACTTGTAATTTAGTTTTGCTAACTTATTCAAAACATCCTTACTATTGCCTATATCATCTATTACAACAGCAACCCTGGGATATTTAACAAACTGCTTCTTTTCCACTTTCACTATAATTACATTAATTTCCGCAACCATTTTGCTCCCTTTGAAAAGATACCAGATTGCTCTCTTTGAAGAAAAATTTTTAATCTTCAGGGAAATGGATTTTCTATTAGAAAAAACCTTCATTTTCTCAAGAACAAGAGTGTACTCACTATCCTTCAACTTAATATTAAATTTTGTATAATCTCTTCTGGCCTCTTCGGAGAAACTAATATTACTAAGAAAAAGGAAATCTTCCACAAGTACTTTAACCTTTTTCACATATTCTTCAACCTTCTCTTTCTTTTCAGGTCTTTTTTTCATATTTTTTTTGTGTTCATTTTCCTTTGTTTTCTTAAAAGTGTACGGGGTATAAACTCTTTTTAAATTTTTCTTCTCATACCTCTCTTTATCATACTTAGTAAGATAAGCTGTTATCAAAATAATAGCAATTATTATTAAAATCGAACTTAAAATAAGAACAAATCTATCACTTTTTCTTTGCTTTTTCCTTCTGGCCATTTAAATATTTCTCCGGATTTACTAAAAATTTTTCTATTTCCTTCCCTTTTAATCTTAAATCAGGGCTAACTCCTTTTTTGTAAAGCCCCTTTATTATCCCGGTAAGTACAATAAATTTTGTCCCATCTTTATAATCAATTGTATACATTAAACCGCATTCGCCTGGAGTTTTTCCCCCAACAATCTTGATTCCAGCTTTTTTGACAATATATGAAAAAAGTTCAGCCTCCTCCATTGTTTGATAATCAGTAATTAAAATAAGCTTATTATAATTCAAATAATTTACCGGCTTTATTCTTATTGCTTTTTCCCCTGAATTAAGCTCAAAGGTAATGTTTACAGGCTTTTTTATAAAATATTTAACCATCTTAAAAACAGTTTGATTGGATATATAATAAAAAGCTCTTAAATCCACAATGATTTTTTTATCCCTATTAATTTCAGATAATAACTTTTCAATCGTTTTCTCACTATTTAAAAATAGAGGAGTTACAACAGTCCATCCATTCTCTTTTTTAATTACATACTTATCCGAAAGCACTTTTAATTTTAATTTAATTCTTTTTCGCTCTTCTCCCCTCATAAAAACAACATTTATTTCCTTTCCCGGAATGTCTGTTAACATAAACTTAACAACAGAATAAGGAAGATTAAATGTGGATTTTCCATTTACCACTTTAATTATATCACCTTTTTTTACTTTTCCATTTAAAGAAGGCAGAACATTAGTCACAATTGGAAAACCATACTGTTTTACAAATTTTACTCCCGTATAACCCATTTTTCCTATATTTGCAAATTTGTAAGATTCCGATTTGGACAGATAAGAAGAAAGAAAATCAAGATACTCCCCCATTTTCAACAAAGCCCCGTTAAAAACTCTCTCCGGCTTTACTTCATCAACATACTTTGTCTTTATCAATGCTGCTGCGTGCGCAACCATTTCAACGCTATCATAGGTCTTTTCTTTTTTCTGAAAAATCTTCTTTTTATTTACAGTAACAAAGGTGGCTGCCCCAATAAGAAAAAATGCGATGGAATAAAATAATATGTTTTTTTTCATCTTCTCCTTCTCCTTTTTTTCAAAGGTTTTAACCATTTCATAGGATTAAGAGGAGTAACTCCCTTTCTAATGGAAAAGTACAATGAATCATACTCTCTAACTCCGGTGTTTCCAGTTACTCCTATTACCTCACCCTTTTTAACAATCTTATTTTTTTCAACAAAAATGTCCTTTAAATGCGAATAAAGGGTATAGTATTTACCCGGATGCTCTATTATAACAGTATTTCCATAAGATTTAACATAACCTGCATATACAATTACACCATCATATACTGCTCTCACTTTCTCAAAATTTCTCCTTGGCTTTATCTCAATTCCATTTGATTTTAACTTTATATTATACTTCGGATGCCTTTTTATTCCAAATTTTTCCACTATCCGTCCCCTTATTGGCCATATCAACTCCCCCTTCAAAGAATAAAATGGTAATGAATTGTCAAAATCAGGTCTATTTATATTTTTTTCTTTCTCAATTATATGTGTTATCTTCTCAAGCTCTTTTTTCTTCATCTTTAAAAGATTAAGATAATTTTCTCTCTTTTTTAAAATTTTTTTTATTTTCTGTCTTTTTTCATTTTTTTTGTTAAGATACTCTGTCCAGGCTCTTTTTCTCTCGAATAAAATCTTCTCTTTCCTTTTTTCCTTCTCTTTTAAAATCTCTTTCTCCTTTTCAATCTCCTTAATGATTTCCTTGTAAACACTATATTGTTTATAAATTTTATTGGAAACTATTTTTAAAAGATTTATATTCTCAACAACAGAAAGGATATCTTTACCAGCAAAATAGAGTTCAAGAGGGCTTGAATTTCTATTTTCATAAAGAAGAACAAAAGCCTTTTTAAGGCTTCTTCTTTTATTTTTTAGCTCTTCATTTAAGGAATCAAGCCTCATTTCCGTATCTTTTATCTCTTTTCTTATAGTTGAAAGTTGATATCTAATGTAGCTAATTTTCTTTTCAGCATTTAAAATTTCCAGATCCAACTTCTCTATTTCAGTTAAAACATCCTTAGCCTTCACATTTAATGATGATATTAACTTTGTTAGTTTTTCAATTTCCTGTTTTAGCTTTTTGGGATCTTCCTTTCCCATCAAAAAATAGCTAAAAAAAATAAGAAATAAAGCACCGATTATTTTCTTCATTTTTTTCTAAAGGCAAATATGAATCCACCTATTATTCCCAATAAAATCATAAAAATAAGATCAATCGTAGAAAATGCTACAGCAGCGGAAGCTGGTACACCAAAATTCTTGAAAGCCTCAACAAGACTAATATCTCTTAAACCTATTCCATTGATTGAAACAGGAAGTATAAGAATTATTAAAATAATGGGGATAAAAACAAAATAATCAAAAAAAGGAATTTTAAGGTTAAGTGCAAGTCCGATTAAATAATAATGAATAATCACATTTATCTGAAGAATAAGCG
>Ga0256835_1000980_pt1 | contig 18288 bp, 5 predicted proteins | sample PIR30metaG_FD_185972 | JGI IMG/M metagenome (GOLD analysis project Ga0256835, IMG submission 185972) | Hydrothermal vent microbial communities from East Pacific Rise, Pacific Ocean - PIR-30 | ecosystem: Environmental > Aquatic > Marine > Hydrothermal vents | place: Pacific Ocean: East Pacific...
TCCGGCGAGATCACCGACGAGGCCCGCAAGGTCCACGATTTCCTGACCGTGGGAGCCCCTGCTCCCCTGCAGGAGGCGGCCGCCGTGGCGCTGGACTTTCCCCTGGAATACTACCAGTCGCTCACGGCGGACTACACGCGCCGGCGGGATCTGTTCCTGGGATACCTCAAAAAGGCCGGCCTGCGCTACTCGGAGCCTCAGGGGGCCTACTACGTGCTGGTGGATTTTTCGCACCTGGGGGTGCGCGACGACATGCATTTTTCCCGCTGGCTGGCCCGGGAGGTGGGCGTTTCGGGCGTTCCGGGATCCAGCTTTTTCAAGGAGCCGGTCAACCACCTGGTGCGCTTTCATTTCGCCAAAAGCGAAAGCACCCTGGCCGCGGCCGGTGAGCGTCTGCAGCGGCTGAAGGATGTCAGCTATCGGCCGGAGCGGTGATGGCCCGACGGTGGCGTATGCAGACCTTGAGGGCAGCGTCGGTTTTCGACGCTGCCAGTGCGAAAGCCTCGGCGGCCCGATGCATGTCGAAGCGGTGGGTGACGAGACGGGAGAGGGGCGCCGGTTTGCGGGCCAGCAGCCGGGCCGCCCGGCCCAGATAAACGGGCCAGTCGGGCGCCACCGAGGCGAACATGCGCAGGTTCCGGCGAAACCACTTGTTGAAGTCAAAAGCGTACACCGGCTGATCGGGCACGCCCAGGACCAGTATTCGCCCCTCTTCTTCCACCAATTCCAGGGCATCGTTGACGGTGGCCGGCTGGTGTCCCACGGCTTCCACGCAGACGGCCGCCCGGGGCCATGGTTCGTGACCACTGCGCAAAAGGGTGGCAAGCTGGGCGCTGGTCAGGGGCAGTGCCTCTCTGGCACCGAGCTCCAATGCCTGTTTACAGCGGTTCTCCAGGGGGTCTATGACCCGCACGGGTCGGGCGCCCCGCTCGGCCAGCAGCCAGGTGAGCATGAGGCCGATGGGGCCCGCACCGATAACGGTGACGCTTTGCCCCTCTACGGGGCCCAGACGATCCCCGGCCGCCAGCACCGTTGCCAGGGGTTGTATCAGGCAGGCCGTGGCCATGTCGTCGACGGCGTCAGGTATTTGTACAGCCTTATCCGCCTGGGCAAGGAAGACGTCGCAAAGGCCCCTGTCCTCCGCGGGCATGGCCACCACCCGATCGCCGGGCCGGAATCGGCCGGAAGAGCTTTGCACCACCTCTCCCGCACACTCGTGGATCGGACGCCCTGCGTCCAGTGGGAACACCATGGAAGGCTTGGTGCCGTCGAAGTAGGGGATGTCACTGCCGCAGACCAGGGCACAACCCAGCCGAACCGTGATATGCCCCCGTCCCGGCAGGCCTGGCGCGGGGATGTCGGTTTCCCGAAAGCGACACGGGCGATAGAGCTGGAGACAGAACACGGCTACCTACCTTGAAGAAATCCGGTTTGCGGCCCATAAAAATCGACCCGTTTTCCCTGCGGTTCGGGAAATGGTTGAGGTCGCTGTAGAACGAAGATTTAATAGCCGTAGCGACTATTAATGTCAAGTTGTGGGCCTGCCGACATTATAAATCAATACACCCGGCTGCGGCTGCCTGCGGGGTGGGCGGCAGCACGGCGGCCGCCTCGGGGCGGAGGGGGCCGGGCGTGCTTCGTGTCGCAGCCGCCCCGCAGGGCAGGGCCCAGAAATAATAATAAAAATTGCTTTACAGCTTCTGAAAAGTGTCGTATAGATGCTACAATTTTTTTCAGGCCGCCCCCAGGCGCAACCCATTCAAGGTGCCGTGATGCCGGGAGGACGCACATTGCCTTCACCGCCAGATGCCGCCCCAAGCGTCGACATGCAGGTCAACCTGCTGACGCTCCGTTTTCGTGATGAGCAGGAAGCCCTGGAGGAGCCCTTCTGGTCGGATTATTTCCAGAAGCATTTGCTCCATCTGCGCCTGTGTCATTTCTACGCTGTTTTTTTTATCGCGGTCGCCGGCGTGTTGGACGGTCGTTTCTTTCCGGACCAGAAGCACCTGCTGTGGTTCATCCGATACGGAGTCGTAGTTTCCGTATTCGTTGTCGGCCTGGCTTTAACGTTCACCCGTTACTATCGCAGGTGCTGGCAGCTGCTCGAAATTCTTTACGTATTGGTGGCGGGTGGGGGCTTTATCGCCATGATTGCCGTGGCCCCGCCGCCAGGAGGCTATTCCTACTACGTGGGAGTGCTGATCGCGCTGGTTTTTGGCTATGCTTTTATCCGGCAGCGGTTTATTTATGCGACGTTGGCCGGCTGGGCCATCATTCTGGCCTACCTTTGGGTCTCCACACAGATCGTGCCCACACCCCGCAACATTCTGTACCACCACACGCTTTACCTGCTGGTGGCCAACTTCCTTGGCATGCTGATTGCCTACTCGGTGGAGTATTCCGCGCGCAGGGATTTTTTCCTGGCGCAGTTGCTCAAGGCCGAGCAGGGCAAGGTCGAGAAGATTAACCGGGAGCTGGAAAAGCGTGTCGAGCAGCGCACCGCACAGATCCGCCGGGCCCATGAACAGCTCAAGCGCGAAATGCAGGCCCACCTGCAGCTGGAGCGGGACAAGCGCAAGCTGGAAGCCCAGCTGCAGCGGGCGCGCAAGATGGAGGCCATCGGAACCCTGGCCGGCGGCGTGGCCCACGACCTGAACAACATCCTGTCGGGAGTGGTCAGCTACCCGGACCTGCTGCTCATGGACCTGCCCGAGGACAGTTTTCTGCGAAAGCCCCTGCTGACCATGAAGCGCTCAGGGGAAAAGGCAGCGGCCATCGTGCAGGACCTGCTCACCCTGGCCCGTCGGGGCGTGGCCGTATCGGAAACCATCGACCTGAACCGCATCGTGGCCGACTACCTCAACAGCCCGGAGTTCGCCAAGCTGCAGCAGTATCACCCCGAGGCCCGCATATGCACCCGCATCAGTCCTGAGCCGGTCCTGCTAACAGGCTCTCCGGTGCACCTGTCCAAGTGCCTCATGAACCTGGTCTCCAATGCCGTCGAGGCCATGCCCGAAGGCGGCACCGTCACCATCTGCACGGCGATGCGGCACGTGCCCGCTCCCATCATCACCAACACCGATGTGGCCAATATCGTCCCGGGGGATTACGCCTGCCTGACGGTCAGCGATACCGGAACCGGTATTTCCCCCGGCGATCTGGAGCGCATCTTCGAGCCCTTCTACACCAAGAAGACCATGGGGCGCAGCGGCACCGGCCTGGGTATGGCGGTGGTGTGGGGTACGGTGAAGGACCATAAGGGCTACATCGACATCCAGACTTCCGAGGGGCAGGGGTCCACTTTCACGCTCTTTTTCCCCGCCAGCCACGCGATCCCCCGCGTCGCCCCCAGAACGAAACCGCCCCTCGAGGCGCTTTCCGGCAACGGACAGACCATCCTGGTGGTGGATGACGTTCCCGAGCAGCGCGAAATCGCCAGCAGCCTGCTGGAGAAGCTGGGCTACCGGGTGGAAACCGCGGAGAGCGGCGAAGCCGCGGTGCGCTACCTGCAGTCCCACGAAGTCGACCTGGTGATCCTGGACATGATCATGAATCCGGGCATAGACGGCCTCGAAACCTATCGGCGCATCCTGAAAATTCATCCCCACCAACGCGCCATCATTGCCAGCGGGTACTCCGAAACCAAGCGTATCCACGAACTGCAGCGGCTTGGCGGCGGCGTCTGCATTCGAAAGCCCTATACGCTGGAGACCATCGGCCGGGCGGTCAAGGAGGAACTCGCCAAGCCGTCCGGCCTGCTGAAGAACTGACGTGGGGTTTTACCCGTCGGTGCCGTTGGAAACGTCGGCCGTAAAACAATCAGCATCACAACACTGGAGATTCGTATGCGCCACGATGACTCTCTGCAGCCTTCCGAGGTTCAGGATCGCGATGTCCATTCGACACCCATTGCCGTGGTCGGCATGGCCTGCCGCTACCCCGGGGCCGGCAATGTACACCAGCTGTGGGAAAACATCCTGGCCCGGCGCCGCCAGTTCCGGCGTTTTCCCGCCGTGCGCCTGTCACTGGAAGACTATTTCGACCCGGACCCCGAGAACGCCGACACCACCTATTGTCCCCGTGCGGCGGTGATTGACGGATTCGTTTTTGACTGGGCCGCGCGACGGATTCCGCAGTCGACCTATGCCGCCACCGACATCGTCCACTGGCTGGCGCTCGAGACCGCCCTGGAGGCACTGGAGGACGGGGGCTTCGGCAAATCGGACATCCCGGGAGCCCGCACGGGCGTCATCGTGGGCAACAGCCTCACCGGCGAGCAGACCCGCGCCCAGACCATGCGGCTGCGATGGCCTTACGTCCGCCGGGCACTGGAGGCGGCCGCCCGAAGCCGGCGGATAGATGCCCCCATGATCCGGGAGCTGGTGGCGGCCATGGAGGGCTTTTTCAAATCCGCCTTTCCCGATGTGAACGAAGACACACTGGCCGGCGGTCTTTCCAACACCATCGCCGGGCGCATCTGCAATTACCTGGACCTGAGTGGCGGCGGCTACACGGTGGACGGTGCCTGTGCCTCTTCCCTGCTGGCCGTGGCCACGGCGGCCCGCGAGCTGTCCGTCGGCAGCCTGGACCTGGCCCTGGCAGGTGGTGTAGACGTGAGCCTGGACCCCTTCGAGATGGTGGGTTTCGCCAAGGCCGGGGCGCTGACCGGCACCGACATGAACGTCTACGATGCCGCCGGCAATGGGTTTATCCCCGGCGAGGGGTGCGGTTTCGTGGTGCTCAAACGATTGGACGACGCCAGGCGCGACGGCGACTACGTCTACGCCGTGCTCCACGGTTGGGGGGTGTCTTCGGACGGCGGCCGCTCGGCCATCACAGCGCCCAGCGTAGCGGGCCAGGCCATGGCCATCGGGCGCGCCTACCGTCGGGCGCCTTACGGCCCCCATGAACTGGATTTCATCGAGGGGCACGGCACCGGCACCGCCGTCGGCGACCGGGTCGAGATGGAAGCCGTGGCGCAGGCCCTGCAGGCCACCCCGCGGGCGGGTGCCCCGCGGCAACGCCGCTGCGGCGTAACATCCCTCAAATCTCTCATCGGCCACACCAAGGCGGCCAGCGGCATCGGCGGCTTCATCAAGGCGGTCATGGCCGTCAACCGGCGTCTGATTCCCCCCACCGCCGGCTGCAAGACGCCGCATCCCGTCTTCTCGGAAAAGGCCCGATCCCTGTTCCCGGTGCTCAGGGGCCAACCATGTCCTCCGGACAGCCGCCTGCGGGCCGGGGTGTCGGCCATGGGCTTCGGGGGCATCAACTGCCACGTCACGCTGGAGTCAGGCGATGCCCCCCGCGACGACAGCTCTGTAGAACTGGACGAGCGCGCCCTGCTGGCTTCCGGCCAGGATACGGAACTGTTCGTGCTGCGGGCCGTATCACCCGAGCAGCTGGCGCGTGAGGTCCGTCGCCTGGCGCGTATGGTCGAAGGCATGAGCCAGGCCGAGCTCGTCGATCTGGCCGCCGACCTGGCGGACGCGTCCCCCCGTGGGCCCCGCCTGCACGCTGCGGTGGTGGCGGCCTCGCCCGAGCAGCTGGCCCGTCGCCTGCAACGCCTGGCGCGCGTCCTGCGCGAAAACCTGCCGGCCGCCGGAAATGTTTTCAGCGACCTGCACGAAAACATCTGGCTCGGAAACCAGCCCCGATTGCCGCGGGTGGGCATGCTTTTCCCCGGGCAGGGTTCCCAGCTGCTCAATATGGCGCGCCGTCTGACGGAGCGCTTCGCATGGGCCCGCGCGCTGGCCGAGCGTGCCGATGCCGCCGCCTCCGCCGTGGGGGCCGGGCCCGTGCAGCCGGTTGTTTTCCGCGCCGTGGAGGCTGTCGACCAAGATGTGCGCGACGGGTGGGCACAGCAGTTGATGCGCACCGAGCATGCCCAGCCGGCCATCTGCTTGGCGTCTATGCTCTGGTTCACCTTTCTGCAGAACCTTGGGGTGCGGCCCGTGGCGGTGGGTGGCCACAGCCTGGGCGAGGCCGTGGCCTTCTGGGCGGCCGGTGTCATGGACGACGAAGCGCTGCTGCATTTCGCCGCGCGGCGCGGAAGCATCATGGCCGAATGCGCCACGGCGCCCGCCGGCATGCTCAGCCTGGCGTGCACGCCGGAGGCCGCCGAGGGGCTGGTGTCTTCGATTCGGAGTGGGTACGCCTCCATTGCCAATCTCAACGCACCCCGGCAGGTGGTCGTGGCCGGGGAAGAGCAGGCCCTGGAAGAACTGCAGCGCATGGCCGCGGATCAGGGCGTCGTGGCTGCCCGCCTGCCGGTTTCGGGCGCTTTTCATTGCCGGCTGGCCGAAGCGGCGGCCGAACGCTTGGCGGCCGATACGGTTCTGCCGTCTACCGGCCGGGAGCCGCACATCAAGCTTTTCAGCACCTTGCACGGCGGCCTGATTCACGATTGGCACAGACTGCGGGAGCATTTCGCCCGTCAGATGACCTGCCGCGTCGATTTCATGTCCATGGTCAACAACATGGCGCCCGAGTGCGACCTGCTGCTGGAAGTGGGGCCCGGCCGCGTACTGACCAACCTGTACGGGCGCATCACCGGTGACCGGGGGCCGCTGTGCCTGCCGGTGGAGTCCCGCGCGGAAGACGAACGCGACATCAATCGGGCGGTGGGCATGCTTTTCGCCCACGGGCTGCCGCTGGACATGCGACGCTTTTTCGAGGGGCGCCTGGTGCGGCCCTTTACGCCCCCGCAGGAGAGGACTTTCATCGAGAACCCCTGTGAGCGCATCCCGGCAGCCACCCTGGGAGAGGCGGCGGCCGAGACGTCTGCGGCCGAACTGTCGTCTGCCCTGGAACCGCTGGTGGCCGAAGCCGCCGGACTGAAGGGCGATGTGCTGCGACGGTACCTGTCCACGCGCGGGCCCTTCCTGATGGAGATCATTCGTGCCGACCTGCGCCACATGCCCAACGGCCCGGAAGCCCTCGGTCGTACCGAGGCGGAGTCGGGTAAGTCCGAAAGTACTTCTGACGCTCTTTCCGGGGATTCCGACGGGCTCGAGGTCCTGTTTTCCCTGGTGGAAGAAATGACCGGTTTTCCGAAGAAGACCCTCTCGGCCGGCTCACGCCTGCTCGACGACCTGAACCTGGACTCCATCAAGGCCGGCGACCTGATCGCCACCTTCAGCCGTCGCACGGGCATGGCGGGAAAAATCGACCCCCGCAGCCTGGCCAACGCTTCCCTGGGGGAGATTGTCGCTGCATTCGGGGACCATGGGCCGGAAACGCCGGCCGAAACGGCGCCGGCCATACCCGACGAGAGCCAGATCCTGTCGGCACTCCTGCGGCAGGCCGCCAAGCGTTGCGGTCGCCAGCAGGCGGTGCTGGACGCCGACGGCAGGGTGGGGGAAGACCTGAAGCTCGGCCGGGATGACCTTATGGAAGTACTAAGCTCCGTTTCCCGGCAGCTGCACGTTGATTTAAACGTGGATCTTGCACCGCTGCTGGAGCGCAGCTTCCGACAGATCGCCGGCATTGTCTCCCGTCTGGTGCGGCAGCAGCGCAGCACCGGGGACGCCGGGCCGGCCGTCGCGCACGCGCCCTGGGTGCGCGAATTCAAGGTAGCGCTGGTGGAAAAGCCGCTGGCCGCCATGCCCCGCTGGTGGGGGCGGCGCCATGAAGACCGGTGGCCGTCCGCCAGGGTACTGCTCCTCAGCGAAAAGACCGACGACCGCGTGGCCCGCGAACTGAAAAAGCAACTGGCCGGGTTGGGGGCCAGCGTCCAGGTGGCCACGTTCAGTGAGGCCGACCGACTGGGCTTCAACAGCGATGCCGCCTTCAGCCACTTCGTGGCCATATTCCCGCGTCGGGCCTCCAGCGGCCGGAAGCGTTCGGCCCTGCGCAGAACGGTCGAACGCATCGCCTGCACGCTTTCACCGCCGCCGGCGTCGGCGGCCCCCCGGCGCAGCAACATGCTGGTGTACCTGCAGTTCGGCGGTGGTTTTTTTGGAAACCGGCGACGCTGTGCACACCTGGAGAGCTGCGGCGCCGTTGCGGCGGCCCACAGTGTCCAGATGGAGCGCCAGGACCTGCGCGTGCGGGTGCTCGATTTCTCGCCGCACCTGAAGCCCGCGGAAGTGGCCGGCAAGGTGATCCGGGAGAGTCAGAGCCCCGCGACTTTTGTGGCTGCAGGCTACGATGAGAAACTTACCCGGCGCGTCTTCCAGGCCCAGGTGCTGTCGCCTGCTGCTTACCGACCCCGCAAGCTGCAGTGGAGTGCCCGGGACGTGATTCTGGTCACCGGCGGCGCGCGCGGCATCTCGGCCGTCTGCGCGCTTGCGCTGGCACAGGCCACCGGCGCCCGTATGGCGCTGGTGGGAAGTACTCCTCTTACGGACGGAGACAATGCCGGGGTGCGCCAAATACGGCAGACCCTGGAGCGCTACCGCGAACAGGGCCTGCAGGCCCGCTACTACAGCTGTGATGTCCGCGACGCGGCCGCCGTCGAGGCCCTCGTGGCACGCGTGGGCGAAGAGATGGGGCCCATCACGGGCGTCATCCACGGCGCCGGTATCAACATCCCGCGGCCGGCCAGCCAGGTGGACGCTCAGGAGGCCCTGGCGGAAATCGAACCCAAGGTCATGGGGGCGCTGCACCTTTGCCGGGCGCTGGCGCGGCGTCCTCCCAGGATTTTCGTGGGACTGACCTCCATCATCGGCATCACCGGCATGCCCGGAAACGCTTGGTACGCGTTCTCCAATGAGGCGCTCGACCTTATCCTGCGGCGTTTCGGCGATGAGCACCCGGAAACACGCACCCAGTCCCTGGCCTACAGCATCTGGCGCGACGAGGGCATGGGGGCCCGCATGGGGAGCGTGCAGGCCCTGAAAAAGATGGGCATCGACGCCATCCCTACCGCCGAGGGGGTCAATCGTTTCGTGCGCCTTTTCCTCAAGGATCCCGGCGTCCATCAGGTCATGATAACGGCCCGCCTGGGACGTTTCGATCTCGGGCAGGCGCCCGCCGAGTCATCCCGCCGGAACAAGCGCTTCCTGGAAGAGGCGCTGCACGTCACGCCGGGCGTCGAATCCGCCTTTTTGGCCCACTTGACACTGGAAAAGGACCCCTACCTCGAGGATCACCGTTTCCAGGACTCGTACCTGATGCCGGCCGTTTTCGGCCTCGAAGCCATGGCGCAGGCGGTTTCGCACGTCAGCGGCGAGCAGGATTTCTCGAGCCTGTGCATCGAGGATATCCGGTTGCAGCGGCCCATCACGGTGGACCCCGAGCAGGGAGCCGATATCATCGTGTGGGCGCAGCTGGAAGAGATCACCGAGGACGGCGGGCCGCGCAGAATCAAGGCCGGCGTTTACAAGCCCGGCGCCGGCGTGGAAACCGATTTTTTTACCGCCACCTTTGTCATTGGAGGCCGACGGCAGGACCTGCGCCACGCCGTCGACCTTTCCAAATCGCCGCTGGACATACGGCCCCGCAACGACCTGTACCGCGAGACGCTCCTGTTCCAGGGGCCCCGTTTTCAGCGCATCCGGGAGGTCTGGCAGCTCACGCCCCGGCAGGCCGTGCTGTCCACCGCGCGCCACTCCGACCGTGAGGTGGTCCGCACGGCCTTCGGCGAAGAGGCGCAGAGCGGCCTGCTGCTGGGCGACGCCTTTTTTCGCGACACCCTGCTGCAGTCCGCCGCGCTGCTGATTCCCCAGGACACCTCGCTGCCTGTGGGCATCGACCGGTTGGAATTGTTTCCGCCGGACGCCGGAGAAGATCCCCGGCGCCCCGCCGTTTTGACCATCGTGGTGCGCCGGGTGGACGAATCCGAGACGCAAAACACCTTCGAGGTCATGGCCCTGGACGGCCGCGGACGTGTGCGCGAGCGGCTGGAGGGCTACCGCCTGCAGATTCTGGAGCACCACGACGAGTACCCCACGGTGCAGGACCTGTGCGAACCCGACGCACGCGACACGGCCATGGTGCGCCGAACCCTCGAGGCGCTGGCACGCCGGCTGCAGGTGGAAGTGCCCCGGGTGGATCTGTACCACGTCGAAGGCATACACCGGCTGAACCGTGAACAGCGCCGCGAGCTTGTGCGTCCGCTGGTGATCCGGACGCTGCAGGCCTGTCTCGGACGTGGCGAAGAGGATGCCGTTGGGGTGGACGTCGACTGGGAGGACTCGGGCAAGCCCGTTGCGCGCGGGCGGGATGTGGCCGGACTGGAGCCCGCCCTGGCCCACGACGACCGCATGTGCCTGATCAGCGGCGGCAGCCGGCCACAGGGCTGTGACCTGGCGCCGGTGACGGCGCGCAGCGAGGAGCAGTGGCGGGCGCTGCTGGGAGACGAGCGCTTCGAACTCGCCCGTGAACTGGCCCAGGACCTGGGGAGCCTTAACGAGGCCGGGACCCGTGTCTGGGCCGCGGTGGAGGCCTTTGTCAAGGCGGGCGCGGCCGCCCCGGCCGAGCTGCAAATCGTCGACCACGACCGGCAGGCTACGCTGTTTCATTGCCCGCGCATCGAAGCCGAAGTATTGGCTTTTACAATGCGGCTGACCCGCGGGGCACCGCGGGTGGTGGCCGTCACCGTCAACCGGGCGGCACCTTTACGGCCTTTGAGTGAATCCTCCGCCGTGAACTATCCTGGTTACGAAGCGCTTTTCGATCATCGATGTTACAAAATCATCGATGCCGGTCCTCAGGGACAGGGCATATTCATCCAGCGCATGCCGGCTACATTTTATCCTGCCAGTCAGATGAGTCGTACGATCCATTTTTCCCATTACCTGTTTTGGGCCGGAATGGTACGTGAGGCCTCCACCTGGCCGATCCTGTCCCGTTTGGCTCGGCAAGTTGCTACCGGTAAGTGGGGCGGGGTGACCAATTACACTGATCTCGCCGTCCTGGGGGAAGCCACCACTGGTGATCTGATCGAAACATGGTTGTGGGCGTCGGGTAACGGTGGCCCGAAAAATTCTACCCTGACCATGACCTTCGACTTCCGCAAAGTGCTGCCTGACGGGCGGCACCAGCGCCTGGCTTGGTTGGAACAGCAGACCTCCTGGGTGCGGGTGTTGGGACCCGGCAAAGTGCGGATAGAACCATACCCTGACTACTACAGAGAGTTTATTGGCGATATGCTGCCGCGCTACGATGCACCCAACCGGCCCGAGCCCCTCGAAGAGCCGCTGGCGGATCTCGTGCACGGCCCCTGGGAGACGGTGCTTTACACGGCGCCGGCCGGTCCGGTGGTAGAGCCCATTCTGAGCAGACGGGTGATGGACACCTCTCTGCAGAACGCCAACGTGGTGGGCAACATCTACTTCGCCAATTATTCGGCCTGGCAGGGAATCGTGCGCGATGCGTTTTTCCACGACCTGATTCCGGATCACTTCGAGGGCATTGGGGAGCGGGGGGAACTGCTGTGCCTGCGCTGCCGCGTCGATCACCTGCGTGAAGCCATGCCGTTCGACCGCATCGAAGTGACCATGGCGCTCAAGCGCCTCGGACGCTGCCGTGCCAGTTTCCATTTCGAATACTTTCAGCTCAACCCCGGCGGCCGCCCCATGAAACTGGCCACCGGCAGCCAGGATGTGATCTGGGTGCGCCGTGATGAGAAACGTCGCCCCCAGGTGCATCCTTTTCCGGAGGCGGTCGTGCGGGCCTTCGAGCGCGCCGTGGAAGAAAAAGCACCCGGCGTTCGCTGGCAGACGGCGTGAAAACGCCGGCAGCGCGATCAGCCGACGCTGATGCCGCAGGAGCCGATCAGGCGGTCGAGACGGCTTTCCTGTGCCGGTGAAAGGCGGGTAAAGGCCACGCCGGTGCGTCGGAGGCCGTGTTGCCCCCGTATCTGTACGGGGGTGTCGGACACGGTGCGCACGGGCAGCTTCTCAAGGTGATGGACGGCCACGAAATCCGACCATAGGAGGTCGATCCGCCGTGCCCGAAAACGGCTGCCGCCATTTTCCCGATACAGAAAAGACAGCCCGCCGCGGCTGATCTCGGCCACTTTTCCCCGCTGCCCTCCACGGGGGCCGGCCAGGGCCAGAACGGTTCCGCTCAGCCTGAAACGCGGCTGCCGCCGGCGCTCTTTTCCCGCCGTTTCCCTTTTCATCGGAACACCCCCCTTTTTCTCAGTATTCGTAGGGTTTCATCTCCAACTCGCGGGGTCCGATGCGAACGTTGAAGCGTTCCAGTTTCCGCTCCACCAGCCGCCCGAGAAAGAAGAGCTGGGGCCTGTTGAAGTCGTCGCCGGCTTCAATGGCCCGGTAGATTTCGGTGAAGCTGAGCGGCCCCTGCCGGTGGGTGGATGGCTTGTTGTGCGGTGTCATGTGCACCTCCCGTTTCTTTTTCGGCTGCCCGTTGTTGCTCCGACGGCGCTTTTGCGCCTCAATGGCCGCGAGAGACGTCGATGATTTCGCGGTCCGGCAACCCCTAGGACTGCAAGATGGGGGCCATGTATTTGCTTTGGAAATAATATGCTGTTATAACAGTGAAAACCTTCAGTGGTGAGCCTGCCGGGGCTTGTCGGGGGCGGTGTGTCGCGGCACAGATTGTGCCACCGCAGTGTGCCATGCCGGCCGCGGTTGCACCCCTATTATTCGATTCCGTACTGCGCCAGCCGCCGGTAGAGGGTGCGGCGGCTGATGCAGAGCAGGCGGGCGGCACGGGTCTTGTTCCAGTGCGCATCTTCCAGGGCCTGCAGGATGGCGGCACGGCCGAGCGGTCCGGCGGGGTGCGGTTGGCGTCGAGGCGACGGGTGGCGCAGGGGTGTGAAGTCCGCCGGCAGATCCCGTTCGCCGATGGTTTGCTGCGGACAGAGGATGCAGACGTGTTCCAGCAGGTTTTTCAGTTCCCGGACGTTGCCCGGCCAGTCGTGGGACATCAGGGTCTGAAGCACACCGGGGGAGACGTCCCGGATTTCCTTGTTGAGTTCGCGGCTGCAGATGGCCAGGAAGTGCCGGATGAGCAGGGGGATGTCTTCGCGGCGTTCCCGCAGGGGCGGTATCCGGATTTCGACCACCTTGAGCCGGTAGTACAGGTCCTCGCGGAACTCGTTGCGGCGCACCTTGTTCAGCAGGTCCTGGTTGGTGGAGGCGACCACGCGGGCCCTCATGGGCAGGGTGGTGCTGTCGCCCAGGCGCTCAAACTCACGCTCCTGCAGCACCCGCAGCAGGCGCTTCTGGAAGTGCAGCGAGACATCGCCGATTTCGTCCAGCAGCACCGTGCCGTCGGCCGCCTTCTGGAAGCGCCCGATCTTATGGCGCTGGGCGCCGGTAAAAGCGCCCCGCACGTGCCCGAACAGTTCGCTTTCCAGCAGGCTTTCCGAAAGTGCGGAGCAGTTGACCTTGACGAAGGGACGGCTGCTGCGGTGGCTGCCGGCGTGCAGGGCTCCGGCCACCAGTTCCTTTCCGCTGCCGCTCTCGCCCGTGATCAGCACCGTGGCCGGCACGTCGGCCAGTTCCCGGATGAGGGTGTAAATGCGCTGCATGGCCTCGCTCTTGCCGATCATGTTGCGGAATCGATGGCCCTTGCGGATGTCGCCGGTCAGGTCGGCCAGGGTCTTGCGGCTGCGGTTCAGTTCGGCGCTCTGTGCGGCGACCATCTTTTCCAGTCGCCGCTTGTAGCGCGCCATCTCGGCTTCCGCCTTGCGGCGCTGCGTGATCTCCTCCTGGAGTTTTCGGTTGGTTGTGCGCAGGGCGGCCGTTCGTTGGCCCAGATCCCGGAAAAGCCGTGCATTTTCCAGGGAGACCGCCATCTGGGCGCTCAGGATCTTCAGCACTTCGAGCCGACGGGGTGTGAAAACACCGCTGGCCAGGTTGTTTTCGAGGTAGAGAATGCCCACCAGTTTGGCCTTGTTTTCCAGAGGGAAACACAGGATGGATCTGGGACGCTGCCGCCGGATGTAGGGATCCGCGGCAAACAGCTTGTGGGCCGTGGCGTTTTCCAGGATCACGGCTTCGCCGGAGCGGTTGACGTAGTTGGCCACCGTCACGGGGATATCAGGGCCGGCTTCCAGTGGAACGCTTTGCAGCCTGGCGCCGCTCTCGTGGGCGGCCGTCTCGGCCCTGACTTCCAGCCTGCCGTTGACCCGCAGGATGAGCACTCCCCGCTGGGCCCCGGTGTTTTGAACGACCACGTGCATCAGCCTGTCGACCAGTTTCGCATAGACGATCTCCTTGCTGATGGAGATCGAGGCGTTCATCACCGTGGCCAGGTCGAGAACCTGCAGCGATCCGCCGGTCAGTGTCTCATCCGGCGAAACCCGGCTCAGGCCGGATTGCTCGGAATGCCGGTCCGCCAGCAGGGCGGTATGGCGTTTTTCCAGATGGGCGATCTTGGCGGTGGCCCCCCATTTGCGGTATCCATAGAGCGCCTCCCGGAGGTATTCGCGGGCCGCCTTTTCCCGCTGCAGGCCGAGGCAGAAGCGGGCGGCCAACTCGTTGGCCAGGGCGGCCTCCTGCACGTAGCCGTGCGCCGTGGCATTGGCAACGGACCGATCGAAAAGCCGGAGTGCCTCGGCCGTTTTCCCCTTGCAGGCCAGGAACCCGGCCTTCACCAGCTCGTACTTATGGCGGGTGTTCAGCGGGCAGTGGCGGGTCCATTTTTCCAGCTTGTCGAGGTTGCCGGAGACCTTTGCCAGGGCCTGTTTGCGTGCCGTTTTTGAAAGCGCCGCAAAACCGGACAGCGTCGCCAGAGAGTCGTAGAAGGCAAACAGGCGTTCATCCGGTGAGGCCAGTGCGCTGACGATGTGCGCGCCGGCCGCGTCCGCATTTTTCACGGCCTGGCGCGGACGATCGAAGAGCAGCGCCAGCATGGTCTTGAGCAGGTAAACGGTGAAAAGGGCGTTGTGGTCGTTGCGCTCCCGATGGCGGGCGATCCTGGTGTCTTCATCGTAGCTCTCACCCGCCAGATGAAGTTCGGACGCGGAGCGGCCCAGCAGGTTCAGCACGGCCTGGTGGTAGATGCGCTGGTACTCCAGGGCCGTGTCCTGCCCCAGTTCCCGGATTTTTTCCTCGAAAGCGCGCAGGTTTTTTTCGACCCGGCCGAGCGGCTCCCCGACAAAAAAAAGGATGCACGAATACTGGTGCAGGGCCAGGGCGGCGAATTCGATGTCCCCGCTTTCGATTCCCGTGCGGTAAGCCTTCAGCATGGGCTTCAGGGAGTCGTGCAGGTGCTGTTTCCAGTGCACGGTGAAAGTGTAGGCGGTCACCAGCGTTCGGCAATGCATTTCTTTGCCCTTCAGCCTTTCCAGTTGTTTCAATGCCAGCTGACCAAAGCGGTAGCCCTCTTCGAAACGCCTCAGCGCGCCGCACAGGATGAGGCCGTACCCGGCGTAGGCGAAACTCGAATCGGCCGTCTGGCCGTAGCGCAGCGACAGACGCACCCCTCTGAAGACCAGCAGCGGAAACAGGTTGGGGTTGACGTAGAAGGACGGCAGCAGTGCACTGCGGATGATATCCAGCGCCGCCAGGCTGCGCGGATCGGTCATGACCGGAAGATCACCGATGCTGTCGGCCTTTTTGCCGGAGACCACCAGTCGGGTTTTGAGCAGGTCGACGCCGACGTGCCACTTGCGCGGCTCTTCCGGGATCCGGATGCCCAGCAGCGCCAGCGCCGAACAGGCCGTGCGGACGGCCTGCTGCATCCGGTTGCGGGCGTATAGCGCCTGGACCCGGGTCTGGTAGACCTTGATCTTGTCCAGGATATGCCGCCCGTGGGACAGGATCGGTGCCGCCAGCGGCTCGATCTCGTCGAACCGTGTGCTCAGATAGGCGGCTTTCATGGCCTCGGTATGCAGATCGAGGCACAGCCGGTAATGGCGCTCCCAGCAGCTGTGTTGGGGGTTGCCGGACGCGGCGGCGGGATCGCCGTTCAGCAGTGCGATGCCGCTTTTCAGGTAGCTCAGGGCCGGGTCGTAGGCATTGGCGGCCATGGCCTTGTGACCCGCCGCCAGGTTTAGTCGCGCCAGTTCGGCCGGATCGGCGTCCTGCCGGAAAGCGGCAAACCCCTCGTTTAGATGATTGACGATGTCGAAGATGCACGACTCGCGCTGCCGATGCGTCGTGCTACGCAGCAGAATGCGGCCGATTTTCCAGTGCAGCGCCGCCCGCCTGCGGCGGTCCACCAGGTCGTAGGCGGCCTGCCGGATGCGGTCGTGAATGAAGCGGTAATGCACCGGCCCCTCCCGGGCGGCACCGTGGGCTACTTCCCCGATGCCGGTTTCGGTGCCCTGCACGGCGGTGATGGCAAGTTCTTCCGCTTCGCCGAGAATCGCCTCCAGGTGCACGCGTGGCCGCTCGGAGACCAGCGCCAGGGTGTTGAGCGAAAACCGGCCGCCGATGCAGGCCGCCAGCTGGAGCAATTCCCGGGTCTTTCCAGGCAGGGATTGAATTTTGGCGGTGAGCAGCTCGACCACTCCGCCGGGCAGGTCTGCGGCGCCAATGCGCTGCAGGGACCACCGCCAGCGGCCCTCGGCCCCATCGTAGGTCAGCAGCTTCTGATCGTATAGTGACTTGAGAAACTGGTGGGTGAAGAAAGGGTTTCCGGCGGTGCGTTTCCCGACCAGTTTGGCCAATGAACCGATTTGGGAAACGAAACAGCTGAGGCTGGCCGCGATCATGTGGGCCAGGGCGGCGTGGTCCAGGGGGTCGAGGTGGAGTTCGGTGATGCGCGGGCGGTGCCTGCCGGGCTTTTCCAGCAGGGAGTGCAGGCAATGCCCGGGGCCGACTTCATGGTCCCGGAAAGTGCCGACGAGCAGCAGCGATTTAATCATGGCCGAAGCGGCCAGGGTTTCGATCAGCTTCAGGGATGCGCCGTCGACCCACTGCAGGTCGTCGAGGCAGAGGACCACCGGGTGTTTGCGGCCGGCAATGGCGGCCAGCATTTTTTCCAGGGCCAGGAAAAAGCGGTTGCGTTCCTCTACGGGCCCCAGTGCCGGCAGCGGCTGCTGGGGACCCAGCAGTTTTTCGAATTCCGGTACCAGGTCGACGATCACCCGTGCCGTGGTGCCCAGCTGCGTGCGCAGCCTTTTGCGAAAGTGCCGGAAGCTGCGCTCTGGCTGCATGATGAGCTGCCGGGACAGTTCACCGAAGGCGTCTTTGAGCCCGCTGTAAGGCGTGCGGGTCTGCAGAGGGTCGTATTTGCCGTAAACGAAAAAGCCGCCCCGGCGGGTGACCGGCTGCCGCATGGCCTGGACCAGAGCGGTTTTCCCGATGCCGGCAGAACCCGTCACCAGCACGACGCGCGTCGGTGCGCCCGGCACCTGGTTGAACTCGTTCCAGAGGGCCTGGCGGTCCTGCTGCCGTCCGAACAGCTTTTGTGGCGCTTTGAGGCCGGTCTTGCCGTGCCGGCCGGCCAACGTGAAACGACGGGAGGTGCGCCCCTTCAGCACCATTTCCCGGCAGCGTGCCAGGTCGTCGGCGATGGCGCCGGCGTGGCGATAGCGGTCGTGCGGGTTTTTGGCCAGCAGTTTCATGACCAGGTCCGAGACCACCGGTGGGATGCGGGCATCGATCTCCCGCAGGGAAACCGGCTGCCGGGCCAGGTGTGCGTGAACCAGCTGCAGCGGGTCCATGGCCGTGAACGGCGGTTTGCCGGTCAGTACCTCGTAGAGCGTGGCGCCCAGCGAGTAGAAATCGGTGCGTCGGTCCACGTCGCGCGCCAGACGGCCGGTCTGTTCCGGCGACATGTAGCGCAGCGTGCCCTGCATGCCGTCAGTGTAGCCCCATTCGGGGGGCTTTTTGTCCGTGCGCACCGCCAGCGCGAAGTCGATGATTTTCAGCTTCCCCCCGGCAGGGTGCAGGACGATGTTGGCGGGGGTGATGTTGCGGTGGATGAAGCCGGCCTTGTGGAGGGCCGCCAGTGCCCGCGCAATTTGAACGCCGATTTCCAACGCCTGCGCCAGGGGCTGCCGGCCGCTGCCAAGGAATTCATCCAGGGAGACGGCGCCGAAATCTTCAAGCACCAGCATGTGCCCGTGGGCGGCTTTTTCCAGGGCATGCACCCGGATGATGCCCGGAACCGGCGCCAGGGCGCTTATCACGTCGTATTCGTGCCGCAGGCGGCCGATATTGACCGCCGTTTTCCCCCGGGTTTTGACCGTCTTCAGTACGACAGTGGTGCCGTCAAGGCGTTTGGCCCTGAGGACCAGGGTGTGCCGACTCTCGTAAATGCGGCCTTCGACGCGATAATCGGGAGACGCGATCATGTCCCCCCCATGATCATGAGGATGCGGCTGTTCCCATTGGCCAGTTGCAGCGGAAAAGCCCTTTTCCCTGATCCGCAGCAATATTGGTGCCAAATGTCCGACGGATTTTTCGATTATGGCCA
>Ga0256835_1000981_pt1 | contig 18284 bp, 14 predicted proteins | sample PIR30metaG_FD_185972 | JGI IMG/M metagenome (GOLD analysis project Ga0256835, IMG submission 185972) | Hydrothermal vent microbial communities from East Pacific Rise, Pacific Ocean - PIR-30 | ecosystem: Environmental > Aquatic > Marine > Hydrothermal vents | place: Pacific Ocean: East Pacific...
CGAGCGCGTGGTGCAGGAGCTCAAGGCCACCCTCGAGTTCGCCCCGCCGCGCCCCGCGGGCTGGCAGGTGCCGGTGCTCACCACCGTGGCCCAGACGGGCGAAGGCACCGCCGAACTGCTAGCGGCCATCGAGGCCCACCACGAGCACCTGGAAGAGCACGGGCTGCTGGAACCCCACCGTATCGAACGCGCCCGCTTCGAGATCGCCAGCGTCATCCAGTCCCTGGGTCAGGAGAGCGCGCGCAAGAGCGAGGCGCTGGTGCGTGAGGTGGCCGCGGGCCGCCTCAGCCCCCGCGAGGCCGCGGGCCGGCTAGTGGCGCGCGCGCTCGAGGCGCCGGACCAGGGCGGCGAGGCCTGAGCTGACCTCGACGGGGTAGTTGGGCTTGGGATCTTCGGCGATGACCCGCAGGTCTTCGGGCAGCCGCGCCAGCCACCCGCGCACCCGCGCGCGCGCCTCGGCCAGCGGCTCGGGCTCGGCCAGGCGCCGGCCGTCTTTCATGCGCGGCGCGAGCAGGGGCTCGCCCGCTTGCGTTTCGTCCGCCAGCCCCAGCACGTCCCGCACCGCGTCCTCGTCCCAGCGCCGCCAGACCTGCTTGCGCCCCGGCAGGGTGCGCTTCCCGGGGCTGGTTTTCCAACGTACGCCAGCAGCGTCTTCTACCAGTTTGTATACGCCCCCGAGAGCGGGCAGGTCGTAGCTGGTGCCCAGGCGCGTGCCCACCCCGTAGCCGTCGGCCACGCCCCCCGCGGCCAGGAAGGCCTGGATGCGGTACTCGTCGAGGTCGCCCGAGATCAGGATCTTCACCTCTGGGAAACCGGCCTCGTCGAAGAGCCGGCGCACCTTGCGGGTGAGCGTGGGCAGGTCGCCCGAGTCGATGCGCACCCCGGCGAGGGCCCGCCCTTCGGCCCGCAGCTCGCGCGCCACCTCGAGCGCGTGGCGCGCCCCCTCGAGAGTGTCGTAGGTGTCGATGAGCAGCACCGGGGCCGGGTGGTCGGCGGCGAAGGCGCGAAAGGCCTCGAGCTCGCTGGAAAAGCTCATCACGTAGGCGTGGGCCATCGTGCCCACCACAGGCAGGCCCAAGAGCCGGCCCGCCTCGACGTTCGAGGTGCCGTCGAGGCCCGCCAGATAGCCGGCGTAGGCCACCCCCAGCGCCGCCTCGGGGCCGTGGTCGCGGCGGGGGCTGAAGTCGACCACGCTGGCCTCGAAGCCGGCGGCCAGCCGCACCCGCGCCGCCTTTGAAGCGATCAGGGTGTGGAAGTTGACCACGTTGAGCAGGTAGGTCTCGACGATCTGCGCCTCGATGCGAGGGGCGCGCACGTAGAGGATCGGCTCCCCCGGGAAGACCAGCTCGCCCTCGCGCACCGCCCAGACCTCCCCGGAAAAGCGGAAGGTGGCCAGGTAGTCCAGAAAAGCCTCGGAAAAGACGCCCAGCGAGCGCAGGTAGGCGCGGTCCTCCTCGCCGAAGCGCAGCCGCTCCAGGTAGTCGAGCGCAGCCTCCACGCCGGCGGCGGCCAGAAAGCGGCGGCCCGGCACCGGCGGGCGCACGAAGAGGTCGAATACCGCCGGGTCGTTCTTCCCGCGGCGCAGGTAGGAGTCGGCCATGGTGAGCTCGTAGAGGTCGATGGTCAGCGGGTGGCTTGTTTGCATCGTTTCCTCCAGCGCTCGAGCGCCGCGCGGAAGACGCGCCGCTCGTTTTCGAACGCCAGCAGACGCTCCACTTCGTCTACCGGAAACCAGCGCGCCTGCCGCACCTCCTCGAGCTGCGGGCGCAACTCGCCCCCTTCGTAGCGCATGAGGAAGTAGTGCACCCGCTTGTTGACCTCAACGCCTTCGTCGTCGTGGGCCATGAAGTAGTAACGCACCCGCTCGATGGGGTCGAGCACCTTGACGTTGACGCCCGTCTCCTCCTTCACCTCGCGGCGCGCGGTCTGCCAGTAGCGCTCGCCCGGCTCCACCCGCCCCTTGGGCAGGCTCCAGCGCCGGCGTTTGCCCTTGGCGGGCATGATCAACAACACCCGGGGCTTGCGGCAGCCCCGAAACACGACGCCTCCGGCCGAGGTGACCTTGCGCTTCAGCCTGGCCTTGGGTCCCCTGTGCGCGGTTCGCTTGCTCGTCTTCGGTTTCCGCCCCTCGGCCATGCTTCTATCACACCACGAAGCCGCGTGCATAACAAACGCCCGTGAACCAGCACTCGGGCAGGCTCGGACCCGCAACCCCGGCCGGCTGGAAGGAAACGGACGATTATTTACTCAAAGGAGGCGCGCGCCGCCGATACGACCCCGCCCCGGCATGGTCGTGCGGCGGTTCACTTCCAATCCCCCGATTTTAGCGAAGAAGGCGTGCCCGCTAAAAATACAGTGAAGACGCTAATAAAAAAGGGACGGGGGTTCCCCCGTCCACGCCTGGTGGGCCGTGCAGGACTCGAACCTGCGACCAACCGATTAAAAGTCGGTTGCTCTACCAAACTGAGCTAACGGCCCGTTTGGCTCCAAAATTATAAGAGCGCGTCCGCCGCGTGTCAAACGCGCTCTCCCCCCGTTTCGCGACCCGCGCCGCCCCGACCGCGGGCGGGGGTGTTAGCCTTGGATTCGTGGCCTGGCTCTGGGTGGCTCTAGGGGTGACCCTGCTCTACTTCGGCGGCGAGCTGCTGGTGCGCCACGCGGTGGCGCTGGCGCGGCGGTTGGGGATGAGCCCGCTCGTGGTCGGCCTCACCGTCGTGGCCTTCGGCACCAGCGCCCCCGAGCTGGCGGCCACGCTGGCGGCGGCGCTGCGTGGCAACCCGCAGGTCGCCTACGGCAACGTGATCGGCTCGAACATCGCCAACCTCTCGCTGGTGCTGGGGCTGGCGGCGCTGGTGCACCCCTTGCGCACCCAGGCGCGCTTCATCCGCCGCGAGATGCCGTTCCTGCTGATCGTCAGCTTGGTGCTCTACTACGTCGTTTCCGACGGCTGGATCGGGCGGCTCGAGGGCTTCTTACTCTTCGCCGGTTTGATCGCCTACCTGACCTACCTGCTCCGGGAAAAAGAAGAGATCCCCGACGTCGAAGCCGAGTTCGCCGCCGAGTACGCCCGCAGCGGTCCCGCGGTTTGGGTTTCGCTCCTGGGCGTGGCCGCAGGGGTGGCGCTGCTCACCGTGGGCGCCTCGGCGCTAGTGGAAGGCGCGGCCACGCTGGCGCGCGCTTGGGGCGTGGCCGACCGGGTGGTGGGCCTCACCGTCGTGGCGCTGGGCACCAGCCTGCCCGAGCTGGCCAGCGCGCTGGTGGCCGCCCGTAAAGGTGAATCGGACCTCGTGCTTGGAAACCTGGTCGGCTCGAACATTTTCAACGTCTTCGCCATCCTCGGCATCACCGCCATGGTGCGCCCGGTCCAGCCCGACGGCCCCGGGGTTCTGGTGGATCTCGCGGTGATGCTCGGGCTGGTGCTCCTCGCCTGGCCCTTCCTCTATACCGGCCTGCGGCTGGGGCGCCGCGAGGGCGCGGTGCTGCTGCTCGTCTACCTCGTCTACGTGCGCTACCTCTTTACGGCATGAACGTCGTCGAGCTGGCCCGCCAGGTTTCGCTCGGCGGCGGCGCGTTGCTGCTGTTTTTGGAAACCGCCGCGCTCTTCGGCCTGCTGGTGCCCGGCGGCGACAGCCTGGTGCTGGCGCTGGGGGCGCTATCCGGCACCGGAACGGTGGGGCCGCTGCCGCTGTGGCTGGCGCTGGCCACGGCGACGATGCTGGGCCAGTGGACGGGCTACTTCTGGGGGCGCAGGCTGGGACCGGGGCTCGAGCGCCGGGTCGACCCCGACCGCCTGCGGCGCGCGCGCCGCTTCCTGGCCCGCTTCGGCGTCTGGGCGGTATGGATCGCGCCCTGGCTGCCCGTGGTGCGAACGCTGACCCCCTTCCTCCTGGGCGCGGCGCGGCTGCCCGCGGGTCGCTACTTCGTTTTTTCGGCGTTGGCCGCCTGGCTGTGGACCGGGGCGCTGATTTTCGTAGGTTACGCGGCGGCGGCTTGGGTGCTGCGCTTCCTTGCTGGATGAAGAATCCCCCAACTGGGCTCTGTCCCTTGAAAACCGCGGTATAAAGGGGGTAGGCCCTCGGGCCGGGAGGCGAAGATGCGCGACTTACGGGTTCACGGCATTCACCCCAAGGCTCAGGTCTACTGGGACACCCCCACCCCCGTGCTGGTGGAGCACGCGCTGGCCAGGAACCAGGGCCTGCTCGCCCACAAGGGGCCGCTGGTCGTCGACACCACCCCCTATACCGGGCGCAGCCCGCGCGACAAGTTCATCGTCCGCGAACCCAGCACCGACGCGGACATCTGGTGGGGCGAGGTCAATCAGCCCTTCGAGCCCGAGGCCTTCGACGCCCTCTACGCCCGCGTGACCGAATACCTTTCTGAACGCGACCTCTACGTACAGGACCTCTACGCCGGCGCCAACCCCCAGCACCGGCTGGCGGTGCGGGTGGTCACCGAAAGCCCCTGGCACGCCCACTTCGCCCGCAACATGTTCATCCTGCCGCGGCGCTTTCAGCAGGACGACGAGATCGAACCCTTCATGCCCGAGTTCACCGTCGTGCACGCGCCCAACTTCAAGGCCGCGCCCGAGCGCGACGGCACCCGCAGCGAGGTATTCGTCATCGTGCACTTCGCCAAGCGGGTCGTGCTAATCGGCGGCACCCACTACGGCGGGGAGATCAAGAAGTCGATCTTCTCTGTTCTCAACTACCTGATGCCCAAGCAGGGCGTCCTCTCCATGCACTGCTCGGCCAACCTGGGCCGCCGCGGCGACACCGCCATCTTCTTCGGCCTCTCGGGAACCGGCAAGACCACGCTCTCCACCGACCCCGACCGCCCCCTGATCGGCGACGACGAGCACGGCTGGTCGGACGAGGGCGTATTCAACTTCGAGGGCGGTTGCTACGCCAAGGTCATCCACCTGACCCCGCAGTCCGAGCCGCTCGTCTACAAGGCCACGATGATGTTCGAGAGCATCCTCGAGAACGTGGTCGTCAACCCCACGAGCCGCCGCCCCGAGTTCGACGACGGCTCCAAGACCGAGAACACCCGCTCTTCTTACCCCCTCGCCCACCTGGAGAACGTGGTGCCGAGCAGCATGGGCCCCCACCCCGAGAACGTCTTCTTCCTCTCGGCCGACGCCTTCGGGGTGCTGCCGCCGATCGCGCGGCTCACCCCGGAACAGGCGATGTACTACTTCATCAGCGGTTACACCGCCAAGGTAGCCGGCACCGAGCGCGGCGTCACCGAGCCGGTGGCCACTTTCTCGGCCTGCTTCGGCGCTCCCTTCCTGCCGCTGCACCCCGCGCGTTACGCCGAGATGCTGCGCGAGCGCATCCAGAAGTATGGGCCGCGGGTTTGGATGGTAAACACCGGCTGGACCGGCGGGCCCTACGGTGTGGGCAGGCGGATGTCGCTCGAGCACACCCGCGCTCTGCTCAGCGCTGCGCTTAACGGCGATCTTGACGACGTACCATACGTAAAGGACCCTATTTTCGGCTTCCAGGTACCCACCGAAGCCCCCGGTGTACCCAGCGAGCTGCTCGTGCCCAAACAAACCTGGTCCGACCCCGACGCCTTCGATGAAGCCGCCCGCAAGCTGGCGCGGATGTTCCAGGAGAACTTCGCCAAGTACGCGGACGGCGCCGGAGAAGAGGTGTTACTAGCTGGGCCTCGCCTCTGATTGGGTATGCCAGAGAATTTCGATTCCGCGACGAAGATTTCCAGTTGAGACGGAAGGAAACCAGTTTGGTCGTGGGCGCTGAACTTTTCTTTTTTGATCGTATTTTTTCAATATACGTCATTGGGGAACAGAGTTGGTACAGCATATAAGCGCGGCGCCCTAAACCAAACCACCTTTTTTGTAAAATTAGATGATAAACATATTTTATAAATAATATATTATTACGTAATAAATACAATATTATTATAATAATCTTGACGCATACAGCATACAAGGGTTAAAGTGACCCCATCAGATTGCGGAAGGGAGCGTATTTAATGGTGCTCCTTATTAATGCCTCACATCCAACTCCGGAGCCGCGCGCCGGTGATGGTCGCATGACTGCTGCCGCTTACGGACCCACTCACAAGCGCAGTTTAAACTATAAAATTAGAAGCAGCAGAGTTTCATTATTGAGAACCAGCTTGAACCTCACAAGAAACCCTTACGCCATTTCCAGCAACACAAAATCATTTTTCTACAACCAAATTCTTATGGGCGCCGTGCTACCCCAAATACGCTGTCAAGGCAGCTCCGGTAAGGAACGTCGGACTAGCTTGAAGCAGCCGTGGGCTACGACGCCACCGACGATCCTGAACCATCGCGCATCGAAGGGAGGCACGATCCAGATCCCGATCTGGATCGGAAAGGTAGAAGGCTTAACTTCGTGCAGTTGTGAAAAGGTGAAGTCATGAGTGAAGCCCATTGGTTTAACGGCACCCCTCTGCAAACCTTGCGGGAGGCGATCCGGCAGGGCAGCTTCGATGGTCATACAGCTGGGTACGCCCGAGGCCGCGTTCAAGGAAATGTAGTAATTTTACCTAAGCATTCGGCCTTTGACTTCCTCACCTACTGCCAACGCAACCCCAAACCCTGCCCGCTACTGGCAGTTTCCAGCCCGGGTGATCCCTCTCTTCCAGAGTTAGGCAAGGACCTTGACATTCGCAAGGATGTACCCCGTTACCGTGTTTTTCGCGAAGGCACCCTGGTGGATGAGCCCACCGACATCAGCGCGATATGGCGCGATGATCTGGTAACTTTTGTATTTGGTTGTTCTTTTTCCTTTGAGGAAGCGCTGATGGAAGCAGGGGTGCCCGTTCGCCATCTGGAAAAGGGAACCAACGTATCCATGTTCCGGACCAGTATCATGACCAAACCCGCAGGACCTTTTTACGGCGAGCTGGTCGTCACCATGCGCCCCATGCCTGCTGCCGCCGCGATTCGGGCGGTTCAGATCACCAGCCGGTACCAATTCGCCCATGGGGCCCCGGTACACTTGGGGGATCCTTCCGAGATTGGGATCCAGGACCTGGCCCATCCTGACTGGGGCGACCCAGTGGAGATACGCTCGGGAGAAATTCCGGTTTTCTGGGCTTGCGGGGTAACGACCCAGGCCGCCATCGCCAATGCCGGCCCTGAACTCACCATCACCCACAAACCGGGTTCAATGTTGATTACAGATCTAAGAAATGCGGAGTTGACCATATGTTAGGTAGTAAGCGACCGCAGGGTCGCGGAAGGAGACGGCAATGAAAAAGACAGGGTGGTTTTGGGTATTCATATTATTTATGTTGGTACTGGCGCAAGGTTTTCCCAAAATACACTTAAACGTTGTGGGAACCTGGGGCCATCTCACTATGTTCAAGTCCTACGAGAAGCCATTTTGGGAAAAGACTATTCCCGAAAAAACGAACGGACAGATTACCACGGAGGTTCGCCCCTTCAATGAGATGGGTCTAAAGGGGGCAGAAATCTTTCGCCTTTTGGGTAAGGGACTGTTCGACGTAGGTTCCACTGTGTTGGACTACGTGGCCTCGGACGCGACCGAGGTCGAAGGACTGGACCTCGCAGGACTGGCGATGGACATTCAAACTGCCAGGAAGGAGGCCGGGGCCTACAAACCGTTCCTCGACGAGGTTGTGCAGAAAAAATTCGGCATCAAGGCCCTGGCCGTGTACCCCTATCCAGCGCAGGTCCTTTTTTGCAACGCCCCCATCGCCAGCCTGGCCGACCTAAAGGGAAAGAAAGTGCGCACGAGCGGACGTTCGCTGGCCGAGTTCGTCGAGGCGCTCGGAGGCACGGGCGTTACCATGTCTTTTAGCGAGGTTCCGCAGGCTCTGCAAAGAAAAGTAGTGGACTGCGCCATTACGGGTACCTCGTCCGGCTACAACGCTAAGTGGTACGAGGTAGTGACCCACGTATATCCCTTGCCACTGGGCTGGGATCCGGTCATGGCGGCCATGAACCTGAAGCGCTGGAACAGCCTGGACAAGAACACGCAGGAATTTTTTATTAAGGAGATGGCTCGACTGGAAGACGCTATATGGAAGGCCAGCGAACTTGAAACGCAAGAGGGCTTGAACTGCCTCGTTGGTCAAGGAGAGTGCAGCCTGGGCAAGCCCGCCCACCTTACGCTCGTGCCCGTTTCCGAATCCGACCGCGCACTTGTGAAAAAGATTTTAGTAGAAACGGTAGTGCCCAAATGGGCAAAGCGCTGCGGTTCGGACTGCGCCGAGCGCTGGAATGAAACCATTGGGCGCGTTGTTGGCGTAAATGCTCCTGTAAAATAAGCTGGCTGGCTGGAGGCCTCGCGCCTCCAGCCACCTTTCCCTGAAAGGTGAGATCATCCGTGCGCTTTTTCGACGACTGGCTTGAACGGGTAAGGCAGATCTCGCTATGGGCGGCATGGTTCGGTGGAAGCCTGATTACTATTTCTGTTTTTATAATTAGTCTTGAAGTAATTTTACGAAAAGTTTTTGGCCGTTCTCTCGGCGGAGCCGACGAAATTTCTAGTTATGCCCTAGCGATCGGCTCGAGCTGGGCCTTCGCATACGCGCTATTCGAACGAAGCCACATCCGGGTCGACGTGGTTTACTCTCGGCTGAGTCGTGGTGCAAGAGCTGGTCTGGATCTACTTTCTTTGTTGATTCTAGCTGTAGTAATCCTATTATTGACGCGCTACGCTTACGATGTCTTCGCCACTTCATACATAAGAGGAGCCACCGCCAATACACCGCTGGGAACACCGTTGTGGTGGCCTCAAGGGTTTTGGCTCGTAGGCTTAATCTGGTTTTTGTTTGTAGACATTGCAATTTTTTTACGTGGTTTTTTTGCTTTCGTACATGGTGATCTGGAAACCATCGAGCGCCTTGCGGGTTCCCACGTGATGGAAATAGGAGAAGAATTAGAAGGCGGGGCAAACGTCGAAAACGGAGAAGTCTGATGTTGGTTACAATAGCGCTTTTATTGCTGCTCATCCTGCTTTTCATGAGTGTGCCCGTTGCCGCAGTGCTCTTGCTGCTGGGACTCATGCTTGGTAAATTTTTTTCCCCTCTCCCCCTAGAAATGGCCATGGGGGAGATCACCTGGTCCACCAATACCGACTTCATACTTGTCGCCATTCCCCTTTATGTACTGTTGGGTGAGCTACTCCTGCGCTCTGGAATAGCAGCGAAAACTTACCAAGCTCTGAATATGTGGCTGTCCTGGTTACCAGGCGGCTTGATGCACGCCAACATCGTGACCTCAGCCCTCTTTGCAGCGACCTCCGGATCGAGCGTCGCCACGGCGGCCACCGTGGGAACGGTGGCGCTGCCCGAGGCGAGGCGTTACCGCTACGACGAACGGCTCTTCGCCGGAACCATCGCCGCCGGCGGCACCTTGGGCATCCTCATCCCCCCTTCAATCAATATGATCATTTATGGGTTCTTAACCGATACTTCCATTCCCCGGCTCTACCTCGCAGGCTTCGTTCCCGGAGCTCTGCTGGCCTTGTTTTTTATGCTTACTGTCATCATAGCTACGCTGTTGCACCCTGAGCGCGGCGGGGTGCGCGAGTCGCGCAGGATTACTGCCCGGGAGCGCTGGCGGAGCCTTACACATTTGTTGCCACCGTTTTTCTTATTTATAGTAGTTATCGGTTCTATTTACGCAGGAATTGCCACACCCACCGAATCGGCAGCGCTTGGAGTACTTGCTGCCATGGGGTTAGCCGCAGCCAACCGCCGGCTCACATTCACGATGCTCGCTACAGCTGTAGCCGGAACCATGCGTACTACTGCAATGATCATGTTTATTATTACAGGTGCATATTTCTTGAATTTTGTATTAGCCTCGATTGGACTTACCGACCGCCTTACCGCATTCGTGCGCGCATTAGGTTGGACTCCATTTGAAACTTTACTTATAATTATTATACTTTATATAATTCTTGGTTTATTCATGGAAACACTTTCTATTATGATAACGACCATCCCGGTCATCTCCCCCCTCATGTTTGCCCTCGGCTACGATCCGGTTTGGTTTGGTATTTTATTAATGATACTCATTGAAATGGCTTTAATTACTCCTCCTATCGGCCTTAACCTCTACGTGGTTCAAGGAGTACGCAACCGGGGTACTTTGCAAGAAGTCATTGTGGGCACGCTTCCTTTTGTGATCACAATGGTTTTAATGGTTGCGGTGCTCATTGCCTTTCCCCAGATTGCGCTGTTCCTGCCGCGGCTATTTTCATAACTTAAACAATATCGTTTGTCATTCCGCGGACTGTTTAGGAAATGGGGGACGTTAATTACGATTCTCGTAGGTATGAGGTGCCAAGCGGTCTATAATCCTTCTCGATTCAAAATCAATACCGTTCAGGAAATATATGTATATCAATTTTGTGAACAATGCTACGGTTGAGGTAGGGGTCCACGAGGCGGAGGGCGAGCGGGGCTATGTTGGGAGGCCAGGAGCGTTGCGCGGGAATCGTTCCGCAGAAAAACACGCCGCTGGACCCCTCTGGAATTGCGCGACGCGCCAAGTTTACGAGAGTCTAATAGGGCAAAAGTTCGGCGAGGGTTCCCCGCTGCACTACCCCTTCGGGTGTCTCGGCTTCGAGCAAAAGCGAGTCCCAGTGCGGCAGTATCTCAAAAAGGGGCCAGGCACTGTTAGCTATGGGTTTAGGACAAACGTTCTTGCTCAAAGTCATATGAACAGCCTCGAGAGCCCGGTCAGTTTGATCACTGCCCACGGTAAGGTAAACTTCATTATCATTAAAAAGGATTACTGGCTCTACTTCGGGAGTAGTATGCGAACCAACCACCTGAATATTCGTTTCTTGACAAAGAAGTTGGGGAAGAATAGGAAAAACAATTGGAAAATCCTGGGGCGCGGGAATCCCTTGTTCTTCCAGCTCGGCTATGTGGGCGCGTACGGCGTTCCGATTTCGACCAGTAAAACCTGCGGCAGCAGCCCGCGTAGGAAAAAGCTTTAATTTTTTGTTGTTGATTAAAGTAAATTCGAGCAACGGCACGATTTATTATAGCCGACTGCCTCCAGTTTTTCTTTCCATCGACTCCGAAAAAAACATAGATCATTTCAATGACGGTATTTGGCGACGACATGGCCTCTAAATGGGTTTACTACTAAGGCGGTCACGCCTATAATTTTCTTTGAAACATCCCTGCATGGGAATGGGAGGACCATATTAAGGACATTTGGCCTACTTGGTTTACTGAGAATAAGCAGGGAAACTGCCGATGGGGGTCGAATAAACTATGAAAAACAACGCCTTCGCACGCTATGCGTGGGGCTTATTGGTCTACACCTTGGGCGTCATCGTCTGGGGGGCCTACGTACGCGCCACGGGCTCGGGCGACGGCTGCGGACAGCACTGGCCCACCTGCCAGGGCGCCCTTATTCCCAACGTCGAGCACGTCAAGACGATCATCGAGTTCTCCCACCGGATCACCAGCGGGCTCGCGCTCCTCGGCGTAATCCTGCTCTATTTTTGGGGCCGTCGCGTCTTCGCCAAGAACCACCCCGCCTACTTCGGGGCCACGCTCACGCTCTGGGTGATGATCGTCGAAACCATCGCGGGCGGCGGCCTCGTCATCTTCCAGCTCGTGGCCTACAACGCCTCGGTGGCGCGCGTCATCATCATGGCCGTGCATCTGCTCATCACCCTGACGCTGCTGGCCGCGATGGCGCTCACCGCCTACTGGGCTTCGGGCGGAGCGGCATTGCGTTTGCGCAACCAGGGGGCGGTGGGCTGGGCTCTGGGCATGGCCGTGCTCGCGTTCTTCACGCTGGCCGCCAGCGGCGCGGTGACCGCGCTGGCCGACACCCTCTTCCGCGCCCCTAGCTTCTGGGAAGGCATGAAGCAGGACCTCTCCCCCACGGCCCACTTCCTGGTGCGGTTGCGGGTGCTGCACCCGCTGATCGCCGTTTCCGTAGGAATCTACATCTTATTGATGACCGGCGTGGTCAGCCGCTTGCGCCCCTCGCCGCGGGTGCGCCAGATCGGCGTCGCATTGGTCGCCCTCTTTGCCGCTCAGATCGCCATCGGACTGTGGAACATGTTCTCGAACGCTCCGGTGTCGCTACAGATGCTGCACCTGCTGAGCGCCGACGTGGTCTGGATCGCCTTCGTGCTCTTCGCCGCGGCGGCGCTCTCGGGTGGCATCCAGGCCGCCGAACAGACCGCCGCGCACCAGCCCTCGCCTCATGAGGGGGGCGCCCGCGCCTCGGTGCGCCACTACCTCGCCCTCACCAAGCCGCGCATCATCAGCCTGCTGCTCTTCACTGCGCTCGCGGGCCTCTTCATCGCCGCCGGCGGCTGGCCCGGCTGGAAACTATTCCTGGTCGTGCTCCTGGGCGGCTACGCCTCGGCGGGCGCGGCCAACGCCATCAACATGGTCATCGACCGCGACATCGACGCGCGCATGGAGCGGACCCGCAACCGCCCCACGGTCCAGAACCGCATCTCCTCGGCCGCCGCCCTCAAGTTCGCCTTCGTGCTCGCCGCCTTCGCCTTCCTGGTGCTTTGGTGGGGAGCCAACTTGCTGGCGGCTACGCTTTCGCTCGCAGGGTTGATGCACTACGTCCTCATCTACACCCTCTACCTCAAGCGCCGTAGCTGGAGCAACATCGTCATCGGCGGGGCCGCGGGGGCGTTTCCTCCGCTGGTGGGCTGGGCCGCAGTCACCGGCGACCTCAACCTGCTCGCCTGGTACCTGTTTGCCATCGTCTTCTTCTGGACCCCGGTGCACTTCTGGGCCCTGGCGCTGCTGATCAAGGACGACTACGCCCGCGTGGGCGTGCCCATGCTGCCCGTGGTGCACGGGGACCGGGTGACCGTGATTCAGATCGCTCTCTACGCGGTACTGACGGCGGTGATTTCTACCATGCCGCTCATACTCGGGCAGGTGGGCTGGATTTACGCGGTGTCGGCGGGGTTTTTGAACCTGGTGCTGCTGGCACAGAGCCTGATGCTCTACTTGCAGCCCGAGCGCCCGCAGGCGCGTCGGTTGTTCTTCTACTCGATGTCATACCTGGCGCTCTTGTTCCTGGCCATGGCCGTGGACCGTAGCGTATTCTTCTAACGTGAGGCGTTTGGTTTTCCTGCTGCTCGCAGGGGTGGCGTGGGCTCACCAAGCCACCACCTTCTCTGACGACCCCACCGGCACCGAGAGCGGTCGGCTGCTGCTTTGGGTTTCGATCTTCGCGGTCGTTTCCGTGGCCATCATCCTGGGCGCGCTGCTGTACGGGCGCAAGCGGGCCCGCGGAGGGGGCGACGCCATGGACGCGGTTTGGCTGGCGGTGCCCGTAATCCTGGTGGCGGTCGTGGGCATCCTGGGAGCGCAGAGCCTGGTGCAGCTCTTCTCGACCACCGGCAGACCGGCCTTCGGGGTGCAGGTTACCGCTCACCGCTACTGGTGGGACTTCGACTACGCCGGCACCCCCGTGCGCCTTTCGAACGAGCTCGTGCTACCCGCCGGGGTGACGGTGGAGCTGCGCTTCACCTCCACCGACGCCTTTCACGCGCTCAGCGTGCCCGAGGTGGGCCTGAAGGCCTCGGCCATTCCCGGGCAGAACACCCGGGCGCGGGTGCGCTTCAAGAAACCGGGCAGTTACCTGGGGTTCTGCACCGAGCAGTGCGGCCTGGGGGCCAAGCAGCACCGGATGCGGGTGCTGGTGCTCGAGCCTGCAGCCTTCGACCGCTTCATCGACGCAGCCGGCAACTTCGCCCCGCGGCCCCAGACCACCGAGGCTCGCCGGGGGGCCGAGCTTTTCGTCCGGCACTGCGCCGCCTGCCACACCGTGCGCGGCAACGAGGCCGCGGGCACCGCAGGGCCGGACCTCACTCTCTTCGGTAACCGCACCACCCTGGGCGCGGCCTCCCTGCCCAACACCCCGGCCAACCTACGCACCTGGATCCGCGCCGCTCCCGACCTGAAACCCGACGTTCGCATGCCCGCCTTTACCCAGCTGACCGAAGACGAGCTGAACGCGCTCGTCGCCTACCTGGAAAGCTTGCGCGTGAGCGGCTTCGACTTCACCAATCTGCCGCAGCCCTGAACTTTTCCGATTAAAAACGAGCGTCATACCCATTTGGGGTATAGCAAGGCCACAAGAAATACGGTAGGCTATTACGCAGTTTTATGAGGGCATTTGTCCCTATATGACTATTTAGTCAAGGGAGGGAACGACCATGCCGCGAACGGTATCAAACGTGGGCTATTGGACGGTGGCGGGCTCCGCACTGGCGCACAACGTCACCATCCTATCCGACGCCCCGGTCAACCAGGAGATTACGAGCCTGCTCTGGTGGGTGCTCGTCTTCTCGATCGTCATCTTCGGCGTCGTCGCCGGAGCCCTGGCCTACACCATCTGGAAGTTCCGCGCCCAGCCGGGCGACGACGAGCTTCCTCCCCAGGTGCACGGCAACGACCGAATGGAGATCGTCTGGACCGCCATCCCCTTGCTCATCGTCATGGTGCTTTTCGTGCTAACGGCGCAGACGCTGGTCAAGATCAAGCAACCAATCAAAGGAGCGCTGCCCATCGAGGCCACGGGCTGGCAGTTCTGGTGGGACTTCCAGTACCCCAACGAGGGGCTGCGCACCGCCGGCGAGCTGGTGATCCCGGTGGGCCAGCCCGTGGAAGTCAAGATCACCTCGGGCGACGTCATTCACTCTTTTTGGCCCCCCAGCCTGACGGGCAAGGCCGACGCCGTCCCCGGCGAGAACAACTACCTGCGTTTCATGGCCACCAAAGCGGGCAACTATTACGGTTACTGCGCCGAGCTCTGCGGGGCCTCGCACGCCAACATGCGCTTCCGCATCATCGCGCTCGACCGCGAAGACTACGACCGTTTCATCGGGGCATACCGGGCCTACGAAGCCCCACCGCCCGCTACCGAACAGGCGGACCGCGGCCGGCAGCTCTTCAACGCTCAGTGCGCCGCCTGCCACACCGTCAAGGGCACCCCCGCCCGCGGCGTGATCGGACCCGATCTCTCGCTCTTCGGCTTGCGTCTGACCCTCGGCTCGGGCGTCTGGGAGAACACGCCCGAGAATCTCAAGCGCTGGATCCACGACTCGGCGGCGATGAAACCCGGCTCTAGAATGCCAGCCTTTCCGCAGCTCACCGACGCCGACCTGGAGGCCCTGAGCGCCTACCTGTATTCGCTGAAGCTGGACGGTTTCGACTTCGCCCAGCTGCCGCGCTATTAAAGGAGACGATGATGGCTGTACAAGCTCCCGTGGCCCGTTCCGAGCGCCCTTCCTGGGGTGCGGTGATCTGGGACCTGCTCACCACCGTCGATCACAAGAAGATCGGCCTGATGTACGCCTTCGTGGCCTTCCTTTCGTTCGCGATCTCGGGTGTGCTCGCCCTGCTCTTCCGCATCCAGCTGTGGCACCCCGACAACCAGTTTCTGACCGGCAGCGCCTTCAACCAGATGATCACCTTCCACGGCGCGATGATGCTCTTCTTTTTCATCCTGCAAGCCGGGCTCGCCGGATTCGGCAACTTCCTGGTGCCGCTCATGCTCGGCGAGCGCGACGTGGCGCTGCCGCGTATCAACGCGTTCTCGTTCTGGAGCTTCCTCTTCGCGATCATACTGGTCACGGTCTCGCTCTTCTTCGGCGAGGTGCCGCAGGCGGGCTGGACCTTTTACTATCCGCTCTCCACCTCGTTGGGCTCGGCCTTCTACATGTCGGCCATCCTGCTTCTGGGCATTTCCTCGCTGCTCAGCAACGCCAACTTTATCGCCACGATCTACAACCTGCGCCTCAAGGGCATGACCTTGTGGAAGATGCCCATGTACGTCTGGAGCGTCTTCGCCGCGAGCATCCTCAACCTCTTCACCCTCGCGGGCCTGACCGCGGCCACGATGGTGACCCTGCTCGACGTCAAGCTGGGCCTGACCCTCTTCGACCCCGCGCTGGGCGGCGACCCGGTGCTTTTTCAGCAGTTCTTCTGGTTCTACTCGCACCCCACCGTCTACGTGATGCTCCTGCCCTACCTGGGCATCCTCGCCGAGATTTCGTCCACCTTCGCGCGTAAGCCGCTCTTTGGCTACAAGGCCATGGTCTACGCGCAGATGGGCATCGTGCTGCTGGGCATGCTCGTATGGGCGCACCACATGTTCACCGTGGGCCAGTCGGCCATCTTCCAGATCGCCTTCGCCTTCACCACCGCGCTCATCGCCGTACCCACGGGGGTGAAGATCTTCAACCTGCTGGGCACGCTCTGGGGCGGAAAGCTGCAAATGAAGACGCCGCTCTACTGGGTGCTGGGCTTCATCTTCAACTTCCTGATCGGCGGCATCACCGGGGTGATGCTCTCGATGGTGCCCTTCGACTACCACGCCCAGGACTCGTACTTCGTGGTGGCCCACTTCCATAACGTGCTGATGGCCGGCTCGGGCTTCGGCGCCTTCGCGGGGCTCTACTACTGGTGGCCCAAGTTCACCGGGCGTATGTACGACGAACGCCTGGGCAAGCTGCACTTCTGGCTCTTTACCGTGGGTTACCTGCTGGTCTTCATCCCGCAGTACTTCATGGGCTTTTTGGGCATGCCGCGGCGCTACTACACCTACCCGGCCGACGTGAACGGACTCATCCACCTGAACCAGGTTTCCACCATCGGCGCGGTCGTCCTCACCATCGGCGGGCTCGTCTGGCTCTGGGCCATGTACAAGAGCCTGAGGAGCGGGCCCAAGGCTCCGGCCAATCCCTGGGGCGGCTGGACGCTCGAGTGGGCCACCAGTTCGCCGCCGCCGGCGTACAACTTCGCCGTCAAGTTCCCCGAGAAGATCGATTCCGAACGCCCTCTCTACGATTGGGAGCACCAGGGGCTGAAGCCCCAACCCGTGGACCCGAAGACGATCCACCTGCCCAATTCCTCGTTCTGGCCCGTTTTCACATCCACGGCGCTGTTCGTGATGTTCTTCGGAATGGCCGCCTTCGACTGGCCCAACGGCTGGATGCTCGCGGGTGCGCTGCTGACGCTGGTGGGGCTGGTGGGCTGGGCGCTCGAGCCCGAGTACAGCCACTCGGTGGAGCACCACACGGTGACGGGCAAGAGCCAGGCCTGGATGGGTATGGCCTGGTTCATCACCTCCGAGATCGGCCTCTTCGCCATCTTGATCGCCGGCTACCTCTACCTGCGCCTCACCGGAAACGCGCTGCCGCCCGAGGGACGGCCCGCGCTCTGGCTGGCGCTCGTGAATACCTTCTTCCTGGTGGCTTCGAGCTTCGTGGTGCACTCGGCCCACCACGACCTCAAGCACGGCAAACCCGCGCCGTTCAAGCTGGGCCTCTTGATCACGATCGTGCTGGGCGTCATCTTCCTGGGCTTCCAGGCCTACGAGTTCGCGCTCGCGCACGAGCACCTGCCCTGGACCGAGTACCTGTGGATGGCCGCCTTCTTCACCATCGTCGGCCTTCACGGTCTGCACGTCCTCATCGGGGCCACCGGCCTCAGCCTCGCCTACCTGCAGGCGCTCTTCGGACGCACGGACGCCAAACACCACGGCACCCTGGAGGCCGCCAGCATGTACTGGCACCTGGTGGACGCCGTCTGGCTCTTCATCGTCGTGCTCTTCTACGTCTGGTAGCGCCGCGCCGCGCAAACGGCCGCCGCCCGCGAGCGGCGGCTTAAACTGTAGCCATGGTTTCCAACACGGTACGGGTGTTGATCTGGGTGCTCTTTCTGGCGGGCGGCGGACTGCTGGGCGTCGCCCTCGACCTGCGGCTCTGGCCCGGCTGGTGGAGCAGCCTGCCCTGGCATGCGGTCAGCTTTTTGCTGGGGCTTGCGTTGCTGCGACTGGTGGTGCGGATCAGCCGCGTCACCGGGCGCTGGCTGGCACGCTGCGGCCGCCAGGGCGACCTGCCCCGGATGCAGACCAACCGGCTGGTGGCCTCGGGGCCTTACGCCTGCATGCGTCACCCCATGCACCTGGGGCTGATGCTCTTTCCCTTCGCCTTTGCGCTGCTGCTCGGCTCGCCCGCCTTCGTGTTCATCATCGCCCCCCTGGAAGCGCTGCTCATCGCGCTGATGGTCCTCACCATCGAAGAGCGCGAGGCCCGGGCCAAGTTCGGCGCGGAGTACGCCGCCTACGCCAGCCGGGTCCCGCCCTTCAACTTTTCCCGCGACTGCCTGCGCCGCCTGCTGGAAGAGCCCCCCGAACAGCCCGACTGCACCCGTGACTTCGTCCTGACCCGGGGCTGACCGCCCAGTCAGTTGGCGGGTATACTGCGGGCAGGGAGGGAGTATGAACTACCGCAAACTCG
>Ga0256835_1000982_pt1 | contig 18252 bp, 14 predicted proteins | sample PIR30metaG_FD_185972 | JGI IMG/M metagenome (GOLD analysis project Ga0256835, IMG submission 185972) | Hydrothermal vent microbial communities from East Pacific Rise, Pacific Ocean - PIR-30 | ecosystem: Environmental > Aquatic > Marine > Hydrothermal vents | place: Pacific Ocean: East Pacific...
TGGTATGCTCTGGTGAGTATCTGAAAAAGATCGGTGAGTTGCGTCCGGTGCGCATCCTGGCCTCTGTGCAGGGCTCCGGCTCCGACCGCAGCATAACAGAAGAAAACCGTGACATCGGTGCCCGTCTTTCACGGCATGCGTACGAAGTGGCTGGTGTGGGACCACAGGACATTGACGTGGCCGAGGTTCACGACGCCACCGCCTTTGGTGAGCTACACCAGTGCGAGGCCCTGGGCTTTTGTCCGCCGGGAGAGGGCGGACCTTTTGCCGAGTCTGGCGCCACGAGACTGGGGGGCAGCTTGCCCATAAACACCTCCGGCGGCCTGGAGTCCCGCGGCCATCCTGTGGGAGCCTCTGGACTGGGCCAGATTTTCGAGCTGGTTACCCAGCTACGCCACGAGGCCGGCAAGCGACAGGTGCAAGGCTGTCGGTTGGCGCTTGCTGAAAACGGCGGCGGTAACCTGGGCTTCGAAGAGGCGGCCATGTGCATACACATTCTGGAACGGGTTGATTCCTAGATGTGGTGTGTGGCTGCTTGTTGTGGTGGTAATCGCTCTATGCTGCCAGGTGCTTTAGCGCCGCTAGAGTCCAGGGCCGTGGCGTAGGAGGGGGAGAGAAAAGAGACCATCGCAACCTCCTCCTTAGCCTAAGGAGGAGGTTGCGATTACCGCGAGATGCGCTTCTGACCCAGAGGTGGTAGGTCTTTCTGAGATAGAGAACCTTCTCTTTAATTTCTGGCGGGGGGCTGCTGAGTTGCCGCCCGCGACCGCGGTCTTGTCAGCGTCCGGTGGGGCAGCAGGGGCACCGGCGCACGCAGCGAGTGGCCACCTCCACGATGCCGGTAGAGGGTATGCTCGACAGCCTGGGGGATGGCCGTCTCTTGTCCCACTGGCAGGCGAGTAAGTTCTTCCGGCGCCGGGAGATGAGCCGGCCCGCGTACATGGCCCCTAGCAACAGGTTGCGTTGCACTCCCGCGGCCGGACCGCCGGGCAGCAAAAGGCCTTCCGATTTATGCAGGTTCATGGCATGGCTACTCCGCGTGGGAGATCATCAGGGCTCCATGGCCTGGCGCACGACCTCGGTCAGTTCATCTGACTCCACCGGCTTTTGCAAAAAGGCGAAGGCCCCATGCTTAAGGCACTTACTGCGGTCGCGGGCCGCGCCGTGGCCGGTGAGCACGATTACCCTTACCTCCGGGTGTTGCGCCTTGATCTTTTGGAGCACCTCCATGCCGACCACGCCGGGTATCCTGAGGTCCAGCACCACCACCCGGGGCTCGTGGGCCACGATGACCTCCAGGGCCTGCTCAGCGTCATAGACCACCGGGACGCCCATGTCCCGGAGCCGCAGGCGCTCCGAGAGGGTCTCTACGAAATCGCGTTGCTCATCGGCCAGCAGTATCTTGGAGGGCAGGACAAAGGTGTGCTGGCGGTATACATCGGAGCGGTGATAGCCCGGCCCCATCTTGGTCTCCACCGTCGCGACGCCGGTGGCCTGGCGCACGGCAGTCTTTAGCGCGGTAGTCATCTTGCCCAGCCGGAGGATTTTCTTGTTTATCTCAACGGTCACCCGGCCACGGTAGACCTGCGCCTTGAACTGGGGATGGTAGAAACCGCGCTGGGCCAGGCCGGCCTGGGCGCGGGCCCACAGGGCCATGTCCTCCACCGCGGTGAGTGATCCGGCGGTGGGGCGCAAGGGTTCGCTGGCGGCTGCGTCCAGGATCAAATCCAGGACATTCTCCATGTCTTTGTGTCCCAGGGGCAGCACCATGTCGTAATCGTAGGCTTGCCACTCCCCAGGCTGCAGCAAAAACTCCCGCCAGCGGCGGATGGCCTGGTCCGAACGCCTGATGAGCTCGCGCGCCTGCCGGGCGCCCAGCCCTTCCTCGGCGGCGGCCACGGCCACGCGAAAGTCATGGCCAGCGGTGAGACACACGCTGAGCAGGTGGGTGACTCCTGGAGAGACCAGATGCAAACCCAAGCCGTGGAAGACCATGGGGTCCCGGGTCAACAACTCAGCCATGGCCAGGCCGAGTTGGGGCAGGGCCCTGGAGCGCAACTTGCCAAAGCCGCCCAAGGTCCCGGGACGCTCGTACATGGCGGCCAGCAGCTTGCCCTCGGACAGGGGGCCCAGGCCGGCGGCCTTGGCCGCCAGGTCTTGGTCGGTGTATAGGGGGCAGCCCAGCCGGCCGGCCGTTTGCCGGGCGGTTTCTTCCAACCGGCAGAAGCGCCCCCCGCAAAAACCCACCACGGACATTTTAGTGCAACTCCCGGTCGCTGTTGTGCTCGGTGTGGCAGATGGCCAACAGCGGGCAGACGATATCGGTACCCACGTCACGGTGGGCGTCATGGTGGATATGGGCAATGGCCTCGTTCACGGTGGGGTAAAAATTGTCCTCGCCGATCTTGGCCATCAGGCCGGTTCGCTTCATTACCTCGAGCATATTGTGGTGCACCCCGGAGAAACTTATGCCAATGCCGGCGGCGCGCAGGCGGTCCACGATCAGGGAGAGGGCCTCCTCGCCCGAGGCGTCCATCTCGCCGATGCCGTCACAGACCAGGAGGATGTGCCTGAGCGAGGGCATGCTTTTTCGCTTGAGCGCAATCTGGGTTTCCAGGTAATTGGCGCTGGCGAAAAAGAGCGGGCCGTCAAAGCGTATGACCGCGATGCGGTCGCAGCGTTCCAGGTGGTACTGGCTGGCGTCGTGAAAAGCGTGGTCTTCTCCCAGGGCCAACTCGGCTACCCGGGGACGCATGCTCTTATACAAAAACACCAATAGGCTCAAGCTTACCCCCAAAACAATGCCGCGGTCCAGGTGGGGGGCGAACCCCAGGGTGGTTAGAAAGGTCAACACCGCGATTATGCCGTCGTGGCGTTGGGCCTTCCAGGCGTGCACAATGCCGTGGATGTTGATCAACCCCACCACCGCCATCATGATCACCGCGGCCAGCACCGACTGAGGCAGGTGGTACAAAAGCGGGGTGAGAAAGAGCAGGGACACGGCCACCGTGAGGCTGGTGAACAGGCTCGAAAGCGCGGTGCGGGCCCCGGCCTGCAGGTTCACGGCCGAGCGGGAAAAGGAGCCCGACACCGGGTAGCTCATGCTCAGGGAGCCGGCGATATTGCCCAGGCCTTGGCCGATCAGCTCCTGGTTGGGGTCTAAGGTCTGGCCGGTCTTGGCCGCCATGGCCTTGGCGATGCTGATGGCCTCGGTGAAGCCCAGTAGGCTGATGATCACCGCGTAGGTGAACAAGTGAGGCAATACCGCCAACTCCAGGGTGGGCAGGCCAAAGGGCGGCAGGCCGGGTTTCACCCATCCCACCACCTCGCCTCCGGCCGCCAAGGGCAGGGCCTGGAGGTCCAGGGGGGCGTTGCCCACCTTGAATCGCCAGCGCTCCGGTCCGGTCTTTTGGCCGGGGGGCGCTTTGTCCTGCAAGTAAAAAACCCGGCCGGCGGTGGTCTTAACCGACACCAGGTAAAACGACCTGAGCCGGTGGCGGGCGGCCGACGCCCGCTGGTGGAATTGTTCTGAGAGCAGTTTCTCCCTCTGGGCAGCCTGGATGGTCTCCAGGTAAGCCATAGTCCGTGGCTTGAGCTTGGCGGCCCGGCGGCGCAGGTCCAGGGATTGGTGGTGATGGGCCAGCGCTTTTTTTACGGCGTGGTTGTACTCGACGATGGTCCGGCGCACCACGGGGTCGGCCATGGCCGATAGTGGCGGCTTGAGGTTGTTCTCAAACCCCACCGCCCAGGAGAGCAGCGTGGTGATGACCACCGCGGCCAGGACATAGGGGCTGGCCGGTCGCAGGCGCTTCATGACCACCATGATAGTGATGGCCAATAGCCCCATGGCCAGGGTGGGCCAGTGGGTGTGGTTGATGGCGGCGTGGGCCACCCGCGCGATGGTCTGGTAGTAGTGCTCGGACTTGTCCACCTGCACGCCCAGTAGCTTGGCTAGCTGGGACGAGGCGATGATCAGGGCGGCGGCGTTGGAAAAGCCGTTGATCACCGGGTGGGAGATGAAGTTCACCACCATGCCCAGCCGCAGCAGGCCCAGGGACAGTTGGAATACGCCCACCACCAGGGCCAGCATCACGGCGTAGGCGATAAACCCCTCGCTGCCGGCCGGGGCCAGAGGGGCCAGGCTGGCCGAGGTCATGAGCGAAACCACGGCCACCGGGCCGGTGGAGAGCTGCTGGCTGGAGCCGAAGATGGCGGCCACCACCGGCGGCAGCAGGGCGGCGTACAAACCGTAGTAAGCCGGCAGGTCGGCCAGTTGGGCATAGGCCATGGACTGGGGCATCAGCACCAGGGCCACGGTGACCCCGGCGATAGCGTCGGATTTGAGGGTGTCGCGGTTGTAGCCCTTGAGCCGGCTCAAAAAAGGCAGCAGCCTGAAAAGAAGGGACGATGACATAAAAAAATAGTAGCAACCCGCAAGGTGTTTTGCAAACCAAGGTCTGGGTGGTGGCCGTGGCGGCATTGTATTTCCGTGGCCATTTAACGTATAGTGCAGGCGTTGGTGTCCCCGGGGCCACCAGGTGCTTAGGGTAAGAGGGATTTTTCAGCAGGGGGGAGGATATCCTATATGTCGCTACCGGTTCAAGCAACGAGTTCCTGCAAAAGGTGGCCTTGGCTTGTGATCGTCTTTTGGGTGGGGTTGGCGCTTTGGGGGCCGCCGCCGGCCGGCGCCTACACCGTGCAGCAGATACTGCAGCCCTATTACGACGACATCCAGCTCTGTATCGACGCCATGAACGCCTACAACTTGGCGGCCATGCGCCGCCGGGGCGAGTTAAACCAACAGCTTTCCCAGGCGGTGACCGATCTCCGCAACGGCCTGGGCGCCAACCTGATGCGTTACAAAGAAGAACTGGCCCGCCGCAATGCGGTGGATAAAGCCATGCGCGAAGGCTTCGGCCGCTTGATTATCGATCCCTTTGCCCGGGGCGACAAGCGAAGCGCGCATGTCCCCCATTTCGGGTGGCTAAACCCCAAGACCCTGCAACAAAGGCACCGGCAGCACCTGGAGCAGATGCGGCGGGACCAGGCGGCCCTCAATAGCGGGGATACCACCCTGTGGGTTATCACCGTGGGGCATACCAACCGGAAGGCCTTGCAGGCCCGCGTGGCGGCCAAGCAAAAGGCAAAATCCGACTTCCGGGTGGCGGTGAGACGGGGTGATTTCAAAATCTACTTCCCTGGCCTGGGCTGGGTCAACCATGTCCAACTGAGACAGCGCGCGGCCCAGGATCAAAAAAAGATCGACGAGATCCGTGACCAGATACGGCGGGGCGTGTACCGGGTCCACATCCCCCACCTGGGCTGGGTGACCCGCAACGACGTGCTGGCCCGCATCAAGAAAGTAGACGACGCCATCGCCGCGACCAACCGGCAGTTCCGACTGGGCCGAGCCAAGGTGTTTCGTCACTACTTGGGCTGGACCGATTTAAAGACCCTGCAGGCCACCATTAAAAAACAGATGCAGCGCAAGAGCGACCTCCTGGACTCCCTGGCCAAGGGAACCTTCAAGGCCAACCTGGCCGGGGTGGGCTGGACCTCTCGCAATGACCTGGATGCCCGGATAAGAAAGACCCTCAAAGAGATGGACCAAGTTAAAACCTTGCTCCGCACGGGACACTACCGGGTCCCGGTCAATGGCTTTGGCTGGATGGACCGCAAGCAGATAGAGCAACAACTACGGCGCAAGGGACTCACCAAGCAGCAGAAGGCCAACCTGGTCCGCGGCCTGAACCATATCGGCGCGGCCAGTGGAATTGATTTGCGGATTCGCGGGATCGAGCTCAACCGGCTGCGCACCTGCCGCAATGCCATCGGTCAGCATGCCTTCCCCCTGAAGGTGTCGTTGCATGCCAACATCCAAAGGCTCCGGCAATACCAGCAGGAGGCCTTTAGCAATGAACGCAATTCCATCCTGGGTAGATTGCAGCGGCAGAGGGCCTTTTTGCAGCAGTGCTTGAATCTCATTCCCTCCAAGCTGCCGCCGCTGCCGCCCAAGAAGCCCCTCAAGTTGCAGTTCTCTATGTAAGAGGTTTTTGTCCCGGGCGGCGGTTTCGCCAAGCCGTCGCCCGGGTAACCGCCGGCCGGTCAGGCCCCGGGCCGGGGCCGGTTGGCCACCACCGAGCGGCCCAGGCCGGCCTGCATCATGGAGACGCAGGCCAGCACCCGGGCGGCGTTGCGCTCCAGGGCGGGGAAGTCCTGGGCCTGTTCCAGCAGGGCCAGGGCCTCCTGGCGCAGGTTGTCCACGCGCCGGGCCATTTGGTCTATCTTGGCTTGGTCCATGGGGCTCTCCTCTAGTGCTGGTCCCGCAGGTCCTTGAAGCGCCGCGCCTTGACTTCGTAGCGGGGCAGGGTGCCGAAGGGGTGGAACTCCAGGTGGTAGCCGAGGTTGGTGTTGAGGCGCAGGCGGTCGCGCAGGGCCGGCTCCACCGACTCGCGGGACCCGGTCGCCTCGGGCACCAGCTCCACCTTGAGGGTGATCTTCTCGCTGTCGCCCACCCGCTGCACCACCACCTCGTAGTCGTCGCTCAGCTCGGCAAAGCCCCGCACCACCTCCTCGATGGCCGCCGGCGACAGCAGCACGCCCTTGACCTTGGTGATGTCGTCGGCCCGGCCCACCACCCCGCCCTTGATCATGCGAAAGGTGCGGCCGCAGGCGCAGGAACCCTGGTCCCACTCGATGATGTCCTGGGAGTCGAAGCGCACGCAGGGCTGGGCCTGGCGGTCCAGGGCGGTGATCACCAGGCGGCCGCGCCGGCCGGGCTCCTCGATGATCTCGCCGGTGGCCAGGTCCTCGATCTCGGCCAGGAACATGGCCTGGTTCACGTGCAGGGCGCCGGGCTGCTCGCGGCACTCGAAGCTCCAGGCCCCGATCTCGGTGGCCCCGGCGTGGTCAAAGACCTTGGCCCCCCAGGCCCGCTGCATGCGGTCCTTGGTGGCCGGGATGGAGGCCCCGGGCTCACCGGCGCAGGTGATGCGCTCGATGGTGAGCTCGGCCGGGTCCAGGCCCAGCTCCCGGGCCACCCGGGCCATGTTGAGGATGTAGGTGGGGGTGCCCATCATGGCAGTGGCTTCTAGCTCCTGGACCTTGAGCACCCGCGCCTTGGTGTCCAGCACCCCGCCGGGCACCACCTCGCAGCCGATCTTTTCGCAAGCGTAGTGCCCGGCCCAAAAGGCCACGAAGATGTTGTAGCCAAAGGGAATGAAGACCCGGTCGCTGGGGCGGTAGCCCTGGGACCACAGGATGTAGCACCAGCACTCGGCCCACCACTCCCAGTCCTGCCAGGAGTCGGCCTGGTAGATGGGCTTGCCGGTGGTGCCCGAGGTCTGGCGAAACTCGGCCACCTCTTCCAGGGGCAGGCTCAGCACCGAGCCGTAGGGAAAGGGCTCCTGGGCCTGGGCCTGGGCCTGCTTGAGCAGGGCCTTGTCCACCTTGGGCACCCGGGCCACGTCGTCCCAACTCTTCACGTCCTGGGGCGCCAGGCCGGCCTGCTGGTACAGGCTGCGATGAAAGGCCGAGTGCTCATAGGCCCAGGCCAGGGTCTGCTTGAATTTTTTAAGCTGGAGCTCGCGCAGCCGCTGGGGCTCCATGGTCTCCAGCAAGGGGTTCCAGTAGGGGCTGGCAAGGGCCACGGTGGCCTCCTATCATTGTGCCGCAGGCCGGACGGGACGCCGGCTCAGTACATGAGGTTGGGCAGCCAAAGCACGATCTGGGGGAAGGCCACCAGCAGGGCGGTGCCCACTATCAGCGCCGCCAAGAAGGGCAGCACCCCGGTGAATATCTTTTCCAACGGGATGTCCTGGGCAATGCCGCTGACCACGTAGACGTTGATGCCCACCGGCGGGGTGATCACCCCCATCTGGGTTACCAACACGATGATGATTCCGAACCACACCGGGTCGTAACCCAGGTCGGTGATGATGGGGTAGAAGATGGGGATGGTGAGCATGATCAGGGCCAGGGCGTCGATGAAACATCCCCCCACCAGGTAGACCAGCACGATGAGGGCCACCACCCCGTAGTCGGGCAGGTTCAGGGCGGTCACCCAGTGGGCCAGGTTGAAGGGGATGCGGGTCACCGCCAAGAAGTGCCCGAAGATCACCGCGCCGGCCACCAGCAGCAGCACCATGCAGGAGGTGCGCAGGGTCTCGTACACGCTCTTGACAAAACCGGCCCAGCTAAGCTGGCGCCGGGCCAGGGCCACCAGGGTCACCGCCCCGGCGCCCACCGCGCCGGCCTCGGTGGGGGTGAAGGCCCCCAGGAACAGGCCGCCCATGACCAGCACGAAGACCGCCAGGGTCTCCAGGGTGCCAAAGAGCGAGGCGAAGCGCTCGGCCCAGGAATACTTGGCCCCGGCCGGCCCCTGCTGGGGGTAGAGCAGGCAGTAGACCCACACCGCCAGGGCGAACCAGATGGTCATGTAGATGGCCGGTACGATGCCGGCCACGAACAGCTTGCCGATGGACTGCTCGGTGAGGATGCCGTAGACGATCAGCACCACCGAGGGGGGCATGAGCATGCCCAGGCCGCCGCCGGCGGCCACCGAGCCGGCGGCCAGCTCATCGCCGTAGCCGTAGCGTTTCATCTCCGGCAGTCCCACCGTGGCCATGGTGGCCGCGGTGGCCGGCGAGGAGCCGCACACCGCGCCGAAGCCGGTGCAGGCGCACACGGTGGCCGTGGCCAGCCCGCCCCGGTAGGACCCGACGAACTTGTGGGCCGAGTCGTAGAGCCGGCTGCTGATGCCGGCGTTGAAGGCGATCTGGCCCATGAAGATGAACAGGGGGATGATGGTGAGCCCGTAGGACGAGTAGACCTCGTAGAAATCGCGGGCCAAGAGCTGCAGCCCGGCCTTGCCCGAGACCAATACCGAAAAGCCCGCAAAGCCCACCAGGGTCATCACGTAGGCCACCGGCATGCGGGTGAAGATCACCAGCACCAGGATGACAATACCTAATACGCCGATGAGGGTGGGGCTCATGAGGCCACCGCGTTTCTGACGTTTTTGACCACGTCGATGAAGATCACCAGGCTAAGCACTCCAAAGGCCACCGCCAACACGAAGACCAGGTAGTAGGTGGGGAACTCCAGGCTCATGGACACCTCGCCGGTGCGGCGCATGGTCAGGGCGTAGAGCAGCATCTGCCAGCAGACCAGGGCGAAGACCACCGTGGCCAACAGGCCGGTGATGGCGTCGGTGATGGCCTGGGTGCGCGGCCCCAACTTGCGCACCACCAGGTCCACCCCCACGTGGCCCTTTTCCACGTGGGTCTGGGGCATGGCGCAGGCCAGCACCAGGGTGGCCATGAAAGACACGATCTCCACCGCGCCGAAGATGGGTTTGCCCATGGCCCGGAAGATGACGTCCACGCAGGTGACCACCATCATGCCCACCAGGCATACGCCGCCGATACGTTTGAGCAGGCCGACCAAGGTGTCGACCACCTTTTGCAATGCGCCCAAAGGTGTTTTCCTTTATTAATACGGCGTCCACCCCGGCCGCCCGGGGCCGGGGTGGACGGTTGGTGGCGGGTTAACGGTTCAGCTTGGCCAGGGTCTGCTGGGTGAAGGCCAGGGCCTCGGCGGCCGGCACGCCCTTGGCCGCGGCCGCCTTGACATACTCGCCCAGCACCGGGTCGGTGGTCTTCTTCCAGCGGGCCGACTCGGCGGCCGACAGGGCGATGAACTTGCGGCCTTTAGCCAGCATGAACTTGCGCCCCTCGGCGTCGCTGGAGTCCCAGGCCGCGCCGTGCTTGGGAATCCACTCCTGGTTGAGCTGGCGGATGATGGCCTGGACCTCCTTGGGCAGCTTGGCCCACTTGTCCTTGTTCATCACCACGTAAAAGGTGGTGGTATAGGCGTTGGAGAAATTCTCGGTGCAGAACTTCACCACCTCGGCCATCTTCCAGCCCTTGTTCACCTCCACCGGGTACAGGCCGCCGTCCACCACGCCCCGCTGCAGGGCCTGGTACAACGCCGGCATGGGCATGGCCACCGGGGTGCCGCCCAGGGCCTTGACCACCTTGGCGGTGGTGCCGTGGCTGCGGATCTTGAGGCCCTTGAGGTCCTCCATCTTGCGCACCGGCTTGTCCTTGGTGTGCAGCAGGCCCGGACCGTGGGCGTGCAGGTACATCACCTCTACGTCGCTGAGCTCCTTGGGCTGGTATTTCTGTTGCACCGCGTTGGCCACCTGGGTGGCGATCTTGCCCGAGGTGTAGCCCAGGGGCAGGTCCACCACCTCCATCAAGGGGAAGCGGCCCCGGTTGTAGGCAAAGAGACAGAAGCCGATGTCGCTCAGGCCTTGCACCACCCCGCCGTAGACCTGCTTGGCCTTGGTGAGGGTCTGGCCGGGGTAGTATTCCACCACTACCTTGCCGCCGGTGCGTTTCTTCACCTCGTCGCACCAGGCCTGGGCCAGCTTGGACTGGATGTGGGTGGGCGGGAAGAAGCAGGAATAGGTGAGTTTAATGGGCGCCGCCGCGGCCAAGACCCGGGTGGCCCCGGCCGGGAGCATGGTGGCGCCGGCCGCCACCGCACCAGCCTTGATAAAGGTTCTGCGATCGATCTTTTTCATCTCTTCCCTCCTGTTGGTATTGAGCCTGCCTTGGCGGCCACCCGCCAGCGGATCCTCACTCGGAACCGGATTGTATTGCCGGCGTTGTCAAGGCCCCGCGCCACGGCCGGCCGTGAACCGGTGGATTATAAAGCACCCTCGTATTCATGCGCTAAGTGGAATCAGGTGCCAACATTTTAACGTCGGGGACTTTGGGACGTCAATGCGGGAATGGTGGGCAATGGCCGGAGGGCGAAATCCGCCGATAAAGGTCGGGGCGGGGCTGTGCGGCGGACCACGCGGTTGCCGGCCGGGTTTAAGCGTCCAGGACCTCGCGTATGATTTTGAGCAACTCCGCCATCTTGAAGGGCTTGGCGATGTAGCCCACGGCGCCGGATTCCAGGGTGTCTTGCATCTGGCCGTAGCGCGAATAGCCGCTGGCGATTACCACCTTGGTGTCCGGGTCAATCTCCAGGAGTTGCTGGAGGCACTTGTAGCCGCCCATGCCGGGCATGCTGATATCCAGCACCACCAGGTCGATGGAGCGGCCCCGTTCTCGATAGATGTTCAAGGCCTCCTCGCCGCTGGCGGCCGTGATGATTTGGTATCCGTTGCGGGTGAATACCTCCCGGCCGATTTCCCGCAGCGAGGGGTCGTCGTCGACCAGCAGAACGGTCTCGTTGCCTTGGGGCGGCATGTCGGAGTCGACCTTGACGGTCTCGTGGGGCCGGCCGTCGGCCTGGTGCATGGGCAGGTATATCTTGAAGGCAGTGCCGATGCCGATTTCGCTGTAGCAGGAGATATAGCCGTGGTGGCTCTTGACTATGCCATAGACCGAGGCCAGTCCCAGGCCGGTGCCCTTGCCCACCTCCTTGGTGGTGTAAAACGGTTCGAAGATGTGCTCCAGGGATTCCTTGTCCATTCCTTGGCCCGTATCCGAGACGGTGATCAACACGTATTCCCCCGGGGTGGCCCCCAGGTGGTTGTTGACATATTCCTCGTCCAGGGTCACGTTGGCGGTCTCGATGACCAGCTTGCCCCCGTCGGGCATGGCGTCCTTGGCGTTGCTGGCCAGGTTTAGCAAGACCTGTTCGATCTGGTTGGCGTCGCCGCTGACCAGATGCAGGTCCGAGGCCAAGTGGAGCTCCACCGAGATCATCTTGGGGATGGTGCGCTCGATGATCGGTACGGTGTTGGCGATTTCGCGATTGATGTCCAGCGGCTTCAGCTCAAAGGCCACTTCGCGGCTGAAGGTGAGTATTTGCTGGACCAGGCCCTTGGCGCGTTCGGCCGCCTTTAGCACCTGTTCGTGCTTGTTGGGGGTGGGCTTGCCCAGGCGGGCGGCGTCGAGCCCCAGCTCCGAGTAGCCCATGATGGCGGCCAGGATGTTGTTGAAGTCGTGGGCGATACCTCCGGCCAAGGTGCCGATGGCTTCCATCTTTTGGGCCTGGCGCAGTTGGGACTCCAGGCGGTCCCTTTCTTCCTCGGCCTTTTTGCGATCAGAGATATCGCGCGACACTCCGTGCAGACCGATGATGTTTCCATCGGCGTCCCGGATCGTCTTGACCACGCTCTCCATCCACAGGGTGGAACCGTCTTTGCGATAGTATTCCACCTCTATCTTCACCGAACGGTCTGGATCATCTTGGCTGGCGTCGTGTCGCAGTTCCCGGGCCAGGGTCTCGTAAACCCGCTTCAAAGACTCCGGGGTGATTATCTCTTCTAAGGATTGGCGCTTGCGTTCCTCGGGGGTGAAGCCCAGCATCTTTTCCACCGAAGGACTGACGTAGGTGCTACGGAAATTTAGGTCCGTGGTCCAGATAATGTCCGTCATGCTTTCGGCCAGGAACCGGAACTGCTCCTCTCCCTTGCGTAGCGCCTCGGCGGCTTGTTTTTGTTCACTCACGTCCTGGGCGATGACGATCATGGTGGTGTCGGCACGGCTTAGAGGAGCGAAGTGCAGCATGCAGTCAAAAATCTCGCCGTTTTTGCGTACGCAACGGGCGCTCACCTTGGCGTCTTCCATGTGGAGCAGGGATTCGCTCACCGCGGTATTGGTCCGGCGGAGCTCGTCCGGGTTTTGCAAGAGATCAGTGGCGTCCCGGCCGTCGAGCTCGCCCGGCTCGTAGCCCAGCATGTTTTCCATGGCCTTGTTGTGCCAGCACAACACCCGGTTCCTGATTAGGCCTATGCCCAGGGGGGATTTGTCTAAAATGGCCTTGAGGGTTTCTTCCGAGCGGGCCAGGGCCTTGGTGTGCTTGGCCACCTGGCTGCGCAGGCGGATGTTCCATATCCAGACCAACAGGGCCAGCAAAACCAAGAGCCCCGCCCCGGACAGGAAGTAGGTCAGGTAACGGCCGATGAAAGACTTGCCCTGGTAGTGCACGCCCAGCCAAGTAGCGTTGATCCGGGCCAGAGTACCGGTCCGCATGGCCAGAGTTATCCCTTTGTCCAGTATACTGCGCAGGATATGTTGACCATGCCTCACCGCCATGCAATTTTGGCCGGTGTATAGCGGCGGGCCCACTTTTTTGATAAACTTAGTTAGATTGTTGGAATATATATGGTAAAGGACGATTTGCTCGTCACCGATAATGGCATCGGCCTTGCCGGCGATGACCAGGTCGGTGGCCTCGGCGAAACTCTTGGTCCAAACTACTTGGAAGTTAATATTACGGGCTTCCAGAAATTCCTGGGCATAGTCACCGGCCTGGATGGCGATGATCTTGCCGTTGAGGTCCTCGATTCTTTTGATGTCAGGTCGGTCGGCCGCCACGAAGATAGAGGCGGGCACTCGAAATATCACCCGGGTGAAGTCAAATACCTGGTCGCGTTTTTTGCTGTAAAACAGGCTGGTGATTACGTCAGCCTTGCCCGATAGCACCGCCTCCTGGGCGTGTTTAAAGTCGGTGTCGATAAAGCGGGTCTTGAAGCCGAAACGGGTGGCGATCCAGCGCACCAGCTCGATAGTCATGCCGGTGTGGTCGCCATCGACTCCCAAGTATTCAAAGGGCGGGTAGTGGGTCTGGCTGATAAAGGTAACCACGCCCTTTTTGCGCAGGTACTCCCGCTCCTGCTGGGTCAACTCCTCGGCGCGGGCGTGGCCGTTGGCCAAAAGGAAAAAGGCGATGCCCATCGCCAACAAGGTCGTCGCCGCTTTTTTCAAGCCGGTGACGGACATTATTTTCACTCCCTTGCCGCGTTGCCCCAAAATAAAAACACGCGTTTTTATATTGGTTATCACTTCTATTATGGCTTTGCGGACCCCCTAGCCGCCTTGGTGCCCGGGATATCGTGCTTTCTCCCCATAGCCAACCCGGAAAGCGGCAAATATGAGCTTTATTGCCTCTATGTTATAGTTAAGGCAGGATGAAACTACCCAAGAAGCAATGTGTCACATATCTAAAATAATAGCCCCTGCGTGCTGTAGAGGTCAATTAAACATTTTGTCCTAAGCCGGCGATCAATGAGGTTTTTAGATTGTTTTTCGACAATAATCAGCCACTAGCGGGCGCGCTAGAACCATAAAATGTGGAGGGTAAAGGCCCGCCGCCGGTCGGTGAAATTAATGCGGGCCAAGCGTCCGGCGCGGCGGGGGTTGGCCGGGTGCGGCCTAGGCGCCGGGCGTCCAATCGGCCGTTACTCTCAATTCCTTATTGCAAGGTTTTATTTAATTTGTTAAATTACTTAGTCAATTTAGCCATATCCGTTAAGAAGCAATGGCGGCCCGTATCCAGTTTTTGTCGCTCTGCAACGCTCCAGGCACAGCCGAGTACGGCAGCATATCAACCGCCCGGTGACTGTCGCCCCACATAGGCAAGCATGACTTTCAACCCGGCCACATTTATTATTTTCCGGGCCATAGCCTCCCTGGCCGGCCTGGCTCTACCCTTGGCCCAAGCCTTGCGGCGCGTGTTGCTCAAGGTAGTTTCGCGCGGCAACACCACCTATTCCCAGGCTTCGCGTTTCTTTGATATCCGCGAACTTGACCAGTGATACCAGGAAGCCGGCACGGTCATGAGACTTTTGTTTCTAAATCCGCCCAGCCTCACCACGGAAAACGTGGTGCGCGACTCCATCTATGGATGCTGGTGCAAGGGCAAACGAGTGGGCGGGGCCATGACCCCTCCCCATCCCCTGCTCATCCTGGCCACTTTGCTGCGCGATCAAGGCCATGAAGTCAGGATAATTGATGCCCTAGCTGAGCAGGGCATGACCATGGCCCGGCTGGAGAGACAAGTCGGCGAGTTCGACATGCTGATCCTGCTCACCTCGGTGATGACCTTCAGTGAGGACAAGCAGATACTGGCCATTTTGAAACGGGCCAATCCGTATATCAAAACGGTGATTTACGGCTCGTTGCCCACCTTTATGCCCGAATTCGCCCTAAAAGCCGAGTCGGTGGATTTCATCGTGCAGCGAGAGGCGGAGTTCACCCTCCGGGACTTTATCCGGCTGTACTCCCAAGGCGACGCCTCTTGGCAAGGGGTGGCCGGGCTGGGGTTTAAGCAGGGGGGGCAGCCAAAGGTGAACCCGCCCTATCCCCTGATACAAGACCTGGACCAGTTGCCCTTGGTGGACTGGTCCCTGCTGAACCAGTCCAGTAAATACTTCAACCCCGCGGTAAAGCGTTATCCGTACGTAACCGATCTCACCACCAGGGGTTGTCCGGGCAAGTGCACCTTCTGCATGTCGCCGGCTTTTTACGGCAAGAGGGTGCGGGGGCGCTCGGCGGCCAACGTGTTGGAGGGCTTCACCCGCGTGGCCCGGCAGGGCTATAAAGAAGTCTATATCCGCGACGAGATGTTCACCGCCCTGCGCACCCGCAATCGCGAGATTTGCCAGGCCATGATCGACCGGCAACTGGACCTCACCTGGCTCTGCAGCGCCAAGACCGGATCGGTGGGCCCCCAAGACCTGGAGCTGATGCACCGGGCCGGATGCCACACCCTCAAGATAGGGGTGGAAAGCGGGGTGCAGGAGATACTCGACACTATCAAGAAAGGTATCACCCTGGAGCAGGTCCGCCAGCTTTTCGGGTGGTGCCGCCAGATCGGATTGGACACCCACGCCCATTTCATGCTGGGGTGCCCGGGCGAGACCGAAGACACCATAAGGCGCACCATCGATTTCGCCATCGAGCTCAAGCCCACCACGGTCACCTTTGGGATCATGACCCCGTATCCCGGGACCCCGATCTTCAACCAGGTGGCCCAGAAACATCCCGAGCTTTTGGAAGACTACTCCCTGCAGCTCAGCGACCTGCACGTCAAGGGGCTGTACTCGGAAGATTTCTGTTCGTTGTCGTCGGAGCAATTGGGGCTCTGGAGCAAGCGGGCCCACCGGGCCTTTTTCCTGCGGCCGGTGTATATAATGTCTCACTTGAAAAAAATTCGCAGCTTCAGCGATATCGCGCGGGTGGCCAAGGCCGGCGTCAAGGTCATGGATTTTGCCTTGCGGGGAGACTAAAAACCACCCGGGTGACCAGGGGCCGGGCCATGGCGGCGACCTCCGGCCATGGGGCCGGATACTGGCCGGTCGCCGCCAGCGCGGCGGAGATAGCCATAATGATAGATGACAAGACCATTGCCGTGGTCATTCCCTCGTACAACGTCGAGCGCCTGGTGGCGCGGGTGGTGCAGACCCTGCCGGAGTTCGTGGACTTCGCCGTGGTGGTAAACGACGCCAGCCAAGACGGCACCGAGGCCGTGCTGCGGGAGCTGGCTGGTCAAGAGCCCTGGACCGAGCGGCTGATCATCATCGACCACGAGGTCAACCGCGGGGTGGGCGCGGCCATTGCCACCGGCTACAAATGGTGCCGGGACCAGGGCATAGACGTCACCGCGGTGATGGCCGGTGACGGCCAGATGGACCCGGAAAACCTGCGGGCCGTGGTGCAGCCGGTGGTCGAGGGCATCGTGGACTATGCCAAGGGCAACCGCCTGGTGACTCCCCAGGTGCTCAGCAAGATTCCCAAGGTGCGCCTGTTCGGCAATTCCATCCTCTCGCTGCTCACCAAGATCGCCTCGGGATACTGGCACGTCTCCGACAGCCAAACCGGCTACACCGCCGCCAGTCTCCGGGTTTTACAGACCATAGACCTGGACAAGATATATCCCCGTTACGGCATGCCCAACGATATGTTGGTCAAGCTCAACATCTACAACTTCCGGGTAATGGACGTGCCGGTGGCCCCGGTCTACAACGTGGGTGAGCAATCGGGCATCAAGATCGGGCGGGTGGTGTTCACCATATCCTTCTTGCTGGTGCGCCTGTTTTTCAAACGGCTCTATATCAAGTACGTGCTGTACGACTTCCACCCCTTGGTCCTCTTTTACTGCATGGGTGGTTTTCTCATAACCTGTTCGGTTGTTTTGGGGCTTGCCTTCTTTGTTTGGAGCATGTCCACCGGCGTCAGGATACCCACCGGTTGGCTCTTGGTCTGTGCGGTGGGCTTTATCGGCGGGATGCATTCGACCATGTTTGCCATGTGGTTGGATATGGATTTCAACCGCCAGTATTATGTCATGCATAAAGACATGCGTCCCCGTGCCTGATTCCGCGCCCCAGCCGTCTTTTGACCCGCCAGAGCCCTGGCGCCGGCGCCTGCGCTGCCACCGACACCCGGCCGCCACGCGCTACCTTCGCCTGGCGGCGGCGGTGTTTCTGCGCCGCGGCGGGAGGCCCGGTCGCCTGGTCTTGAGCGCCTTGAAACAGACCCGGGGCCTGGTCAAGAACGATCCTTGCCCCGGCCTGGCCGACCTGCCGGCCTCGCCCATCAAGACCAACGCCGACGTGGTGCTGACCCACGACCTGGACTGGGCCGAGTGCTGGCATGACTGCGACCGGGTGCTGGCCTGGGAGCGGGAGGCCGGGGTGAGCTCCACCCTCAACCTGCTGACCCGGGGGCCCTACCGCCTGGACCAGGGACGCCTGGCGGCCTGGGAGGCCCAGGGCCACGAGATCGGCCTGCACGGTCTCTGGCACGACCCGGCCCTGGCCTATCGTCCGGCGGCCAGGATAAAATCCATTTTACGCCGAGCCATCCGGGACCTGGGGCGCCGGCCGGTGCTCTTTCGCTCCCCGGCCCTCAGCGCCTCGTCCCGGCTGTTGGCCGTGGTGGCCGAGTTGGGCATCGGGGCCGACAGCTCCCTGCCGGTCTTTACGGTAACCAGCCCGGGGTGCGGCTTTCCAGCGCCCTACGCTTATCCCGGCCTGCCGCTGGTGGAGTTCCCCTTGGCCCTGCAAGACGACAGCTTGTTCCGGGACCGCCACCTGGACCAAGCCGAGGCGCTGGATGAGACCTGGCAGGTGGCCGTAGTTTTCCAGCGATTGGGCGGCACCATGGTGCTCAACACCCACCCCGGGATCATCGCCGGCCGGGAGAAGTACTACCGGGGGTTTTTAGAAAAATGCCGGGAGCGGCAACTGCGTTGCCGGCCGGTGGGGCAGGTGCGGCCGCTGTGACCGGCGGACCGGGGTGCGGCCCGCGGAAAAAGGACCTACGTTTTGAAATTTCGATTCGCCGAGCTTTTACAATGTCCCCAGTGCGGCGGTGCCCTGGAGGTGGCGCCCAAGACCATCGAGCCGGTGTGGCATCCCGAGCTGGCCATCCGCACCTTTGAGTGCCGTAGCTGCCACCGCCCCCAGGGTGAGGATTGCCGGCAATGCGTGGCCGAGGAAGT
>Ga0256835_1000983_pt1 | contig 18237 bp, 15 predicted proteins | sample PIR30metaG_FD_185972 | JGI IMG/M metagenome (GOLD analysis project Ga0256835, IMG submission 185972) | Hydrothermal vent microbial communities from East Pacific Rise, Pacific Ocean - PIR-30 | ecosystem: Environmental > Aquatic > Marine > Hydrothermal vents | place: Pacific Ocean: East Pacific...
GCGTTGGGATCTTTCTTTTTGGCGGCCTTGAATACCTCCAGGCCGGTGGTGTCGCCCAGCTTCATGTCGGACAGCAGCAGGTCGAAGCGCTCTTTTTCCAATTTTTTAATGGCCTCCCGACCACTGCGGGCCACCGTCACCTGGTATCCCTCCCGCGAAAGCATGATTTCAAGCACCTGACACATGCTCTCCTCGTCGTCCACCACCAGAATTCTCGCCGCTCGACTTTCTTCAACCATACTGTTTTTCCGTTTTGTGCTCGGGGTCATCATTTTCCATCGCTGCGTCGAAAACCACCCGTCCCGCGGCCATGGTAAACACCGCCCGCCCCGGTAGCCGCCAGCCGGCAAAAGGTGTGTTGCGGCTGCGCGATGCGAACAGCTCCGGCCGCACGGTCCAGGACGCCGCCGGATCGATGACGGTCAGGTCGGCCGGCGCACCGACCGCCAGGCGACGATCGATCCCCACCAGACCGGCCGGGCTGCAGGACATCTTCTCCACCAGTTGTGCCATGTCCAGCACACCCTCGCGCACCAGCTGCAGGCCCAGCCCCAGCGATGTCTCCAGCCCGATGACGCCGTTTGGTGCCTGTTCGAAAGGCAGAGCCTTCTCATCCGGGCTGTGGGGCGCGTGATCGGTGGCAATGGCGTCAATGGTGCCGTCCGTCAATGCCTCGCGCAGCGCCATCCGGTCGGCCTCGCTGCGCAAGGGCGGACTCATTTTGGCATCCGTTCCCAGTTTCTCCACATCCTGGTCGGTCAGGAACAGGTAGTGGGGCGCGGTTTCGGCGCTTACAGGCACGCCCCGCTCCTTGGCCTTGCGGATGGCCAGCACCGATTGTTGGGTGCTGACGTGGGCGATGTGCAGTCGCGCACCGGTGATTTCACACAGCGAGATATCTCGGGCCACCATGACGAATTCGGCCGCATTGGGAACCCCCGCAACCCCCATCCGCCGTGAAGCGGTTCCCGCGTTCATATGGCCGCCGGCAGAGAAAGAAAGGTCTTCGCTGTGGGATATCACCAGCAGGCCGTGGTCCCGTGCCGTCTCCAGGGCCTGCTGCATCACCGCCCCGCTGCTCACCGGCTGACCGTCGTCGGAAACAGCCACAGCACCGTGGGCTTTGAGTGCTCCGAAATCGGTCAGGACCTCACCGGCAAGTCCCTTCGTAATGGCCGCAACCGGCAGCACCCGAACGCCGTTGGCCGCCGTGGCCCTCTGCAGTATATAATCCGTCACCTCCGGTGAATCGTTGGGCGGATCGGTGTTGGGCATGGGACAAACTGCCGTGAAACCTCCCCGGGCGGCCGCCCGGCAGCCGCTGGCGATGGTTTCCTTGTGCTCCTGTCCCGGTTCCCGCAGGTGCACATGCATGTCAACCAGGCCGGGCACCAGCAGGCATTCTGCCGCGTCAACGACACGCTCGGCATCCGGCATAGCCTCTGCGGCACCGGGTCCCATGGCGGTAATGACACCGTCGCTGATGGCCACATCACCGACGGTATCCTTCCGCCCGGGATCCAGGATACGGGCCCCCCTGATCAGGATTCTCATTTGGCTTCTCTGTTTCCACTGCTGTTGCGTGCCGGGCATCGGCACCGCGAAGCGACCGGGACGGCGTTAGTGCAGCAGGTGGCCGATGCGCCCCCAACGCACGCCGAAGGTGTCGTCAATCCACGACCAGTAGATGATGAAGGCCTTGCCGCGTACGGCGTCGAGCTTGACAAATCCCCAGAAACGGCTGTCGTAACTGTGGTCGCGGTTGTCTCCCATGACGAACAGGCTGTCCTTGGGAACCGTCACCGGCCCGAAGTTGTCTCGCGGCTGAATCCAGGCCGGTATGATGCGTGGGTCGGTGTGCTTGGCATAGGGTTCGACCAACTCCTTGTGGTTGACAAAAACTTTTTTCTGCCGAATCTCCACCACGTCCCCCGCAACGCCGATGACCCTCTTGATAAAGTCCTTGCTGGGATCTTCTGGAAACTTGAAGACCATGATGTCGCCACGCTGCGGGTTTTTCACAGGGATAAGGACGGCATTGGTGAAGGGCATCCGGACGCCGTAAATGAATTTGTTGACCAGGATATGATCCCCGATCAGCAGCGTGTCTTTCATGGAACCCGAAGGGATTTTGAAGGCCTGCACTACGAAGGCGCGGATGAAAAGGGCCAGCACCACCGCAATGGCGATGGCCTCGATGTTTTCGCGCCAGGCGCTTTTCTTTTTTACCCCGGCTTTTTTTTCGGCCAGCTGTTTCGTGCTCAAGATTGCAATACGCCTTTCCGCGGATGATTCGATGTCACCGATCTAGAAGATCGTCAGGATCACCCGCAAGATGAGGTTGCCGATAATGCCGGCCACCACGTCGTCAATGACGATGCCGAAACCGCCGGAAAAGCGACGCTCGACCGTGCGTACCGGAGGAGGCTTCAGGATATCCAGTATCCGGAAAACGATAAATCCCGCAACGGCCGTTAAGGTCGAAAAGGGTATCCCCAGCATCGTTACCGCCATACCGGTAATCTCGTCGATCACGATGGCGCCGGGGTCTTTGCACTGCAAGATCTTTTCGGCATCTCCGGCGACCCCGACAGAGACGAAAAATAGTACGATCGTCAACCCGAAAGCAAGGGAAAAGTCCAGTCCGGAAAACAGGCAAACGACTCCCAGGCCCACCACTGACCCGAAGGTTCCCGGCGCCTTGGGGATCAGTCCCACCAGTCCCCCGGTAGCCAGAAAGAAAGAGATCTTCCGGGCGGGCCCCAGTCCGGATAGGATCCCGCCCGCCTTATGCATCACGGGTCCCACACCTGGCGTGTTTCATCATCTCTTCTATCAGCATATCGTAGTCATGCTTTAGCGGAATCTTGTCGTCCGGCGCAGCGTCATCGAAAAAGCGATCCATGCGGCATTAAAAAACCGGGGGTCATGTCGGTCATGCGGGCCTCCCTCTGCCATGACCATGTTGCCGTGAAGCGGATCGTCGGCGGTGCCGTCTTCCACGAACCGCCAGCCGTCGGCACTCCCATACGGCCACCCCGATGAGGGCCAATAAAATATTGACAAAAAGACATTCGGATAATAAATTTATGGTCGTAAAATGTGCGGAAGTGCGCAGCTCACTGGTGGGGCTCCCGGACTTCAAATCCGGTGTGGGGCGCTAAAACCGTCCCGGGTGGGTTCGATTCCCATGCACTTCCGCCATTTTTTTTGCACGTTGCCACCCGTTTTGCGCTGTCCGGTATCAAATCTGTAAACCGCCCCTTCGGCCTCCGGCATCGAGATTCCTTCACACCCCTTTCGCTTCCGCGCCCCCCGGCAGATCCTCCAGCAGTGCCAGGGCTTCACCGGAGATCGGGCGCACGTGGCCGCTTACGGCGTCGAGGAAAACAAAGGTCACGTCGGCCTCGACTACCATTCGCGCCTGGCCGACCCGCCGCACCGCCTGGTGCAGCACGGCACTGGAGCGGCGAATTTCCCTGATCCGGGTCTGTATCTCCAGCAGGTCCCCCATGACCGCCGGGTGGCGGTAGCTGATATTGATGTTGGCCACCACGAAATCCAGCTTCAGACGTGTGAAACCGATAGCCCCGCCCGGCTCTTCAAAAAAGCGCCAGCGGGCCTCCTCCAGGAACTCGAGGTAGCGGGCGTTGTTGACGTGCCCGAAAAAGTCGATGTGGTACCCCCGGACCCGGATCTGCGTGCGTTCGCTCATCGGTATTGACCATCCTCTTCGGATATGCGAAGTTCGGATCGGTTTTTATTCCGACAACCCAACAGACAAAGTGAGGGATTGCATGTCCAGAAAAGCCTTTTTTCCCCTGCTGGCGGCTGTCCTATTCCTGATGCCCATGGGATCGGTCCTCGCTGCCTCATCGAAGCCCATCACCGTAAGCGTGCCGGCATCGGTCATCCGGACTGCCCTCGAACGCCTTTTACCACTGGAACTCACCCCTATCAAGCAGCTTTCCGGCCGATTATGGGTCAAATCCGTACGCGGCCTGAAAATCGGTGAAAACCAAGCCTCTTTTCTGACCGCTGTTTACGGGAAACACATCGGCCTGAACATGGGATCGCTGATCGTCGATATCGGCACCGTCGACCTGTCGTTCCACAGCCGGGTCAAACTGCGCTACGACAGGGCCGCGCATATTCTGTACATCAAGCCCCATGTAACCCAGAAAAATGTGAAGGCTGACAGCCAGGCTGTGAGGGGCGACCTGGCCCAGCTGCTGTCGATCTTCAACGAGGTGGAGTACCCCGTCTCCATGAAATCCCTGCGCCCCCTGGTGGCCGAGACTTCCAGCGGCAAGATCCTGGTTCACTGGAACGTGACCAACATCACCACCCGAAAAGGCATGCTGCAGGTCGAACTCATGCCGCGCTTCGACAAACGAAAACCTTCGGGGAAAAAGCGCAAATCCCAATAGCCCCTTTATCCCGGCATGATACTGCACGTGGACATGGATGCCTTCTTCGCGGCGGTGGAACGGCTGGACGATCCTGCCCTGGCCGGCTGCTGCCTGGTGGTGGGCTCCGACTCGCGGCGCGGTGTGGTGGCGGCCGCCAGCTACGAAGCGCGCCGTTTCGGCATCCACTCGGCCATGCCCATGTTCCAGGCCCGGCGCCTGTGCCCGGACCTGATTATCGTGCCGCCCCGCAGGGCCCGCTATCAGCAGGTCTCGCGCGCCCTCATGGCGCATCTTAGCGGCTACACCCCCCTTGTGGAGAAGGTATCCATTGACGAGGCCTACCTGGATGTCAGCGGGTGTCGCCGCCTGTTCGGCCCTCCGCCGGAGATGGCGGCGCGCATCAAATCCTCGATCCGGGAGCGCTTCGGCCTGACCTGCTCCATTGGCGGTGCACCCCTGAAATTCCTGGCCAAGATCGCCTCGGACATGCAAAAACCCGACGGCCTGACCCTGATTGCCCCTGAAGAAGTGGATGCCTTCATCGCCGCTCTGCCGGTGGCGCGCATTCCCGGAGTCGGCCAGCGCACGCAGGAACAACTGGAAAAGATGGGGCTCTATCGCATGGCCGACGTTCGCAGGATGCCGACGGAGGCGCTGGTCCGCAGGATGGGCAAATTCGGCCGACGCTTGCACGAGCTTTCACGAGGCGTCGACCGTTCGCGCGTACAGCCCTGGCAGCCTACAAAATCCATCAGTGAAGAGAAGACCCTTTCACGCGACATCAGCAACCGGACCGACCTGAACAGGATCATCCTGCAGCAGGCCGAGGACGTGGGCCGACGCCTGCGCGCCTCCGGCCTCAAAGCGCGCATCGTCTCCCTGAAGCTGAAATTCGCCGATTTTCAGCAGCTGACACGCAGATCCACCCTGGAGCGTCCCACCCGCTCTTCGACCGTTATCTACACCCGGGCGGTCGACCTGCTGGAATCCGTGTCGCTGGGTAAAAAAGTGCGCCTGGTGGGTGTGGGTGTAGGGGGTCTTCAGAGCGCTGCGACACCGCAGCAGGCATGCCTGTTCGGTGACGACGAGGCCGCATCCGAGGAGTGGGAACGCGTAGATGCCGCCGTAGATGCCGTGGCCTCCCGGTTCGGCCCCGACGCCGTCCGCAAAGGAACCCTGCTGGACTGACAACTCCCGGGGTGGCGTCAGCCCACGATATAGGTGCCGGTTCCTACGGCAATCAGCGTTTGCGCATCATTGCGCATTTCCATGCGGGCCACGGCCACCTTGCTGCCGGTTCTGAGAATGACGCCTTCGGTCAGGAAATAGCGTCCCTTCCCGGGCCGCAGATAGTCTACGCGCAGATCAATGGTTCCCATGCGGGTGATTCGATCGAAAATTTCCTCTGTGGAGGCGCCCATCAACTGGCGCACCAGACCGATGCCGGCCACGATTCCGCCGGTAAGGTCCATGACGGAGGCCACCACACCGCCGTGCAGGCTCCCCTTGATGAAATTGCCGATCAGCTTTTCCTGCATGTCCAGCCTGACGCACACCTTGTCGGGATTCATGGCCGCAATCTCCAGGCCCAACACACGGTTGAATGGAATCCGGCTTTCATAGACGTCCCGCAGCATGTCCAAGGCTCTTTGCAGTTCGGTATCGACTTCAGGCATGGCGAAGCTCCTGTTCTGGCGCCAGCGCACAGTATAAAACAGCCGCCGATGACAAGGGATGACAAGAAGTCTTTCTTTACAGAGTTTGGCCCAACATGTAAACCCGCTATTGACAAAAAGGATTCAACATGTCTTCCACCGGTGAAAACACGTTCGACCCTTTTGCCGATCGCCTGGCCCGGGATATCCGCAACAGCCTCTCCACGGCCATGGTTGCCTCCCTGCAGCGCGGCAACCGCGGCGATTTTCGTGACTGCTGCCGGCGGTGGCTGCGCCGTGACCCTCCTCTCCCCCACCGCCGGTACATCGAGCAGCGCAGCCTCGCTTTTGAAGCGCTGTTCGCGGACGTGCGCACTGCCCGCACCACTGATCCGCTCCTGCTGGCCGTGCGCCTTTGGAACGCCGGGCTTTTTTTCGAGGTGCACGAAGTCGTGGAAAAGTGCTGGCAAAACGCCTCGGGAAAACGCCGGACGGCGCTTAAGGGGCTGGTACAGGCTGCCGGAAGCTACGTGCATCGGGAGGCGGGCCACGTGCGGGCCGCGCAACGACTGGCAGAAAAGGCCGCCGCCCACCTGGGCGCCTCCCACGAAGCGTTGGGGGAAATCGCCAATATCAAGGAACTGGTCTCCTGCCTTCAGCGCGCTGCCGCTAAGGCGCCGCACCTGGCTTACGACACGGCGGCCTGAGCGGCTCGCCCTCACCTGCCGGCGGTGTTTTCCAGCACCACGATCCACCGCCGCAGGTTCAGCACCGGCAGCATCAGCTCCCTGACCTCCACGACCTTGACGGGAAAATGCATAGGGTCCTGGCGGTATTTTTTCGCCAGTACACGCACCTCTTCCGTTGCGCGCCGCGCTTTCAGCGCCACGATAATTCCACGCGGCAACAGAAAAGGTGCCGCCAGCCGCACCAGTTCATCCAGAGGGGCAAGCGCCCTGGAGACGACCAGGTCGTAGCGGCAACGGTAAAGCGCATCCCTGCCCAGTTGCTCGATCCTGGCCTGCACGGCTTCGACGCCCTCCAGGCCGCTTTGCCGGATCACGTGTTTGAGGAAAGATATTTTCTTGCGCACGCTGTCGACCAGCGTGAGGCGCACCTCGGGCACGGCCACCTTGAGGGGAAGCCCGGGAAAGCCGCCGCCGCTGCCCATATCCAGAACTTTTCGGCATTCGCCGATCAGCGGGACGACGGTCAGAGAGTCCAGGAAGTGTTTGACCGCCACCTCGACCGGAGTGGTAATGCGGGTCAGGTTGACCCGCCGGTTCCACCGGACCAGTTCGACTGCGTGCAGCGTCATCAGGCGCAGCTGGCGCGCTTCAAGCATTATTCCGAAGGCGCCCGCCCCCTCGGTCAGAATCCGATTCCACTGGCTGGAGCCGATCTCGACGCCGCTTTTCTTCATTTTATCTCTCCTTCCCCTGTTGACTCAGCCGATGATCATACCCCGGCGGGCCACCAAAGAGGCGTTGCCACGGCCTTTGCCGCATGCTATAAAATGGATTATCCTTACCATAAGAGTCGCTGCTTCGAAAACGCTTCCCATGGATCGGCAGGAACTTATGGTCAGAACCGCGAAAAAAGAGACCCGCGGCGGGCCCTTTGCGCAGCTTGAAAAGCTCCTGCCGCAGTTGCCTCCCGAACGGAATGTCCCGCCCGGATACCCTTCGCCGGCACCGCCCATTCGGACAGAGAGCCAACCGCAGGATGAGGGGGAGCTGTTTCGCCAGGCCATGGCCGATGTGGTCCCCATGGACCGTGACAACATCCCCGACATGCCTTCGGCGCCCATGCCGGCAACCGGCCGCCGGGACGTTGAAGAAGAAGTCCTGCGACAGCTCGAAAGATTGGTCCGACACGGCGAGGGGTTTGACTGGCACCGCACTCCTGAATACATCGAAGGCAGCGGCTACATCGTCGACCGCGTGCTGCTGCGAAGCCTGCGCAGGGGGGATTTCGCCATCCAGGATCACCTGGACCTTCACGGTCTTCCGGTCCTTGAAGCCCGCCGGGCTTTCGACACTTTCCTGCAAAGCGCTTTGCGCGAGGGCAAAAGAGCGCTCCTGATCATCCACGGAAGAGGGCTCTCCTCCCCGGCCGAACCGGTTCTTAAAAACAAGGTTCAGCAATGGCTGCACCGAAACCGTTGGCGGCGCTGGCTGCTGGCCTACGCCAGCGCCCGGGCCTGCGACGGCGGTGCCGGCGCCGTTTACGTGCTGCTGCGCCGCCGTCCTCTACGCCGAAAGTGCGCGGAAAAGACCCCCGGTTGACGTTTTTCAAGCGTTTTTCATCAAAAACAAAGAAAACCTCATTGACAACAGCAAAAATAGTCACTATATAGTCAGGTTCACGAGGCCCGGTTATCGACAATCCCTCACCTGGTGCTGCTGCCGGTGGGGGATTTTGTTGTTCTGAGATAAAGATCCGGAGTTGAATCACCCGTTGCAGCTGAATGCGTTTGAAACAGGACGACCGGCGAAAGACCGCAAAAGGAGCATCTGATGAAACACGATATCAGAAAAGTCAGGAACATCGGCATCAGCGCCCACATCGACTCGGGCAAAACCACGCTGACCGAAAGGATTCTCTATTACACCAACCGGATCCACGCCATCCACGACGTCAAGGGAAAAGACGGCGTTGGAGCTACCATGGATTCCATGGAACTGGAGAAGGAGCGCGGCATCACCATCGCATCGGCCGCTACTTTCTGCCAGTGGAACAACCATGAAATCAACATCATCGACACGCCCGGGCACGTGGATTTCACCATCGAAGTGGAGCGCTCCCTGCGGGTCCTCGACGGCGCTATCCTGGTTCTCTGCGCCGTAGGCGGCGTGCAGTCCCAGTCCATCACCGTCGACCAGCAGATGAAGCGCTACGAGGTTCCCTGCGTGGCTTTCGTCAACAAGTGCGACCGCAGCGGCGCCAACCCGCTGCGGGTGGTGGCAAAACTCAAGGAGAAGCTGGGGCACAACGCCGTGGCCATGCAGCTGCCCATCGGGTTGGAGGCCGACTTCGAGGGGGTCATCGACCTGGTGAAAATGAAGGCGCTGTACTTCGACGGCGACAACGGCGAAAAGATCCGCGAGGAACCGATCCCGGACCACCTGGTGGACGACGCCCTGGAGAAGCGTGAAGAACTGCTCGACGCGGCCTCCATGTTTTCCGACGATCTCATGGAAGCCGTCCTGGAAGAAGGCGACATCGACCCCGAACTGATTCTTTCTGCCGTCCGGGCCGGCACCCTTACCCGTCAGATTACACCGGTATTCATGGGCTCGGCTTACAAAAACAAGGCCGTGCAGCCGCTGTTGGACGCGGTCGTCGACCTGTTGCCCTGTCCGCTGGATGTCAAGAACGAAGCTCTGGACACCTCTGACGACGAAAGGCCGGTAGTGCTGGAGGCCGATGAAAGCAAGCCCTTGGTGGCGCTTGCTTTCAAGCTGGAAGACGGCCAGTACGGTCAGCTGACCTACCTGCGGGTCTACCAGGGCAAGCTGGCCAAGGGAGACACGGTGATCAACGTGCGCAACGGCAAGAAAATCAAGATCGGGCGCGTGGTGCGCATGCACGCCGACCAGATGGAGGACATTCCCGCCATCTATGCCGGCTACATCGGCGCGCTGTTCGGCGTTGACTGCGCATCGGGCGACACCTTCGTGTCGCCGGGCCTCAGCCTGACCATGACGTCCATGTTCGTTCCGGAACCGGTCATCTCGCTGGCCATTGTGCCCAAAGACAACAAGAGCCAGATCAACATGTCCAAGGCGCTGAACCGCTTCTCCAAGGAGGACCCCACCTTCCGCACCTACATGGACGAGGAGACCAACGAAACCATCATCGAGGGCATGGGCGAGCTGCACCTCGAGGTCTACGTGGAGCGCATGCGGCGCGAGTACAACGCCGAAGTAACCACCGGCCAGCCGCGGGTGGCCTACCGCGAGACCATCACCCGCCGGGCCGAGTTCAACTACACCCACAAAAAGCAGACCGGCGGCGCCGGCCAGTTCGGGCGCATCGCCGGTTACCTCGAACCGGTTACCGACGAAGAGTTCGTCTTTGACAACCGCATCACGGGCGGCGCCATTCCCACGCAGTTCATCCCGGCCTGCGAAAAGGGTTTTCGCCAGTGCCTGGCCAAGGGCCCCATGATAGAATACCCCGTCACCGGTGTCAGGGTAGTGATCGACGACGGTGCGGCACACTCGGTGGACTCCTCCGAAATGGCTTTTCAGGCCGCCGCGCGCGGCGCCTTTCTGGAGGCTTACCCCAAGGCCGCGCCCGTGATCCACGAGCCCATCATGAAGGTCGTGGTAGAGACGCCCACCGAGTTTCAGGGCGCCGTGATGGGGTCGCTCAACCAGCGCCGCGGCATCATCGTGGGCACCCAGGACGAGGGAGTCTCCTGCGCCATCGAAGCCCAGGTGCCCCTGGCGGAAATGTTCGGCTACTCCACGGCCCTGCGCTCGCTGACCCAGGGAAAGGCGCAGTTCACCATGGAATTCGCCCACTACAAGCAAGTGCCGCAATCCGTGGCCGAGGAACTGAAGAAGAAAAAAGCCGAAGAGAAGAAACATGTTGCCTAAACAATTTGCGCCTGAACCGCAGGAGCGACCGTCAAACCGGGGGGCAACGGTTCTCTACATCAAGGAAAGGAGCCTCACCATGCTCAAGAAGGATCTGATACTAAGAAATCCCCTCCGGCTGCTGGGTGCCGAAACGGACGAAGTGCTCCCACCCGGGGGGTTCGGGGCCGTAGTGGCCAGGGCCGGTGTGGGCAAAACAGCCCTCATGGTCCAGCTGGCCCTCAATTCCCTGCTGCGCGACCGCAATGTGCTGCACATCAGCCTGGATGATCCGGTGGGCAAGGTGACCCTGTGGTATGAAGAAGTTTTTCGCAGCCTGGCCGATCAGTACGACAACGCCCAGATCAACCGTCTGCGTGACTCCATCCTGTCGCACCGTTTCATCATGACTTTCCAGGTGGAGGGCTTCAGCGTTCCGAAACTCACCGAACGGCTGACCGATCTGACCGAACAGGGGATCTTTACCCCCCGCATGATGCTCATCGACGGACTGCCCTTCGACGAGCAGGTGCGCCCCATGCTGACCGAACTCAAGGAGCTGGCGCGGCAGCAGGATCTGCATGTCTGGCTGAGCGTTCGCAGCCACCGCCACGAAGAACCGGGCCCTGAGGGCCTGCCGGCCCAGCTGGCGGCGATGGCGGATCTTTTTGAGGCCGCCATTGCCCTGCAGCCCGAGGGCAAGCAGATCCACATTCGCGCACTCAAGGGCGGCAGTGCAAACATGGAAAAAAGCCAGCTTTTCCTGGACCCATCCAGCATGCTGATCAAAAAGAAATAGCCCCGTGGAGGCTTACAGTTCCTCCCACGTGACACGCAGTACTTCCTGGTAGGTAGTTTCCCCGGCCAGGAGTTTTTTGATGGCATTCTGCCGCAGGGTGACCAGTCCTTCTTGGGCGGCCTGGCGGCGGATTTTTTCCAGGTCGGCATCCGCCGTGGTGAGCCTCTTGATGGCCTCGGTGTAGGGGAGGACCTCGAAGATCGCGGTCCTTCCCTTGTACCCTGTCCCGCGACACTTCTGACAGCCCTTTCCCCGGCAGAGACTTACCGGCCCCTCCGTCTCCAGAGAGATCCCTTTTTCGCGCAGTTCGGCGGAATCCATCTCGAAGGTTTCCGCGCAATTGCGGCAAATGCGCCGCACCAGGCGCTGCCCCATGATGCCGATCAGTGAGGCCTGGATCAGGAAATAGGGAACCCCCAGGTCCAGCAGACGGATGATGGAAGACGGCGCATCGTTGGTGTGCAGCGTGGAGAGCACCAGGTGCCCCGTTAGGGCGGCCTGAACCGCGTTCTCGGCGGTCTCCAGGTCCCGCAGCTCGCCGATCATGATCACGTCCGGGTCCTGCCGCAAAATGTTTCGCAGGATCGTCGAAAACGTCACATCAACGGCCGGCTGCACCGCAATCTGGTTGAAGTCCTCATGGATCATTTCAATGGGGTCTTCCACCGTGGTGATGTTGATCTCCGGCGAGGACAGCTGCCGCAGCGTGGAATAAAGGGTCGTGGACTTGCCGCTGCCGGTGGGGCCGCACACCAGCAGAATGCCGTGGGGCAGCTTTACGAAGCGATTGTAGCGCTCCAGGTCATAGTCTGTAAACCCCAGGTTCTGCAGGTCCTGGAACAGGATGTCGGGGTCCATGATGCGCATGACCACCTTTTCGCCGAAGGCTACGGGCACCGTGGACACGCGAATCTCCACCTCCACCCCGTCCTTGTCCGTCTTGATGCGGCCGTCCTGGGGGCGCCGCTTTTCCGCCATGTCCAGTCGCGAAAGGTTTTTGATGCGGCTGACGATAGCCGAGTGCACGTTCTTGGGGAGCGTGTAGACCGTGTGCAGTACCCCGTCGATGCGCAGGCGCACCAGGCTGGTTTCGCGTTTGGGTTCGATGTGGATATCGCTGGCACGCTGTTCGAAGGCATAGAGGAACAGATGGTTGACAGCCTTGACGACATGCTGGTCCGTGGACGGAAGCTCGTCCATACTCCGCAGCCGGACGTATTGCTCCAGGTTGCCCAGGTCCACCGAAGGGCCCGCAAACTGATTTTCTGCTGCCGCTATGGAGCGCTTGAAGCCGAAGAATTCGTCGATCAGCTTGAGGATGTCGCCCTTGGGGCTGACCACCACACGGACCTTCAGTCGCGTGACACGCCGGATGTCTTCGAAAATCTCGCTGTTGAAGGGATTGGGCGTGGCCACCGTGAGGCACTGGTCCTCCACCTCGATAGGCAGCACCTGGTGCTTCATGGCAAAATTGCGCGGAATGGTGCTGGTGACCACGTTGAGATCGAGCTTGAGGGGATCGATCTTCCGGAAAGGAACATTCCAGTCCCTGGCCAGCGCGCGGTAGACGGCGTCCTCGTCCAGATGAGCGAAGCGATCATCGGCGCGCCTGAGGTTGAGCGGTACCAGCACATCGATGAAGTTCACTTCGCCGCGGCCGTTGGCCTCGGCCCGCATACGCTGCAGGCGCTTGAGCAGGACTTTCTCGCGCGACAGGATGTCACGCACCTGTTCCCGGTTGAGGAGGCCCTGCTCGAGCAGGGTTTCGCAGATCAGCCGGGGTGCAAATGGGTTTCTTGGTTGGCCTGCTGAGGAAAACGGGGATACTTTTTTTTCGAGTACACCGGCGACAGACGTCATGGGCTTCATCCGCCGTTTGCGCTGCCGGTGAAGGAGGCCATCTCTGCTTCCAGCGCTTTGCGCTTCTGTTCGTAATGGCGCACCCGTTCATTATACTGCCGAATTTGTGCCGCCAGCGCACGTCGATTTTTCTCATAGGCATTTATGCGCGCATTCAGCCTATTGGCCGCCTCGGTAAACATCTCCTTTTCTTTGGCCGTTTTCAGGGTATCCCGCATTTTGCTGAGCCGCTCCTGCTCCAGCATGATGGCCTCGTATTCACCATCTAGTTGTCTCCGCTTGTCCTGGAGCCTATCCAGTCTGAGCTTGTCTATGGCTGTTGCGGTATTGGATGCTTTCGCAGATTTTGTGGATGTCAGCGTTTTATTTTCGGCCACTTTTTGCTTTGCGGATTGATCGGCCCTTTCGGCATCCGCTTTTCGAGGCTGTTCCGATTCTACGGGTTCGTCCACAAGTGCCGGACGCTGGTCTTCAGGAACCTGTAACAAATTATCAGTGTAGTGAGCAATTCCTTGCGAATCCACAAACTTGTAAACTCCGGCCCGACTCAAGCAAGGAAAAATCAACAAGATGGCAACAGCTGCCAAGATCCCCGAAATTGAACAACGCCATTTACCATGATTTTCGATCTTCACCGTTGCACCTTTTCCTTTCTGAACGAATCGTTTTATGAAATCCGAATTCCGCCATTTCAAAATTGCTGCAGGCCCCAGATTTCCCAGTAGTATAGTATCCGCTCACTTACGTTTTTTCTTTAAAAGCCAGACAGACCTCAATTTTCCTTTCTTGTCCACGATAAAGCCAACTCGTTCGCCTACCGAAAAACTCTTCATGGCTGTCCCAAGCTGATTCGGTCTATTGAAACGTACACTGGCGTCTACCTTGAACAGGCCATCATCGATGACGATCTCCCCATTGCCGATGCGGTCAATATGGCCTCTCGCGGAGAAATCCAGAGGATATCCCGTATAGATGGCTTTTTCGGAGACCACTTTTTTGCGTTGCCTGGCAGCCGAGCCATTGGCAAACGGCAAAATAAACAGCCCACTAATCAGGACTGTCAGCGCCAGCATTTTCATCCGATTTTTTTTGGTCTTTTTAGTGAAAAAAATCATGTTTTCCCCCATCAAGGCTGAGCGGTTTTCAGCCTCCCGATTTTTCACGGGAGGCGTTCAATCGGAGATCAGTTTCTTTCAACCCAGTAATAAAAGCCCCGTTTCTCGGCTGCTTCATAGAGGGTGTTCAGAGTTGCACCTTCATTGTTGAATATCTTGATTTCGCGTTTTTCGTCGTCCATCCGCAGAATTTTCGGAGGCTGAAGCATTCCTTGATAGGAAATCGCCGTCGGGGGCACCGGTATGGTGCGGGTACCGCCATTGGGATCAGGTTCCGTTATGATAATAGTGTCATTGGGATCTTCAACCAGCCGGTTGTTGTTAATATCAAAAACCGGGTTGTATAGCCGTCCGCCGTTGCAGGCATCCATCTCATGGACCATGGAGCGGCCTCCGCCGGAGCACTCGGACTGATTGGGCGAAAAGGAAATCACGATGGCCTTTCCGTCGCGAATCATAGGATCCACGACCACCCTTTCACCTATGTAATCGGCCTGGCTGTTGGGAAAATCGAAAAACCAGCCGACATGGACCTTTTCCTCGTCGGCTTCGTCCACGTAACCGTTGTTGTTGTTGTCTTCGCCATCGCTTGCATAGCTTGCAGTGTCGCCAGATGACGCCGGATTATCATGCTGCCCGCTGTCGGGGTCTGCCGCGGTATAGTAATTTGCGGTGTATGCGCTGAGCGTGCGCAGGTCATGCCCCATAAAGCTCCTGAAATCGACTTCCACCTGCTTTCGAAGATAGGTGCCACTGGGATAAGACAACTCTCCTGTCGAACGATCTGTCAAGGCACCGATATACTCGCTGTCGTCGTCATCGTCACCATAGTCCCATATGCCGTATATCGTCTGAGTGGGATAACTGCTGAGATCTTCCCTGTCCGGGTCTCCTAGAAATTTTCCTGTACCGAAAATCACCATGAACCCCGGCTTGCTGCAGTGAAACATGACATCAGGCTTGGTGGTGATGGGCTGGTCAGCGCCGGCCTGGAAGAGCGGCATCGGTTCGGTGCCGTCGTCATAGGCCACAGACCACTGTCCGGCATTGTCCGACGTCAGATCGAACTTCCACATGTTGCCCTTCAAGTCGCCGGCATACACGTAATCCACCCTCCCGTCATTGTTGACGTCGATAAGTGAAGGAGTAGAAAGGCCGTTATCCGAGATCCACTCTGGATGGCCTACGATGTCGTCTGTGCTTCCAATTTTTTTACCGGTATCAATACGTCTTACAAGGGCACCGGTCCTCGCATTGAGAATAAACAGCACGGCATGCCCGTTGATGCTGTTGTATCCGTTTCCAAAAACGGCGATCCACTCATCCGTGGCACCATTTCGTTTAGCAATGGTTGCACGGCTGTAGCTCAGCCCCAGATCGTCGGCTTCAGCCGGCGGTGTGCCGCTTCTGGGATATTCCCACAACACCATGTTGGCAACAGTTGCTTCTGAACTACCACTGATGGTATAGGCATTGCTGACATTGAGTGCAAAATACCCCTGTCCGCCGGCACCCAGGCCTCCGATCAGGATATTTTCACTTTCCGAAATTTCTTTGGCCGACGGCGACAGGTCCACGAAAAACTCGTGATCATAGGCATTATCGGTCAAGTCAGGTAATTTGCTGAAAAGAAGATTGGGGATATAAGCGAATCGTTCCTCGCCGGTTTCCGCATTGAAGGCGTGCAACATGCCGTCGTTTCCGCCGACGAAAATGGTGCCCATGCGGCGTTCACCGCTCTCGTCGGTTTCTCCGTCCAGGTCGTTGTCGACGCCATCACTTTCGGCCAGCGCACCGTGCACCAGCAGCGGCGCAGAGTGCACCAGGTCGCCAAGCTTCCGGAATCGCGGGCGAAATCCTGCTATTTCTTCTCCCCGCAGATAGTTGACCATGTCGGTCGCCGTGGAAATATCCGTCGCCCAGTCTGCATCCAGTATATCCTTCTGGTCGTTTGTCAGATCATCGATACGGAAAGGAATGCCGGCACCGGCGCCATCATATGTGACGATGGACCTGTCGGAAGGGTCGACCCCCTGCAGCGCGTTGGCAGCGGACCACAATGGGCTGTCCACCTGGATCTCTCCGGTTACCGGATTGACCGAGTAAGCCAGCAGGTCGCCCGTCCAGTTGGAGGGGTCGTATTGGGCCTGGTAAAGGGCGGCCCCTGTTTTCAAATCCTCGCCGTTGGCTGCAATTGATGAACCCGAAGCGGTTCGCGATTCAATATTTTCCAGTACGGCCACCAGGGCGTCGACCAGTTCATCAGGATCAGAGGCGGAAAAAAACTGTCCCCGACCGTTAACCGCCGCGTGCCACAAGTCATCAACCGCGGTGGGATCGTTGGCCACTGGCTGAGGCCATACAGGATCCGGCGTACTGTCGTCCAGGAAACACGGATCGTCCTCTTTTCCGTCTCCATCGTTGTCTTGGGGCGTCAGGGTGCCGTTCACACCAAAAGAGACGGTGTAGGTCACCATGTGCTGCCATGTGGCCTTGTCACAGAACCCGGCCGGGATCTGATCCGGCAAGCCGGACGCAAGGTCTTCTTTGTAGTATTTCATAGCGACATCCGCCAGCGTGTCGCCGTAGTTGTCCTCATACGGAGGGCCTTCACCACCGTCCTGGTTGCCGACTCCGGGACTCGGCCCGTTATAGTAGCCGTCTGTCATCAAAATTGTAAAAGACTGCTGACATGCGCCACCGTCTTCTTCTGCCTCTAACGGAGAATCTCCCAGGTTTCCGCTGTATCCGTCATCCTGGCTATAATATCGCCCCACGTTCAAAAGGGCATCCCGTAGCGGCGTACCTCCGGCAGAGTCGATGTCGTATAGCAGAGACAGCAGACTGTCGGTTTCGTCGACATTGACCGATCCGCTGACCGGTTCAAACATGACCGCGTCTGCAACCGTGCTGCTGCCGTAGTCGCCGCCACTGCCGCGCCGCGTCACGGTTACGGAACCGGAGGTTCCCTCCGCGAAATTGTATGTCCCTAGCAGCACCCACTCTCCACAGACGTTGCCTCCCTCCTCGCGCTGGTTTTTAACGACGGTATCCGTGCCGCCATCGTACGCGATGGTGTATTCCGCCAATCGGTCGCGATAATTGTAACAGTTCCACCAGGCATAGACGTTGTAGGTGCCGTCCTGCGGGATATGTGGCCGCCAGGTAGCGGAATTTCCGACGGTTGTCGTGTAGTAAGCACTGTCTTGCCACTCATTTGGGGACCCTGATTCACCCCAGCTGCCGCTTGTAGAAAACGCGCTATCCTTATTGTCTACCACGATGGCGTTGGTGTCCAGGTGCACCGGCAGCACCGTTTGCCGAACGGGGTGATACCCGCTATAGTAATTGATGGTGTAAAATCCGACCTGCACGCCTTCCATACTGTTGATGGCCCGGGCCACCGCCGCCTTGGCCGTGAGTTCCCGGCGACGGTAAAAAGAATACCAGTTGGCAAAATTCTGTAGGTCCTCGCGGTCTGTTTTCTCGCGCAGAACAGTCGTGCCCGTATCGTCGTATATTTTGGGTTTGATGGAATCGGGGACGCTGCCGGAATCGACTGCGATCAGCTCTTCGTCTTCTACCTCGTCATTTCCGTTCTTGTCATCGAACTGGTAATACCTACGAACCCAGTTTCCGCTGTCTTCTTCGAAGTTGACCAGGTAGATTTCCAGGTTGTCCACCTCGCCGTCGTCATCGGCATCGTTCCATGCGTAATAGTGGGCGTTGGTGATGCTGATGGGAGATACCGGCATGACAAACCTTACGGCATCCGCCGTATACCTGCAGCAACTACCTGTCGTGTGAATG
>Ga0256835_1000984_pt1 | contig 18229 bp, 21 predicted proteins | sample PIR30metaG_FD_185972 | JGI IMG/M metagenome (GOLD analysis project Ga0256835, IMG submission 185972) | Hydrothermal vent microbial communities from East Pacific Rise, Pacific Ocean - PIR-30 | ecosystem: Environmental > Aquatic > Marine > Hydrothermal vents | place: Pacific Ocean: East Pacific...
GGAACATCGTCGGGCACGCAGACCCTCTCGAGTGATTCGGGTGGTGGATGTGTGCCCGGGATTTTCACTAATGGAAAAATGAAGTTAAGGTTGTGGATAATATCAGCTTTTACGCCGGATCAAGTGAAATAATAGGATTATTGGGCGATAATGGTACTGTAAAAAACAACAATAATTAAGTTCATCACAACATTGATAGAGTATGAAGGGGAAATATATTAATAAATAAAATAAGTATACGCAATACGCAAAAAAAGCGATATCTGATGAATATTAGTGCATTGTATGAAGGAAGTAGAAACGTATACCGGAGATGTACTTATGTAGAGGATTCTGTTGCGGGGATAGTGCTTTGTTGTCCTCAAGTTATTTGTCCTATTAACTTTTATTAATGTGCTGTTAATAGCATTAACACTTCAAATAGAGAACTATGATACAAACGACAATTATAAGCCATATAACTATTTCAATAAACACACTATTAAACACCATCTCCTATTTTCTCCTTCAATGGAAATCACTGACTCATGCAATACTGGGTGCGCGTTTTGCTATCGAGGAAAAGGTGTAGGCAATCTCCCCTTTGCACATCTTTCGCTTTCTGATATTAGAAGCATAGCGGAGGAAATGGCAGAACTCGGGGCTTTCCACCTACAAATATCTGGTGGAGAACCTCTGTGCCATCCTGATATAGGACAAGTACTGTCCCCGCCGGTTTTCGTGCGACACCTGGATTCGGGGTAGTATAGAGGCCCCCAAGTGTGTATAGCGTGAGTTGTTAGTATATCTACAGCAATCACTTACACCACAAGGAGGCCCATGTGAACTATACTCACGAAGCCTACGACGCCGCAAGATGAAGGATGAGTACGTTCGGAAGGTGGTTGACCGCTTCGAGACGGAGCCCGGAAGAGACATGCCGGATAAACCAGGGTTGGATGGGAGACGAAGAATGGTAGTGTTCAGGGAGAGGTATGCCATGGTCCAGTCTCAAAAGAACGCCTGGACCAGGATGATCAGTTCATGGAAGTGCGTGGAGGTAAGCCTTTCGCCCACGCGCCTGCGCTTGAAGCTGCACGGCTTGATGGGACTGCTCCTCAAATGCTTCTTCACCGACATCGAGCACGTGGTTCCGACGGGTCGTGTGGTGAGCTTCGGCAGGAATCGCAAATACCTCGGTTATGACGAGATCTACGTGATTATCGAGATACCCGGCGGCGGGACGAGAAAACTCCTCCTGTACCTTGAGCGTGGTACGGAATTCATCGAGATTCTCAGGAGTTACCGGGAAGAGGAGCCGGGTGAGTGACCGGCTCTCTAACCGGTTGCGGATATTTTTTTCCTGATAAGGTTCCCCAGTCTCTTCATACCCTCGACTATCTGGCCCTCATCGGCATAGCTGAAGTTTAATCTCATGCTTCGGAAGTTGTCATTGTCGGGATAGAAGGCGCTCCCCGGAACGTACGCGACTTTTGCATCTACGGCTTCCTTGAACATCTTTTCGGTGTTCAGGCCCTCGGGCAGGGTCAACCAGAGGAAAAGCCCGCCCTCCGGCTTGGTCCAGTGAATGTCGTCGATGCCGGTGAACTCCTTCTCCATGCATTCCAGCATGAGTTTTCTTCTGTTTCCGTAGAGTTCTATTGTTTGTTCGAGACTCTTGTCCAGGGCGCCCATCGAGAGCATCGCGTGGGTAAGGGCCTGGTTGAAGGGCGACGTACAGAGGTCCACCGCCTGTTTCGCCATTACCATCTTGTCGATTATCCATCCTGGACCGCACGCCCAGCCGAGCCTGAATCCCGGAAGCAGGATCTTGGAAATGGTGTAGAGGGACAGAACCATGTCCGGTTCCAGTGACTGGAAGGTGGGTTGAGATTTTCCCTTGTAGCGGAGTTGCCTGTACGGAGTATCCTCTATTACCAGGTACCCGCCTTTTCCGGCGATTTCCAGGATGCGTTTCCGCCTTTCCAGAGGTATTGTTACCCCGGCCGGGTTCTGGAAGTCCGGAATCACGTATATGAACCTGGGTTTTCTTCCCTCTTCTTCAAGGCGGGCAAGGGTTTCCTCCAGTTTCTCCGGTATCATTCCATGATCATCCAATTCCACTCCCACCGGTACGCCCTGGTAACTTTTGAAAGCTTGCAGGGCGCCCAGGTAAGTGGGGGAACCGGTGATACAGGTATTACCGGGGTTGAAGAAGATTTTACCCACCAGGTCCAGGCCCTGTTGGGAGGCTGTGGTTATCAGTATGTGGTCGGGAGTGGTGTCGATGCCGTCTTCCTTCATGATCCCGGCCAGGTCTTCCCTGAGCCTCGGATCTCCTTCGGTGGGGCCGTACTGAAGGGCGGTGTGGGGTTCTTTATCCAATACGGAGTCCAACGCTTTCCTGACGAAATCCACCGGGAAGGAGGCGGGTGCCGGGAGCCCTCCGGCGAAAGAAATGATCCCCGGTTTTGCGGTTATTTTCAAAAGTTCGCGGATGACCGATCTTTGCATCCCCTGTGCGCGGTCCGAGAAGAATTCCTGTTTGTCCACCGGGTAGCTCCTTTCGGTAACCTGGTATTTTCGACCACGATTCGAGCCTTGCAGAGTATTATATTCAATACGTAAAGTCATCAAAATAGAGAAACGGGGGATGGATGCTCAAGGTGTCCTTCCAGCTTCTCGGGTTTTATGGGTTGTCGCCCAGGCGGAGGTGTTTCTTGAATGTCCGACGGAAGTGCCGGATATTGATCCTGCTTTTCGTATTGCCGGTCTCTATGTACTGCCGCGGTCCGCGGGAGGTGGATTCGGCGGCCGCCGAACCCGCGGAACCCGGAACGGGTATTTCGGCGAATGGTTTAAAGGCAAGGTCCGGAAGTGTTTTCATGAAGGCTGAGCACGTTTTCATTCCTTTCGATGGTGAAAGTGAAAATTCCGCCGTCGGGATTTCCAGGGAAGAGGCTCTGGACAAGGCCTTGGAAATCAGGTCGGCTATCGGTGACGGGACGTACGATTTCCATCACCTGGCGGAATTTCATGCCTCGCCGGTATCGGGATGCGAGGGAGAGGGGATACTGGAATTCACACCCGGGGCCGTGGCGCATCCGCTGGACAGTGCGGTTTCGGGCCTGTCTCCCGGGGAGGTTTCGGGTGTCGTGGAGAGCAGGTTCGGTTTTCACATCCTCAAGAGGTTATAAGGACATGAATTACAAAAGCGTAGTCGAGGAAGGCGAATCCGGGCTCAGGCTGGACAGTTACCTGGTGATGCGGGAAAACGTGGAAGAGAGCAGGAGTTACCTCTGCACGCTTATTTCAAACGGTCACGTATGGATCGACGGCGAGGTCAGGACGAAGCCCGCCTACAGGGTAAGGACCGGCCAGGAAATCATACTGGAAGTTCCGGAACCGGAACCGATAGACCTGGTACCCGAGCCCATGGATCTGGACATAGTGTACGAGGATGAACATCTGCTCGTGATAAACAAGCACCCGGGCCTGGTGATACATCCCACCGCTACTTGTCGCAGCGGTACCCTGGTTAACGGCTTGCTGGCGCATTGCAAGAACCTGTCCGGTATTTCCGGGGAATTGCGTCCCGGAATCGTTCACAGGCTGGACAAGGATACGACCGGATTGCTGATGGTGGCCAAGGACGACATCACCCACAGGGGTTTGTCGGAGCAACTTTCCGCCAGGACGGTGAAGAGGAGGTACCTCGCCCTGGTCTGGGGAAGGCCGATTCCCGGTGAATGCACGGTGGATGCTCCCATCGGGAGAGATCTGAACAACAGGCAGAAGATGGGTGTTACTCCGCAGGGCCGGCGGGCGGTGACGTTCTACAGGGTCCTGCGCGGATACCGGATCGCCAGTCTCATCGAGTGCAAACTCGAAACGGGCCGTACGCACCAGATAAGGGTGCACCTGTCAGTGGTCAAAGGATGCCCGGTCATAGCCGACACCAAGTACGGGGGAGAGAAGCCCCGGGGACTTCCGTCCACGTCCCGGAACAGGGAAGTCGTGCGGGATGTTGTAAAATTCGCCGGGCACCAGATGCTTCATGCGGAAACCCTGGGCTTTGTGCACCCGGTTACCGGTCAGGAGATGGAGTTCAACGAGGCTCCTCCCCTGGAATTCAGGCTGGTGACGAGACGGTTGGAACGGGATTGCGATGACTGAGAACGCCTATTGGGTTCTGATGATGGCCGGGTTGATCGCCGGCCCGTCGTCGGCGTTCCTGGTTGAGATGAAAGTAGTACCCTTGTATCTGTTTTTCCCGGTGATTTTTCTGCTGGCGGGATCGGGAAAGGATCTCATGCGGAAATACCCGGTTGTCCTGCCTCCCGTTCTTTTCTTGGTATGGAGCGTGGTCCGCGGCGACGGTGTTTCGGCCGCCAGGGCCGCCAGGTGGACAGCCGCGGTATTGACGGGAGTCTCCATGTCGGGCTCCCTGGATGCCGTCGGGCTCTCGAAATTCCTATCCGATCTTTCCGGCAGGGTGCGGTTGTGGGGATTGACGGAAAGCCTGGCCCACGCGGTCAAATGGACCGGACCGCTTTCGAAGAAGGTGCGAATGACGTTTGCCGAGAAAAGGAAAGCCGGGGCCGGGCGCCTGGAATCCGTCGCCGGGGCTCTTGAATCGCTGGGCGATGTGAAAGAACCCGCGATCGGAATGCCTGAAAAGCGATCGCCGCTTCACCTGGTGTCTGCGGTCTTTGCCTGGTGCCTCCTGCTTGCGGCCGTGGCTGGGGTGCTCTGAGGTGGCTGCGATCAGGGTCAGGATGACGATAGAGTACGACGGTACGGATTATTTCGGGTGGCAGGTGCAACCCGGCGTAAGAACGGTGCAGGGTGAGATCGAGAGAGTACTGGCGAGGCTTTGCGGCAGACACGTTCCGGTTGCCGGGGCCGGGCGCACCGACAGGGGAGTCCATGCCCTGGGACAGGTGGCTCACGTGGACGTGGAGGAAAAAGAATTCGACAGGTTGCAAAAGGGTTTGAATTCCCTGTTGCCCGATGACGTGTCCGTGGTATCCCTGGAATCGGCGGAAAAAACCTTTCATGCCAGGTTCGACGCGGTATCCAGGCTTTACAGCTACAGGGCGGAGAAGGAGAGGCACCCTCTCAGGAGTCGTTACTGTCACGTGGTTCGTTCACGCTTGGACACGAAAGCGATGATCCTTGGCGCCCGTTTCTCCCTCGGTTCCAATTGCTGGAAGGCCATGGCCAAGGAAGGAAGTTCCAACAGGGACTGGATGGTAAACGTGATGCAGGCAACGGTTACGGAAGACCGCAGGGGATGGACTTTTACCATCAGGGCCAACAGGTTCCTGCGAGGCATGGTGAGAATTTGGGTGGGAACCCTTCTGGGAATAGGTTCAGGCAGGATGGAACCGGAATTGATAACCCGATTGCTTGAGACGGGAAACAGGAACGGGGCGGGACGGTCGCTGCCTGGAAAGGGACTCACGCTCGTGGAGGTGTCGTACAATTGAGTGAGAATTTCGACAGGAGGAAGCTGAGGAAGAAATCCATCGGCACCAGGAGAAATAAGGTGGATTCCGGCCTGCTGGTGCGGACGTTCCGGGAGCCGCCCGATGTTCCCGATTTCGTGAGAGGACTTCCCGGAGTACTGGCGGTCAATGACATGAGAAAACTTGCCGGGGCGATTCTTGACGCCATGGAAAAAGGCGGTTCGAGAATATTGATGTACGGCGGGCATGTCATAAAATGCGGTCTCGGTCCCCTGCTGGCGGACTGGCTTGAAAGGGGCGTCTTCGATTCCCTGGCGACCAACGGGGCCGGTACCATACACGACATGGAAATGGCTCTTTTCGGAGGTACGTCGGAAAACGTGGAGGAGGGCATAGCCGACGGGAGTTTCGGCATGTGGTCCGAAACCGGCGAGGTTTACGCTGCGGCCCTGGACAGAGCTTCTTCGGAGGGAATCGGGCTCGGTGAGGCCCTGGGCATGGAAATCATCCGGCGGGGAGGGGATACCGCCTCGAGTCCCCTCGCCAAGGCGGTAAGCCTGGGAAGACCGGTGACGGTGCATCCGGCCCTTGGAGGCGACATAGTCCATCCTTACCCGGAACTGGACTGGAAGAAACTCGCCGAGGCGGCCGAGAGGGACTTCGATACGTTAGGTGAAAGGATCGCCGGGTTGTCATCGGGCGTGGTTCTGAATGCCGGCTCCGCAGTGGTCATGCCGGAAGTGTTTCTCAAACTTCTTACGTCGGCGGTCAACCTGGGTAACGAGGTGTCCGGTTTCACATCAGCCAGTTTCGACATGATAAGGCAGTACAGGCCGCTGAACAACGTGGTTCACAGGCCTGCGAGGGCACTGGGAGGGGACACGGTGGTGATCACCGGGCACCATGAGCTTATGCTTCCGCTCCTGGACATGTTCATTCGGACGGAGGAGGCCGGGAAATGAAGAACCCAGTGGCGGTCGTTCTGGTTTTATTACCCCTATTCTTCTCGTGCGGAGGGAAGACGGTGCACGAGGAGAATGAAGATGCGTCGGTTCCCATCGATCCTTACGCGGATCCCCCGGATTATTCCTTGGATCCCTTCGAGGGTTTTCCCGATGTGACCGGGTTGGCCGTTTCCGCAGCGAATGAAGAAGAATCCCGGGAGGAGATACTTTCGGGTTCGCATTACACCGTCCAGGTAGCCGCGGCCGCTTCGGAAGAGAATGCCGAGAGCATCAAGAAAGCGGTATCCTCGGCAGTTTCACTCCCGGTTTTCATCGACCGCGAAGGCGGGTACTGGAAAGTGAGGGTGGGAACTTTCCCGGCAAGGCAGGATGCCCTGGACTTTGTTCAAGTACTCGCGGAAATGGGTTTCGAAGACGCCTGGGTCACTACGAGGCGTCCCTGATATACTCTACCGTAAAGGAACCGCAGGTGTCGCACTTGACAAGGTTGTGGCGAGTTTAGATATATCCTGCCGGTTCGGGTTGGAACATGCGGGAATAGCTCAGTTGGTAGAGCTCTACCTTGCCAAGGTAGATGTCGCGGGTTCGAGTCCCGTTTCCCGCTCCAGTCGAAGAAGCGGGCATTCGCGCCCGCTTCTTCTTATATGATATCCGTAGATTCCGTGGTTCATGAAGGGTCCGCACCCGGTTGCGGGCCGGATCATCCGTGTATGCCGCCGGAAAGAATATGCCTGAAATCGAGCCGGCTCCGATTGTATCGAACCGGATCGGAGCATCCGAAAACCCGGGTGGAATGAGCGATGCCTTATCGTTGGGAAGACCGGTCCCGGTTCGGATGAAGTTGACGAGAACAGCGCACGTGTTATGATTTTTTTCAACGTAGAAGAATTGGAGGTGAAGTACATGAAATACGTGATCCCGTTTGTTTTCGGAGTGTTTCTGGTAATGGCGTGCGGGAATAATCCCGTCGGTTCGCAGCACGAAGGTTCCCAGTACGCCGAACATTCACTGGGATGGGGAAGGGAACTGGCGGAAAAGGTTCGTGACCAGAAACTTCCCAAGGGTGATCTCTTCATGATATCGTGCATGGATGTTGACGACGAAGGTAAGCAGGAATTCGGAATCCCCTGGCAGTTCTATTTCGTCGATCCGGCGGATACTTCGGTGGCGCTGATGGTCGCTGTGCAGTACATCGGAAACACCACCACGATGTGGGAAGATTCCATGGCCGTTTCGGTAACCGAGTTACCCGATTACGACAGCGCCGGACCATGGGTGACCGCAGCCCGCGATACGCTGGGTGCCGAATATGACGATTGGGAAGAGAACAGCCTACTTGTTGTAGCTAACAACGATCCTGACTTGCCGTTGGTTTCCGACGTGGCGATGCTCCAGTTCGTTTCTCCCGACAGTACCCGTCTGTTGAACGTGGTGATCGATGCCGACGATAATACGCCCCTGGTGATACTCGAGTTGGAGTAACGGGGCCGAAACCTCAGAATCTCTCGACGATCCGGCGTTCCCTCGCTTTTATGACCTGCAGCATTTGCGCCGGGTCGTCGGCATCCAGCATATCCTCTATGAACGACCGGTCCTTCAGCATCCTGCTGAGCCTAGCGAGTATATGCAGGTGTTCGTTGGCCTCGGGGAAAGCCAGCAGGAAGAATAACCCGGTCAGTTCTCCCGATGGTTCGCCGAAAGGTAGGGGATGCGGTGGTTTGAACAGCATCAGCAGGCCTTGTTCCATGTAGATGGAGGATACGTCCAGCGGATGGATCAGGGCGACTCCGCACCGTAGGGCCGTGGGAGAGGTCCTTTCCCTGGCCACCAGTTGTTCGAGGAGTTTCTTTTCGTCGAATATCCGGCCGGTACGGCATGCCTCAGCCGCCATGGTGCGCAGCATGCTGGACGCCGTTCCCACCCTTTCCGGGAATATCACGTGTCCGTAGAGCTTGTCATGCACGGTAAGCTCCAGCGGATTCAGTCCCAGGGTTTCCGCGTTGGAATGCTCGGCGGCCGCCAGCCTTTCCGCCGCAAGACTGCCGAACTCCCTCGTTAGCCATTCCATCAGGTCACTGCGCCTGTAGCATTTCCTGCCCTGGTGCGTGACCGGTTTCAATCCGGCCCTGTCGAGCACCCTGGATGCCTCTTTCAGGCTCATACCCAGGGATTTTGCCGTTTCGGTGAGAGTCCAATAATCTTCCATGACGACTTCCCGGGTTCGATCCCCACGTTCTTGCCGCAGATAATAATACACGCAGGGTTTCATGGTCAAAGAAATGCTGAGGCAGCCGGAGTATGCGGGAGTGCGATTCCCCGTTTGCCGGAAAACGGCGGAGAGGATTATCTTCTATCCGGAGGTATGACATGAACGGAGGCCTGTACGGCTGGTCGGCTGCGGTATTGATCGCCCTGTCTCCGGCATGCGATATGGAAACGATACCTTACGATGCCGTCGACATGGACGGGGTGGATTCGCTCCGGATCGACCTGGAAGAAGGTGTGCTCGGAGTCAGGATCTACTCGAACGGGGGGGTGGGGTCCTGCGGAATGTTGTTGCCGGACCCCGTCGAGATCGATTCCCTGCTGCTGGAACTGTATTACGGAAAAGACCGGTACTTCGAAAGTTGTGAGTATCTGCAGGTGGAGATTGCGGCCGGGGGAGAGATCCGTAACATGTACCCCGGGGATGAACCGGCGGTTCTCCGGGGGGGAGGAGTGTCATTCATGGTGGAATGTCCCATCGAAGGATTTCGCATTCGCTGGATAGATTACTACAGGAACTGATTCGTCCGGCTCGTGATGGTCCCCAGTTGAGACCGGGAGGTGGTTAATGGGAAGGAATCGGATCGCGGCGTTCGCGGCCTTGGCGGTAATGGTGGCGGGATGCAGTCCCGGGGATCCATTTGCGCTCCTGAACTGCAGATTCAGGGTTGAAAACACGGAGGATTTCCATGTTTGCGGGATATGTCTGGACCGGTTGGAATCCCTGTCCGTCTCCCAAGCCGCCAAGGTAGCGGCGGCCTGGACTTCCGGAACGTGTCCGGTGGACTTTACGTTGAACGTCGGAATTTTCAATCCCAACGATGGAACCTCAAGTTCCGGGGCGGTTTCGTTGACTCTTACGGGCTTCGATTGGGACCTGTATGTCGATGCCGATCCGAAAGCGGGCTTCGATACCACCTGGGTGGCGTCCGGGTCCCTGGGCCGGCCCCTGGAAGTTCCGGGCGGGGGGGAGACGGTGATACTTCCCCTGGAGATTTCCTTCGATGCCGTCACCTTTTTCAAAGATATGGGGGTTCTGAAATTCGTGGGCCTCGCCCTCGCCGTGGGAGGAATCGATTCGGATATCAGGGATTCTGATCACCTGGGCAGGCTGCTGATACGGGGAGTTCCCACCATAACCGGCCCCTTCGGCCTGGTGATAGAACCGGGAGAACTGTACATCGGGCTGGACTGGGTGGAATAAACTTGCCCCCGGCCGAACGAAAGTATATTATTCACCCCCGACGTGAGGCGGCGTAGCCAAGTGGGAAGGCAGAGGACTGCAAATCCTCCATTCATCGGTTCGAATCCGATCGCCGCCTCCATGCTTTGTACGGGAACGTTATGAAAAATTTGCCCCTCTTCTGCAGGATACTCCTGGTGATTATCGCGGTCGCCGCCGCCGTATCGGGATACGTCTGGGGCGATCCCACGGTGATCTGGCAGAAGGCCGCCAATGTCTGCCTCGAATGCATAGGCGTGGGATGATGCTTTCCAGGGAGCGAACGAGGAGATTGGTCCAGTTCGCTTCGTTGCTGCTCTCGAACCTTTATTTCAAGGGTTGGCTGGACGGATCGATATTCACCGGCAGGACGAAGATCTTTCCCATTCCGGGCCTGCATTGCTACTCATGTCCTTCCAGTGTGCTGGCGTGTCCCGTGGGGTCCCTGCAGAACATCATATCATCGGAAGGTTTCCTGGGCGGGTTATCCTCGGGCCGGGCCGATGCACTGGTGATACTGGGCATACTGGGCATACTCCTCGCTCTGGGATTCCTGGCCGGAAGGTTTGCCTGCGGCTGGATCTGTCCCTTCGGTCTCCTGCAGGACCTCCTGTACCGGATACCGACCCCGAAATTCACTGTTCCGGCCACGTGGAGGAACGCCAAGTACGCCATCCTGCTTTTGTTCGTGATCTACCTTCCCATGTTCGTCAGGAGGGTTCCCGGCGCCGGTGGCGACCCGTGGTTCTGCAAGGTTATATGTCCATCCGGAACACTGACCGCAGGCATTCCACTGGTGGCATACGATGGGGGTGAAACGTTTCAATTGGGCTTCCTTTTCTCCTGGAAAGTGGCGGTTCTCCTGGTGATCCTGGTCTGGTCGGTGACGTCCAGGAGACCCTTCTGCAGAACGATATGCCCCCTGGGAGCCCTATGGGGGCTGGCGGGGAAGATTTCCGTGTTCGGAATGAGGGTGGATGATTCGTGTGTCCGGTGCGGCAAGTGCCGTACCGTGTGTCCGGTTGATATCGCGATATTCGAGGAGCCGAATTCCGCCGAGTGCATAAGATGCGGCAGGTGCATCGACGCCTGCCCGGTGAACGCCATACATCACGATACCGGCGGGGAGAAGGTGGCACGTGGGCGGTAGGCGTTCGATCCTGAAAGACTACGCGTGGATTTCGATCCCGGTGGTGTTTCTTATTCCGGTTCTGTTGCTTTCCGGGCATCACGATACTCCCGCCGGAATGGTTGAACAGGGGCCCCTGCTGTTTGGAAGGGCGGCCCTGGACAGCATCTTGGAAACGTCCGGAGGCAGGCCCGTGATCGTAAACTTCTGGGCGACCTGGTGTACGCCGTGTGTGATGGAACTGCCGCACCTGGATGAATTGTTCCGTGAAAAGGAAGGGGGCGTGGCGGTGGTGGCCGTAGATCTGGGCGATCCTTCCCTGGAAGCCCTGCTTGGTTTTCGTGAAGGGATGAACCTGGCCATTCCGGTGGTGTGGTTGGACGAGGAACAGGCTTCCTCGCTCAAGAAAGACCTCGCTCTGCCCGACGTTCTTCCGGTTACCCTGATATTCGACGAGGGTGGTGAAGAAATGACCAGGGTCGCCGGCGCAAGGAGCAAGGGATTCTTCATGCAGGCCGTGGATGGTTCCGCCGGCGGCATTGAAGATGACGGAGAAAGCGGGGAGAGCCCGGAACTTCATGTCAACGTGGTGGGCAACCAGTCGGATTCCATCACCATCCGACTACTGGAAACCGCCGTCGAACTGGCTGGGGAAGAAAACGTGGACTTCTATGATCCCGGTACGGTGTCGGACAGCCTTGCGATGGTGGAACTGCACCTTCCCTTCACGGGCGCTCCCTACGCGCAGCCGTGCGTCGGATCGGCGTGCGGAAGACCCGCCGGGAATTCCGGCGAACTCCTCGAAGTAGTGGACGGTCTGCTCGATTGAGTGCTCCGCCGGTTTCGGTCCTGCTTCCATTCAAAAACGCGATTTCCTACCTGGAAGAAGCGCTGGCCTCGCTTGCCGTCCAGAGTATGGCTGATTTCGAAGTGGTGGCGGTGGATGACGGATCCACCGACGGCTCCGGGGAAGCCGTGTCGAAGTGGTGCGGGCTGGATGACAGGTTCAGGTATCTGGAGAATCCCGGCCGCGGGTTGGTGGATGCCCTGAACGCCGGTCTGCTGCGGTGTCGAGGGGAGTGGGTGGCAAGAATGGACGCCGACGATATCTGCCATCCCGATAGGCTGAAGAAACAGCTGGAAGCCGCCGGGAGACGGGGTGAGCGCACCGTGATCACCTGCAGGGTCTCCAGTTTTCCGGAAAGTTCCGTGACCGATGGTTTCCGGGCGTACGAGAATTGGCTGAATTCACTGGAGACCCCGGATGAAATAGAAAGAAACCTGTTCGTGGAAAGCCCGGTCCCGCATCCTACGGCGTTTTTCCACAGGAAAAGCGTGATCTCTGAAGGCGGGTATCTCGAAAGGGAGCTTCCCGAGGATTATGAGTTATGGCTCAGGCTGTGGAGCAAAGGTTACACTTTCGAAAGAGTTCCCGAGACGTTGCTCCGCTGGAGGGAGCGGGAAGACAGGTATTCGAGGGTTTCCGGTACTTATTCCATGGAGAAGTTCTACAGGTTGAAGGCGAGGTATCTGCGTTTCGTCCCGTGTATGTCGGGGAGGAGAATCTTCGTGGCCGGGGCCGGGCAGGCCGCCAGGAGACTGGGAAGGTGTCTGATGGGCGAAGGATTTGCCGTAGAAGCATTCCTGGCGCCCCGGGGCGGACGGGGCGATACCTTGTTGGGGCGTCCGGTGCTCACTCCGGACGTACTTACGGAAAGAGGTGACGTACCGATAGCCGTAGCCACCAGGGCTTCCGGCGCCGGGGAGGAGATAAGGAAACTCCTGCTTTCGCTGGGACTGTCGGAGTGGAGTGATTTCGTCATGTGTTCGTAGACCGTCATGAGACGGAATCCGGAAAAGATTTCCGTAGAGTGGTGAAGATCACCTATATTCCACGTGGGAATCCGGGTAAACAGCGGCGGGAAAAGTGTTCCGCACCGGTACCGACGCTTGGTATCGGAATTGGAATGGACATGAACAGCATGATTTACATTCTTACTGATTTCGGGAACCGGGATACGTACGTTGCCCAGATGAAGGCCGTGCTTTTATCGCTGGTACCGGCCGGAACCGGCCTCGTGGATATGACTCACGAGGTGCCGCGGGGAGACGTTCTCCGGGGGGCGTTTCACCTGTGGGTGTTTTCAGGAGTGGTAGCTCCCGGCTCCGTGGTCCTGGCGGTTGTTGATCCGGGGGTCGGGACGGACAGGAGAGCCGTTGCATGCCTTGCGAAAGACGTGTTCTACGTCGGCCCCGACAATGGTCTGTTCGGCCTGCTTCCCCTGGAGAAAGCCTGGTTGCTTCCCGATCCGGAGGAGGAATCCAGCCGCACTTTCCACGGACGCGACGTTTTCGCTCCCGCAGCCGGAAGGTTGGCGGCGGATCCGGGATGGGCGGATCACCTGGATGTTCTGGATCCGGAATCCATGGTACGCACGGTTCCGCCTCTTCCGGCAACGGACGGCGACGAACTGGAAGCGACGGTGGCGCACGTAGATCATTTCGGAAACGTGGTACTGTGGCTGCCGTCCGAGAATTATTCCGAAATCCGTCCCCGGGAGGTGATCCCGCCCGGCGGAGGGGTACACAGGCTCAGCCCGGCTGGAACCTACGGCGAGGCGCAGGGGCTTCTTTTCCTGAAAGGGAGCCAGGGGTGCATGGAAATCGCGCTGGGAGGAGGCGATGCTTCGAAATTTCTCCGCCTTTCCCCCGGTGACCGGGTGAGGCTCAGAATGGAAAAACGTTGAAATTCGTAAGCCTTCTGCTGCACGTTTACCAGCCTCCGACGCAGGATATCGCCCTGGTGGCCGAAATAGACGGAGAATGCTACACACCTCTCTCCGGACTTCTTGCATCGGGGGGATATCCCGTAGGTTTCAACATGAATTATTCCCTGACGGAACAACTGCAAAAGTTGGAGTCGCCCGCTCTGGAGAATCTCGCGGCGGCGAAACACGTGGAGTTCACGGATTCGGGAGCCTACCATCCCATTTTTCCTCTCGTGGACGAGGAAGACGTAATAAGACAACTGGAGCTTAACAGGCGGGGCAATGCCGGTGCATTGGGCGGGGGATACGATCCCGACGGGGTTTTCCCTCCGGAGATGGCATTTTCTCCGGAATTGCCGGCGTTGTTCGCCGCCTCGGGATACCGTTGGACCGTCACGGATGACTTGCCCTGGGCTGTGTCCGGCCGCGATGTCCCCTTCGACTGGATCCCGGGCATGGATGGCGTGGCGGTTTTGCTCAGGAGCAATTTCTGGAGCAACAGGATATCTTTCCACGGGAGGGATGGTGCCGAAACGGCCCTGGAACTCCTGGACGGGATGAGAGGATGGACCGGCGGGGGAGATGCGTACGTGCTCATCGCCATGGACGGAGAGACTTTCGGTCACCATTGGAAGGGGGGTATCGATGGTTTCCTGAAACCTTTTCTGGATACCGTTGCAGGAAATGATGATATGGAACTCGTGACTCCCGGCGGGTTGATCGGAATGTTTCCCGTTGTTCCTTCGGAAGTTCCTTCCGGCAGTTGGTCGACCACCGCCTACGATATCGAAAGAGGCGTACCCTGGCCCCTGTGGTACGACCCGGACAATAAATTGCACGTGATGTTGTGGAAATTATTAAGAAAAACCAGGGCCGCCGCCGGAAGATGCAGGGGGGACAGGGTTGCCAGATGTGCCGACAGGATGTTATACTCGTGCCCGTTTTGGTGGTCTTCCAAAGGCAGGTTCGATGCCGTTCAGGTTCGTCGTGGGCTTATGGCCATACTCGATACGGCGTCGGCGATGTACGAAGAGACCGGTGACAGGAAGTTGCCGGACGATATTGCGACATCCGCTTTCAACATGCCGGAGGTAACCGGAGAGGATAGAACCGATGCCCAAGAAGGAAAGAACGTTCGCGGCGAAGCTGGCCCATGAGGCCAGAACGCTTCATAAGCATGAATGCCCGGTATGCGGCAAGGAGAAGGTCCCGGTGGTTTTCTACGCGGCCGTTTACGGGGAATCAGGGTACTGGAAGCCCCAGCGTCGCCGGCTTAAGATTTGCGACTGCAACAGGAAAGAAATCTACGGGTAAGGATTCCCGGTGGGGATAGCGGGGGCTCTGCTCCTTACTGCCGGCTACGGCACGAGGAACAGGCCCCTTTCCTTATTGAAACCCAAGTGCTTGTTGCCGTGGGGCGAGGGTACCGTACTCCGGTGGATCGCAAGCATCGCGGTAAAGCTCTCTCCGGAAATCCTCGCCGCCAATGTCTCCAGGTGTCCCGGAGACGTACGGGAGGTAATCGGAAACATCTGGCCCGCTTCGAAATGCAGGTTATATTTCGAAGAAAGACCCCTCGGGGTGACCGCCACCCTGGCCCGTAACAGCCGGGAACTCGCCGGAGGTACGTGGCTGGTGGCCAATACCGACATGGTTGTTCCAGGATTACCGGACCTGTCGGAAATGCTGGAGTTCCACAGGTCCAGTGGCGCCGCATGGACCGTATTGGTCGGGAATTTTCCCGAGAGTGCGGAAGAACGATATTCGCCCCTGTTCGTGGATTCCGGGGGACGTGTGTGTGCCGGCGGAAACGGAAGTAGGATGCATTACCTGGGAATCTGCCTCGTCGAACCGATCGTTTCGCGCATCCTGGCGATGAACCAGTGCAGCGGCGGCTTTTTCGGCGAGCCGGCCCGACTGGTTGCGCGGGAGGCGGGTAACCCGTATGCATTTCATCATCGGGGCGAATGGCTGGATATGGGTGACATCGCCTTTCTCAGGAACAATATCTTAAAGGGTGGAAACTTTATTCACCCGGATGCCGACGTTTCTCCCGACGCCGTGCTTCGGGGAAATTGGTACGTCGGGAACGGATGCGTGGTGAAAGCGGGAGGAAGTATAAGGGACGGCGTGATGCTCGACGGGTCGGTGCTGGAGAAGGAAGATGTCCTGGAACGTGCGATACTTCCGTGGTATTGCAGCAGCAGGGATGGATGCCTGGTATGAACGGTACGATGAAACCCGAGCTGACGTCCTGGCTTCGCAGCCGTATAGACGACAGCGTTACGGTGGAGCTGCTTCCGGGTGATGTTTCCGGGAGATCCTTCTGGAGGGTGTCCAATCCGGACGGTTCCTTCGTCCTGATGGACAGCGGCAAGGTTCCGGTCTGGCCGTGGATAGACGTGCATGGCCTTCTCGAGGCCAATGGCTTCAGGGTGCCCGAGATACTGGAGATAGATACCAGGAGAGGTTGGGTTCTTCAGGAGGATCTGGGTGATGTTAAGTTGAACGATCTCGATGAAGACCGCTATCCCGGGTTTCTCGAGCGTGCCGTGAATACCGTCCTGGAAATGCAGAGGAAACTCACGCCGGAGGCCTGTACCGATTCCATTGCGGGGAGGCGCAGTTTTACTCCTGCTTTTCTCATGGCCGAACTGGAGGGGACCTTGGAGACGGTCTTCTACAGGTTGCTGGGAGTGCCCATGGAGGAACTCCTGGTGCTCCAGGAGGAGATGAGGCGACTGTGTAATGCCCTGGATGATACCAGGGTGTTCGTCCACAGGGATTTCCACGGTTCCAACCTTATGGTGACCGGAGATGAACTGGTGATGCTGGACTGGCAGGACGCCAGGTTCGGTTCTCCCTCTTACGACCTGGTGAGCCTGTTGCGCGATTCGTACAGGGATGCCGGGGATGTATGGGAAGACCTGGCCAGGAAATTCGTAATGGCCAGGGGCGACATGAACATGTTTCAGGTGGCCATGGCGGGCACCCAGAGGAACCTGAAGGCTATAGGGACCTTCGGAATCCAGTACAGGAAGACCGGTAACAGGAGATTCCTCGAATACATTCCCAGGAGTTTCAGATACCTGGAGGGTTACGCCGGCCTTTGTCCCCACCTGGAGTCGCTGGTGCAAAGAATCTACCGGTTGCTGGACGAATATCACGGAGAGATAGATCTCAGGGATTTCAGGGACACCGATTACCCGGAAGTGAGGGAAGGCTGAGATGAAGATGAAAAGGATTCTCACGGGGGACAGACCCACCGGGCCGCTGCACCTTGGTCATTACGTGGGGTCTTTACAGAACCGGGTGAAGCTGCAGCACGAGTATGACACCTATATAATAGTGGCGGATATCCAGACGCTTTCTACCAATTTCGACAACCCGGAAAATCTTTCCATGGACGTCAGGCGGGTGACCCTCGATAACCTGGCGGTAGGCCTGGATCCTGACGTCGCCAGGATATTCGTTCAAAGCATGGTTCCCCAGATAGCCGAACTCACGGTGATCTTCTCGATGCTGATAACCGTAAACCGCTTGAAACATAACCCGACCATAAAAACCGAGGCGGGCCAGTACGGGTTCGAGGAGAACATGACTTACGGCTTCCTGGGTTACCCCGTCAGCCAGGCTGCGGACATCCTTTTCTGCAGGGCGGACCTGGTCCCGGTGGGAGATGACCAGCTTCCGGTAGTGGAAGTCTCCAGGTTCATCGCAAGGCGTTTCAACGAGCTTTACGGCGAAGTCTTCACCGAGCCTCGGAGCCTTTGTGGAAACACCCCGAGACTGGTGGGCCTGGACGGCAGGGCGAAGATGTCGAAGTCCCTGAAGAACTGCATCTACCTGTCGGACAGTCCGGACGAGGTCCGCTCGAAAGTGATGTCGGCCGTCACGGACCCGGCCAGGATTCACAAGGATGATCCCGGACATCCGGAAGTGTGTACGATTTTTTCTTATCACAAGGCTTTCAACGGGGACGAAGTTCAAAACATAGCCGAGAGATGCAGAGCCGGCACCGTGGGTTGCGTAGCATGCAAGAAAAGGATGGTAGAGGTCATCAACGCCCTGCTGGATCCGGTCAGGGAACGCAGGGCGCTCTTCGACAGGTCCGGAATGGTGGAAGAGATCCTGATGGAGGGTACCCGGCACGCCAGGGATGAGGGAAGAAAGACCATGGAGAAGGTACGGGAAGCCGTGCACATGGATTATTTCAGGTTGGACGGGTGACCGTGCGTCTTTATAACAGCCTCACTAGGATCAAGGAGGAATTCGAACCTCTTAATCCGCCGTACGTGGGAATCTACGTGTGCGGTCCCACCGTTTACGGCCACAGTCACCTGGGTCACGGCAAGACTTACGTGTCCTTCGACGTACTGGTCAGATATCTCCGGTACCTGGGTTACGATGTGAGGTACGTTCAGAACATC
>Ga0256835_1000985_pt1 | contig 18222 bp, 16 predicted proteins | sample PIR30metaG_FD_185972 | JGI IMG/M metagenome (GOLD analysis project Ga0256835, IMG submission 185972) | Hydrothermal vent microbial communities from East Pacific Rise, Pacific Ocean - PIR-30 | ecosystem: Environmental > Aquatic > Marine > Hydrothermal vents | place: Pacific Ocean: East Pacific...
GGAATAGAAGTAGAGCCCTGGCTCACAGCTCAAAATCCCTTTGGTAAACAATTTCAGGCCTACATTTCCAATATGTTTACAGACCTCAGAGAAGACGGACAGGGAAGAAGAATAGATGGAGTTATTGCCCTCAGATATCCTGCTTATTGTGTGAAGGCACACTCTGTGGTGGTGTGGTTAGCCCATCGTATGAGGGAATATTATGACCTGTGGGATGAGTTTAAAGAAAGGATCAGTTTTCAGGGAAGAATAAAGGAAAGCATTAGAAAATTCATTATTCATTCACTGGACCGACGGTGCCTGAAAAAGGCCAGAAAAATTTTTACCATTTCTAACACTGTAAAAAAGAGGCTGGAAAAATGGGGAGGATTTAAAGCAGAGGTGTTGTATCCTCCTCCCCCTCAAAGGAATTACCGCTCTGAAGCATACGAAAATTATTTCGTTTTTCCATCCCGACTTTCCAGACTTAAAAGACAGGATGTTGCAATAAGGGCCATGAAATGGGTAAAAAATGCCAGACTCATAATTTCCGGGGAAGGGGAAGAAAAGGAGAGACTCGTTTCCCTCGTGGAAAAAGAGGGTCTGAATGACAGGGTTGTATTTACCGGTTTTCTCGATGATGATGCTCTGGCAGATGTTTACTCCAGAGCCCTTGGGGTGGTGTTTATCCCTTACATGGAGGATTATGGATTCGTTACAGTGGAAGCCTTTTATTCCGCTAAACCAGTTATTACTTTCTCGGATAGCGGTGGGCCCACAGAACTTGTAAAAAATGAGGAAAACGGATTTGTGGTTGAACCTGATGCAGAAGCTCTTGCAGAGAAGATGAATTTTCTTCTGGAGAACAAAAGACTTGCAGAAGAAATGGGGATGATGGGGCTTAATATTAAAAAGACCATTAACTGGCCTCACACCGTGAGAATTTTAAAGGAGGCCTTTGAGTGAGAGAAATCTTATTAAAGGGTGCCTGGGTCTCATGGATAGAAAGTTATAAGAGAAAACAGCGCCCCATATCTGTATTTATAGAGGGGAAAGAATACAGGGTGGAAGATATAGCTTCTTCCTATCTTCATTCAGATTTTCAGGAGTTCAATGTATTTGTGGAGGGTGGACAGAAATTAAAAATCATAAGCGGGGAGAGGGATGCTGTCCTTTTTCCAGTTCCCGTGTTGTATGCTTCTGAAGGGGAACCAGATTTAAAATTACTTTCTGAACAGGCTTTTCCAATGATTCCAGAAGGCTCTGTTGCCTTTTCCTATTATAAAAATCAATTTTACGTTTGTGCTGAAGGAACTCTCCAGTGGCTGGAATTTTCCTTCTGGCTGGAGGCGGACCCATTAATGAGAAAAATTACCCTTGGACAAACACCGGAACCCTTCGAAGAGTTTGTTTCCCAATGGCCTGAAGAGGAAGTAGGATTCACATTCGAGGAGAAGGAGGACCATTTTATCCTCAGTATCCCCATGAAGTTCTTTCCCATTCCCAGGGAAATTATGACCATGAGAGTTAATTTTAAGTATAATGGACGGAATCTTCTCCCGGATTTTCTTAAGGATAATCCCTTTGGATTTTACGTGGTCTATTTCCGGTAGAATCGAGCAGGCAATCCCTTTATCATCAGTTTAATTTTTCCAGGAGGAACGCTTATCACCCTTTTGCCTTCCACCCAGATTATTTCCTTTTTTCCCCTTATTTTGACCGGCACAGGAACTGGAAAATGGTATTCCTTCCCTTCAATTTCGATTGGAGTCTGTTCCTCTATGGTGAGCTTTCCGGAGGCGTAGGTATAGGAAAATTCGGGAATAAAATAGGTGTATATCCATGGTTTGAAGAACCCGGGTTTTCCCATTTTGTCTTCCATCAATTTTGCAAAATTGCGCCAGCGAAATTCTTTAAATTTGTATTTGTCCACAAACTCCCTTACCGCTTCCAGGAACTTTTTGTCTCCAAGGGCGATTCTTGCCATGTTAATTACCAGGGCTGAACGATAATGAAGATGATTGAAGATATCCTTTATGGAATTGTTGTAATAACCTATTCTTCCTCCAAGGGCAAGGGGGACAACAATGGGTGAATTGATGAACTGTTTTCTGTATTTACCCTCGAAATTTCTTTTGCAAACGGACATGCCTGTGAGAAGGCTGGTCAGGCCTTCACTTACCCAGTAGTCAGCAAGGGAATATGGTTTTGTAGCTCCCCCGATCCACTGGTGGAGCATTTCATGCATTATTATGGACCTTCTTCCACAAACAAGGGGGATTGCAGAGAAGATTGCTCTATCTATCGGCTTTAATATTTCCAGGTTGATGAGTCCTGTTGTAGAAGAACCAAAGTAGTACTCTCCGGCTCTGATACCAACCTTTATTGTCCAGTTTGGGGTGCCGAATATTTTAGAAGCCCTTTTGTAAGCGTCAAAGGTATTACGTATTGCCCGAAGGTCCCTTCTTTCCCAGAAAACCTTCAGGTTATCTTTTTCGCTTTTTCCTTTGAAACTTCCTACAAGTACGGGGATATAGGAGGAGGGCACTTCGGAAACATAAAAATCACCCTCTTTCTTTCCCGGTAAAATAAGGGTTCCCTTTGTGCCCTGCTGTTTTAGTCTTATTCTGTATCTCATGTAATTTCCAAAATATGGATACCAGAGGGTGGGGAAGAAATAACCTCCCCAGAGATTGGAATATGAATCTACCTTGTTTATCTGTCCATGATAATAGATGGTGAGTTTGGTGAGGGAAAGGTTCGGGTAGACCGTATAACCCATTTTTGAGTTTTTCTGAAAGACGAGGTCCTCCTCCCTTTCATCGGTAATTTTGTCTATTTCTATGCCGGATGAGATGGAGAAATATAGGGGTTTGTTCATTGGTTCCTTAAAGTGAAACTCTGCCTTAGCCTTAATCCAGTTATTCAGAGGATCAAGAACGCCATCGATCACCACTTCATAAGGTCTTGGCTGGGTAAGTAGCAGAACAACCTTGCTGGAAGGGGTATAAAAGGATAAATATCTTCCGTTTTTTACATTGCTTATAAAAATTTCCTTTTCCGATTGGGGATTGTAGGTATACTGATAGGAGTCTTTCCCGCCAAGAACAAGAAGTGCGCCCCCTTCTGGAACGGGTCTGAAAACCCTGGTTTTAAACTGTGGGGAGAAGTGATATCCCACAAGTGCAGCATTTTTCTCAAAGATATTACGGATTTCCTGGGGAAGTCTTATTTCCTTGCCTATGGAAAACTTTACCTGGGCACCACTTTTACTCTGAACCCTCAGGAAGAGGAAGTTTATATTTTGCTCCAGTTGTTCCTGTGAGATTAGATAGAGAAGGTTTTTTCGCTCCACATAGCTGGAGGGTCTGAAACGAAAAACTCCCATACCTGAAAAGATGAAACTATCCGGCCACTGGCACAGGGTTCCCCCTGCGAATTTAACTTCAAGGTCCGGCACCTTTATTTTTGCATCGTTAAGCACGTAGCAGTGGGAGTCATCGGCACCATAATACGAAACCCTCTCAATGGAATTTAATATTTCCTTGTGGACGATCTTTCCGTTTTTAACGGTTATTCTCCAGGTCTGAAGAAATGGAGCTGGCTTTCTAAGGATTGCTATCCGGAGAATATCTTTCTTCTGGTAGACCTTTACCTTTATGGGTTTTAAAAGGAACACGGATTCCACACTGGAAATTTCCGGGTTCTCGAAAAGAGAAAGATACGCCCTTTTGTCCCATTTTTTTATGGCATTTTCCATCTTCTGGCTGAGAGTGGTTGCCATTAAAATAAATGGAACCAGAATAAGGGCCAGTTTTCTCAAGATTACCTCCTTATATGGTTTTCCCTCCTGTATATTAAATTACACCTACAGCCTTGCCTGCCTTGTAAAAGGCATCAAGGACCTTTTTAATCTCTTCATCGCTGATAGTAGCAGTATAGGAGGTTCTTATGAGAGTTTTATCAGGAGGCACTGCCGGGGGAAGCACAGGATTTGCAAATATCCCTTCCTCTCTGAGTATTTTCCACATCATGAAAAGCTGATCCTCTGTTCCAACCAGTACAGGAATTATGGGACTTTCTGTTTTTCCTGTGTCATATCCCATTTCTTCAAAGGATTTCTTCACATATTTGCTTATTTCCCAGAGTCTGTGTCTGCGTTCCGGCTCGTTTATTATAATTTCCAGAGCAGCCCTTGCAGCGGCGACAGATGCTGGAGTTACACTGGCTGAGAAAATAAGGGAACGTGCAAAGTGTTTGATGTAGTTTATAACCTTTCTATCCCCTGCTACAAAGCCTCCGAGGGAAGCAAAAGATTTTGAAAAGGTTGCCATCACAAGGTCAACTTCCTGAAGCATTCCGAAGTGTTCCACTACACCCCGTCCTCCTTCACCAAATACTCCCATTCCATGAGCGTCATCCACCATGAATCTTGCGCCATATTTTTTCGCTATTGGGACGAGTTTTGGAAGATCTGCAAGGTCTCCTTCCATGCTGTAAACGCCATCGACTACAACTAATTTTCCCGCGTCTTCTGGAAGTTGCTTGAGAACTCTTTCCAGATCTTCAGGGTCGTTATGCTTAAATTTAACAATCTTTCCAAAACTGAGCCTTGCAGCATCTATGATGGAAGCATGGTCCATATTGTCCAGGATTATATAATCTCTTCTTCCTACCAGGGCCGAAATTATTCCGAGGTTTGTCTGGTAGCCTGTAGAAAATACCAATGCTGCTTCTCTTTCCATAAAATTTGCCAGGGCTTCTTCCAGTTCCTCATGAATGGTTAGTGTTCCATTGAGGAATCTGGAGCCGCAGGTTGAGGAGCCGTATTTTTCTATTGCCTCTCTCATTGCGGCAAGAATTTTTGGGTGATCGACCAGGCCCAAATAATTGTTTGAACCTACCATAATCAATTCTTTTCCGTCGGCGGTAATTACTTTGTTTCCCTTTATTTCCCTTATGGGATTAAAATAGGGGTAAAGGCCTGCAGCTATAGCCTCCTCACTTCTCGTAAATTGATAACACTTCTCAAAAATATCCATGTGCATACCTCCGCTGTTTTATAAAGAATAAAACTTTCCCGGATTTTTTTCAAATCCACATCTTTTATTAAATCCATTCAGTAATTTAAAAAATCTGATAGTTAAATTGGAGAATTTTTTTAAGAGTGTAAAATGTTAACATGAGAGCAATTGTTACAGGTGGTACAGGTTTTATTGGAAGATCCCTGGTTAAGAGACTGCAGAGGGATGACTGGGAAATTAAAGTTATTACGAGGCAGAAGGGGAAGGTGAAGAAGATACTGGGAGAGGGGGTCGAAGAAATTGTCTGGTCTGATTTGGGGGAGTTTCCCGATGCTGATGTGGTTTTTAATATCGCAGGGGCCATTAAGGGAAAGAACTATGAGGATTTTCGCAGGGCAAATGTGGATTTTATAAGGAATATCATTGAGAGGTCAGAAGGAAGGGTGGAGAAAATTGTGCATTTGAGTTCTCAGGCTGCGGGAGGACCGTCACCTGATTGTAAACCCCTCGATGAATCTGCCTCTTCACCGGTTTCTCTTTACGGAAGGTCAAAACTTGAGGGAGAGAATGTGGTAAAGGAGTTTTCCGGCGATTGGGTTATACTCAGGCCATCGGCTGTATTTGGCCCGGGGGACATGGCTTTTCTTGAACTTTTCAGGGTTATCAAGAGGGGATTTGTTCCCTGGATGGGAGATAAAATACTGTCCATGGTCTATGTGGAGGATCTGACGGAAGCAATGCTGAACAGTGTGGATAAGGTGTCCAGGGATGTATTTAACATAAGCTGGCTGGAGCCTGTAAATTACCGTGAATTTACAGAGAAAGTGGCTGAGATGATGGGCAAAAAAGCACCTAAAAGGCTTCCGATTCCCTATCCAGTTGCGGTCGTTGCTGCCTTTATCTCCCAGACCTTTTCCCCGGATTCCATGTTTAATCTCGATAAAATTAGAGAGGCCAGACACAAATGCTGGATTGTAAATTCCGAAAAAGCCCACAGGGCAGGCCTTTTAGAAGATACGCCCCTTGATGATGCGCTGAGGATAACCATGGATTGGTATAGGACCAACGGATATATTTGACATTTTCCCCGGTTTTTCATATCCTTAAACCTTTGACATAAGGAGGAGAAAAAAATGAGAAAGTTTTTCTATGCACTTGCGGCTTTCCTTTTGATTTCCATGCCTTCATTTGCATCTGAAGCAGTACACGGTGCTGAAGAGCTTGGAAAGTATCTTCCACTGTGGTCTATCATTCCGTTCGCTGGCATTCTGCTTTCCATAGCGGTATTCCCCCTTGTTGCTCCAGAATTCTGGCACCATCATTTCGGTAAAGTTTCTGCCTTCTGGGGCATTGTGTTCGCAGTCCCCTTTATCCTCGCCTACAAGCAGGGCGCGATTATTAGTTTACTGGACATATATTTTCTGGACTATATACCTTTTATTATTTTATTATGGGCCCTGTTTACTGTGGCAGGGGGAATTCTGGTAAAGGGAACTCTTAAGGGCACACCGGAATTAAACGTTCTCTTCCTTCTGCTGGGGACTTTTCTTTCATCCTGGATTGGGACTACAGGCTCTGCCATGGTTCTTATCAGGCCCTTTATAAGGGCAAATAAGCATAGAAAACATAAACAGCATATGATCGTCTTTTTCATTTTCCTGGTGGCGAACATAGGTGGTTCTTTAACCCCACTGGGAGATCCTCCTCTGTTTCTTGGATTCCTTCACGGGGTACCCTTCTTCTGGACATTCAATCTTTTACCCCATTTCCTTTTCGAATCCATTCTCCTTTTAGCACTTTTCTATATGATAGACAGGCACTTCTATAAGAAGGAGACGATTGAGATAGATGAAACTGAGGAAAAGGTACCGTTCAAAATTGTAGGAGCGCATAACTTTATTTTCCTGGTGGGTATTGTTGGAGGGGTTCTTCTCAGCGGTTACTGGAAGATGGGACATTTTGAATTTCTCGGCGTGCACATGACAATTGAAGACCAGGTGAGAAATCTTATTCTTATAGCCATGGGGCTTCTTGCACTTGCCACGACAAAGAGTGATATTAGAAAGGAGAACGAGTTTACGTGGTTCCCCATAAAGGAAGTTGCTATTCTCTTTGCAGGGATTTTTACCACAATGGTTCCGGCAATAGCTATTTTACGGGCTGGAGAGGAAGGAGCCCTTGCAGCGTTGATAAGCAGTATTCATTCCCCTGCCCACTATTTCTGGGCAACCGGCTCCCTTTCCAGTTTTCTGGATAATGCTCCTACGTATCTGACATTTCTTAACTCAGCCCTCGGGAAGTTCTTCCCCGGCGTACCGGAACATCAGGCTGTTCTTCATCTCATAGCTCAAAAGAAGATATATCTGGAAGCTATCTCAGCAGGGGCTGTTTTTATGGGCGCCAATACCTACATTGGAAACGCTCCCAACTTTATGGTGAAATCCATTGCGGAGGAATACGGAATAGAGATGCCTTCCTTCTTTGGTTACATGTTCAAATATTCCCTTCCGATTCTGGTGACCTCATTCATCCTGGTTACACTTATATTCTTCTAAAATCTTTCTGATAATATCGGTTGTTGAGGCGATTTTTTCTGAGCCGGCTATTACTGTCTTTGTTCCTATGCTTATTGCCACTTCTCTTTCCGGAACAGTATCAGGTGTATAATCCCCTCCTTTAGCATGAAAATGTGGTTTTATCTCTCTCAGCACTTTTTCTACGTTCTCTTCGTCAAAAATAAATACATAATCCACCCATCTTATACATGAAACCAGGAAAGCCCTTTCTTCCTCTGTTTGTATGGGTCTTTTTTCTCCTTTAATCCTCTTTACCGATGCATCGCTGTTTACAGCTACGAAGAGGACATCTCCGTAAGCTTTGGCTTCCTTCAAATAAACTGCATGACCCGGATGGAAAAGGTCAAACACACCATTGGCAAGCACTATTATTCTTCCGTCTTTTCTGAGGAGAGATGCCAGTTTTATAGCTTCTTCTCTTGTAACAATTCCCAACGTTCTACCCCTTCGTTAAGTTCTTCTAAGGTCAGGGAGGAGGCTCCTTCCTTCATTACCGATAGTCCCCCTGCGATATTGGCCAAGATAGCAGCTGTACGGAAATCTGCACCACTGGCTATGGCAAGGGTGAAGACCGCAGCCACAGTATCTCCGGCTCCTGTTACATCCACAATATTACTTCCTCCAAAGGCTTCAATATGTACAGGAGTTTTCCCATCTTCTATTAATACTAAGCCTCTGTTTCCAAGGGTAATTAGCAAAGCTTTAAAATCGAGTTCCCTTCTGAGTTTCTCCCCCTCCTGGAAGAATTCCTCGATGGAATTTAAATCCCTGCCCAGAAGAGCTTCGGTTTCAGGAACGTTCGGGGTGGCTGCAGTAGCGCCTTTAAATTGCCGCAGTCTGTTGCGGGAATCTATAATTACCACTTTATCCCTTTCCCTGAGTCGGGAAAAGATGGTGGGAGTAACTGTGCCGTAGCCGTAATCCGATATTATGGCAGCTTCGAAATCCACTTCCTCCAGAAACCTATCCAGGGAATTTCCGGAAAAACCGTTTCCCCAGTCTATCCTTGCTACCTGTTGTCTCTTTGTAAATTCTCCCCCTGCCAGGATTCTCATCTTCCTGAGGGTTCTTCCAGTTTTAATAGCCTTCGGGGAGATCTTCCAGCTGTTCAGTAATTCCAGCAGTTTTTCACCTTCTCTGTCTTCTCCTATGGCTCCAATAACTGTGGTTTTTGCTCCGAGGGAAGCAAGATTCTTTGCAGTATTAGCAGCCCCTCCCAGTTCAAAGCGTTCACTTTCGAACTTTAAAATGGGTATAGGAGCTTCCCGGGAAATCCTTTCGGCATAACCGTAAATGTAATGATCAAGGATAAGATCGCCTATTACCAGGATCCTTCTTTCAGAGAAGGAATTTACAACATTTTTCAGTTTCACCTGTAAATGATATAAAATTTTCCTTCGGAGGTGAAGCATGGAAAGGGAAAAACTTTTTGAAGAACTTACTGTGAAGAATGAAAAGAAGATAGTTCTTGCAGTAATGGACGGTCTGGGGGGGATTCCTTACAGAGATGGAAAAACAGAGCTGGAAATGGCAAAAACTCCAAATATGGACAAACTTGCGAGGGAAAGTTCATGTGGTCTCGCAATTCCTGTGCTTTACGGGATAACCCCCGGGTCCGGGCCAGCGCATTTATCTTTGTTTGGTTATGATCCTCTTAAATACGAAATTGGAAGGGGGATTCTTGAAGCACTGGGAGTGGGAATGGAAGTTACGGAAAAGGATGTGGCAGTCAGGGGAAATTTTGCCACGATGGAAAATGGGATAATCACTGACAGGAGGGCTGGAAGAATTCCTACAGAATATAACAGGGAGCTAATCTCTTTGCTTTCAAAGGAGATAAAGGAAATAGATGGGGTGAAAATAATATTGAAGTCAGGAAGAGAACATAGGTTTGTACTTATTTTGAGAGGAGATGGATTATCCGATCATGTGGGAGATGGGGATCCACAGAAGGAAGGACTTCCACAGAAGCTTCCAGAAGCGACTTCTCCTGAGGGGAAAAAAACGGCAGAAATAGCGGCAAAGTTTGTTAAAAGAGCCGAGGAAGTTCTGAAGGGGAAACATCCTGCAAATACCGTTTTGCTGAGGGGATTTTCAAAATACCCGGGGATCCCATCCATGGAGAAAATTTTTAAGTTAAGGCCTGCTGCCATTGCCACCTATCCCATGTACCGTGGACTTGCCAGACTTGTAGGCATGGACATCCTTGATACCGGAGAAACAATAGCAGATGAAATAGATACGTTAAAAAAACACTGGGAACAGTACGATTTCTTTTATGTTCACATAAAAAAGACCGATAGCTACGGTGAAGATGGAAATTTTGAAGCAAAGGTAAAGGTTATAGAGGAATTTGATTCGCTGTTGCCTGAAATTCTTGCTCTTAAGCCGGACGTGCTTGTAATCACAGGAGATCATTCTACTCCTTCAAAATTAAAGGCCCATTCCTGGCATCCCGTTCCATTTCTTCTAAAATCCGATTATTGCTTTAATGACGGTCTGAGCGCTTTTAATGAAAGGGAATGTCTCAGGGGAAGCCTTGGTATTTTCCCTGCTGTGGAGGGAATGGCTCTTATGCTTGCCAATGCCCTGAAAATGGAGAAGTTCGGAGCATAGACGGTTCCCCGGCATTCCTCCATTAGAAAAAAGAAAAATTATGTAATATAATTAAAAATAGGATGACGAGGGGTCTAAATTTCAAGGAAAGAGAGGTTCTGCGGGTGATTGTTGAACGATATACGGAGAACGGGCAGAGGTCTAATTCCTTTTATGTGGCGGAGAAGCTACCATTTCGCATGTCTCCATCTTCTGTCAGGCAGATCATGGCCTCTCTTGAAGCAAAGGGATACCTTTCTCCTCCTTCAGGAAAGGGTAGGATTCCCACTGAACTGGCTTTAAAAATTTATATCGATAGTCTTCTTAAAGTGAAACCGTGGAGAACTCATAAGGAAAACATAAAACTCGATGTAAAGGAAAATCTTGAGGAGTTAATAAAGGAGATCACAAAGGCTTTGAGTCAGAAGTCTCAGAACCTTTCTCTACTGGTTTCTCCTTCCTTTTTCTATGTTCCCTTTTCTCAGATTAACTTTATAAGGGTTCAGGAAAATACCATTCTTGTGGTTTTGAGGACCCTGAGAGGGCTTATTCTAACCAAGACAATTATGGTGGACAGGGATTATTCCCAGGAAAAATTGAATAGAATTTCTGAAATTATTAATTTAAATTTTAAGGGTAAGACCCTCAAGGAAGCGGTGGATATAGTGGAAACTGGCTTTCAAAGAGGGGGTAAGCTTCTAAGGGAAATAATTTTGAAGATGAGGAAGTTTATGGAAGAAAGGGAAGTTTACGTGGAAGGGGAAACATTGATAATAGATAAACTAAAGGGTAATATAGAAAAAATAAAAGGAGTTTTAAAAATTTTTGAGGAAAAAAAGGAAATATTAAGGTTTCTCAGCACCCTGGAGCTGGGACACGAAATCCAGGTAATCTGGGGAGAGGAAATGCCCTTTTCTTACGGTAAGGATTGCGTTTTTCTGTTATATCCCTATCTTCCCAAAGGTGTTATTGCTGTTTTTGGTCCAAAGCATATGAGTTATTCAAAGTCTCTTGCGGCTCTTGATAGTTTTGGAGAGTACTTAAAAAATGCTATTTATAGCAGGGGAGGTGTACCATGAAAGAAGACAGGGTGTTTGACATAGAGGACGAAATAGAGAAAAAGGAAGAAGTTAACAACAGTGAACTCCAGGAATGCCTGGAGATGGTGCGGAAACTTGAGGAAGAGAAGGAGCACCTGGAAAAGGAAAATGCAGAGCTTTTAAATAAATATCTGATGAAGCTTGCCGATTTTGACAATTTTAAAAAGCGAATGAAAAAGGAACAGGCAGAATTTCAGCAGTTTGCGCTATCAGATTTTATAGGAAGGCTATTGGAGGTGGTGGATAATTTTGAGAGGGCCCTTGAGGGCTATCAGGAAGATAACCCTGAAAGCTTTAGAGACGGTGTGGTCCTTATCTATAAACAGCTCCGTTCACTGCTCGAGAAGGAGGGTGTGGAAGAACTTAAAGTGGGGGAGGAATTCGATCCCAATCTTCATCAGGCAATAGATAAAGAAGAGAGGGATGATATAGAGGAGGTTAAGGTTGCGGAAGTTTTCCAAAAGGGGTATAAAATAAAAGGTAGACTATTAAGGCCTGCCCTTGTTAAAGTATATGTACCAAAAAAGGAGAGTAATTAATGGGGATAACGGTCGGGATTGATCTCGGGACAACTAATTCTTGTGTAGCCTATCTTGAGGGAGGGAAGCCTATAGTTATTCCTAACAGGGAGGGGGGAAGAATAACTCCCTCGGTGGTGGCTTTCCTTAAAAGCGGTGAGAGGCTGGTAGGACAACTGGCAAAAAGGCAGATGCTTCTTAACCCGGAAAGAACCGTTTTTGCGGTTAAAAGACTTATGGGTAGAAAATTTGATTCCCCTGAGGTTAAGGAGCTTTTAAAGAGAACACCCTATAAGCTTGTAGAAGCAGACAATGGAGATGTGTGGATCGAAGTTGACGAAAATCGATTCGCTCCTCCGGAAATTTCGGCACTTATTCTTATGTATTTGAAGGAATGCGCAGAGGAATACCTGGGAGAAGAGGTTGAAAAGGCAGTTATCACTGTTCCTGCCTATTTCAACGATGCACAGAGACAGGCGACCAAAGATGCTGGTAAAATTGCAGGTCTTGATGTTATAAGGATAATAAATGAGCCAACAGCGGCTTCCCTCGCCTATGGATTTGATAAAACCAAAAACGAAATAATAGCGGTATACGACCTCGGTGGAGGAACCTTTGATGTCACCATCCTTGAGGTAAGGGAAGGAGTTTTTAATGTTCTTTCTACTTCCGGTAATACCTTCTTAGGCGGAGAGGATTTTGACGCAAGAATAATGAACTGGCTTATTGAGGAATTTAAAAGTGAGACAGGAATAGACCTCTCCCAGGATAAGCTCGCTGTTCAGAGATTGAAGGATGCAGCGGAGAAGGCTAAAATAGAGCTTTCGAGCGTAGAAGAAACAGAGATAAATCTTCCCTTTATAGCAACCGACGAGACAGGTGTAAAACACCTTGTCAGAAAACTCTCAAGAGAAAAGCTGGAGTCCCTGGTAGAGGATATAATAGCCAAGACCAGGGAGCCCATGGAGAAAGCTTTGAGGGATGCTGACCTTCTTCCAGAGGATATTTCCAAGGTGATTCTTGTTGGGGGGCAGACCAGAATGCCGAGGATTATTCAGGAAGTTACGGAGTTCTTCGGTAAGGAACCCTATCGGGACATAAACCCGGATGAAGTTGTTGCTATGGGTGCAGCTCTTCAGGGTGGAGTTATTTCCGGTGAGGTTAAGGACATTGTGCTTCTGGACGTTACCCCTCTTTCACTTGGTGTTGAGACCAAAAATGATACCTTTACAGTTATTATCCCCAGAAATACAACCATTCCCACAAAGAGAACCATGATCTTTACTACCACCACAGACAATCAGACCAAGGTTAGAATACACGTACTCCAGGGAGAAAGGGAAATTGCCTCAGCCAATAAGAGTCTTGGATATTTTGATCTGGTGGGAATAAGGCCGGCACCCAAGGGGATCCCTCAGATAGAGGTTACCTTTGAGATAGATGTTGACGGTATCGTGAAGGTTACTGCAAAGGATAGGGATACAGGGAAGGAGCAGTCCATGGAAATTCATCCATCCTCTGGACTCGCCCCTCAGGAAATAGAAAGGATGATAGAAGATGCCAGAAAGTACAGGGAACAGGACCGTGTGAGAAAGATGATCAATCAGCGAAAGTCAGATATTGAAGCCATTATATCCTCTCTGGAGAAGTCATATAACAGGTTTAAAGATAAACTTTCATCTGAAAGAAAAATAGAGATAATGGATGCCATATCGGATGCAAAGGCAATCTTGAATGAGGAAGAAATAGAACTTGAGAAACTGGAAGAGTTTTACAAAGACCTCAAAAACTTCAGCTCTACAATAGAAGATGAGATCATGAGCATCCTGGAAAGGGAAGGGGTATGAAGAGGGATTATTATGAGGTCCTTGGTATAGACAAAAATGCATCCCAGGAAGAGATAAAAAGGGCGTACAGGCGATTAGCTCTTAAGTATCATCCGGACCGTAACCAGGGAAGTAAAGAAGCTGAGGAAAAATTTAAGGAAGTTGTGGAGGCATACGCAGTTCTTTCTGACCCGGAGAAGAGAAAGCTATACGATTTATATGGACATGATAGGGTTAAAGGAAATGTGGATTTTCGTACAGGATGGGATGATATCTTCAGCGAATTTGATGATTTCTTCTCCTCCTTTTTCAATTTCTCCTCTTCAGGGGGAAGGAGACGTGAGCGAGGGGATGATATATGGGTGGAAGTCTCCATATCTCTGGAAGAAGCAGCCAGAGGGGTTGAGAGGGAAATAGAAATAGAAAGATGGTCCCAGTGTCAGAATTGTGGAGGTTCGGGTGCTGAACCCGGATCAGGTCTCAGGAGATGCCCGGTATGTGGGGGCAGGGGTAGAGTGGTTGAAGGGCATCTTTTTATAAGATTTACCCGAACCTGTCCGAGATGCGGAGGACGTGGTCTTATCCCGGAGGAGCCGTGTAGAGTATGCCGCGGGACGGGGTTTGTCCGTCAGAGGGAAAAGATAAAAATAAAGATTCCAGCAGGGATAGAAGATGGAAGCAGACTGGTTCTGAGGGGAGAAGGTGACGCTGGAAAGAATGGAAGCCCCAGAGGGGACCTTTATATAGTTGTGAAAGTAAGGGAGCACCCTGTTTTCAAGAGGAAAGGAGCTAACCTCTATATGGACCTGAAAGTTGACTATCTGACGGCTATCCTTGGAGGGGAGATCAAAATAAAGGACCTTTACGGAGATTCTCTCGTGCTGGAAATTCCGGAGGGAACCCAGCCAGGTACAATGCTGATGATAAAAAATAGAGGTATGAGAGAAATGGGTGGAGGGAAAAAGGGTTCCCTGTTTGTCAGGGTGAATGTGGAAATACCAAGGAAACTTTCCCGAAAGGAAAGGGAATACCTTGAAAAGTTGAGAGAACTCAGAAAAAGAAAAAGAATATATAACAATTAATGCACGGAATTTTTGTTGAAACTCTAAAGCCGGGGGAAATCAGGATTGAAGGAGAAGAAAATCGCCATCTCAGGGTAGCCAGAATAAAGGAGGGAGAAAAGGTTTTTTTGACCGATGGAAAAGGGAATTTTTGCACAGGTATCCTGAGAAAACCTGGTAAAAACCACAGCATTGTTTTTTGCGAGGAAGTGAGAAGGGCGAAAAGGGAAAAGGTCCTTTATATTGCAATAGCCATTATAGATCAGTCCAGAGCAGAAATAGCTGTTGAGAAGGGAACGGAACTCGGGGTAACAGGATTTATATTTTTTCCCTCGGTCAGGAGTCAGAGGAGGTCTTTAAGATGGGAAAGGCTTAAGAAGCACGCCAGGGAAGCTGTCAAACAATCGAAAAATCCCTTTCTTCCGGAGATAAGATCCTTTCCCTCCCTTGAAGATGCAATAAAGGGTCTGCCCCCGGTGGACAGAAAATTTTATCTTCATTTCGGAGGGGAAAAATTTTCCTCTGGAGCTTCTGGTGTGTGTTTTATTGGGCCAGAAGGAGGCTGGACTCCGGAGGAAGTAAAAATATTTGAAAAGAATGGATTTCAGAAGGTTGGTCTGGGCGATACAGTACTCAGGAGTGAAACCGCGGCAATAGCCTTTTCCTCTCTTTTTATGCTATCATAATCCTGTGATTATTACGGGAAAGAAACTGGGGAGATATAAGATCCTGAAACTTATAGGATCAGGTGGGTTCGGTACCGTGTATCTTGCTTTTGATACCTGGCTGGCTCAGGAAGTTGCAATAAAAGTTCCACATAGACAGGAGGAAGAGCTTTCCAAACTTATAAAGGAGGCCAGATTACAGGCTTTTCTGCGCCATCCCAACATTGCCAGTCTTCTTACAGTTGAAAAGAAAGAGGGCATTTTCTTCCTTGTTATGGAATATGTGGACGGAACAAATCTTTCGACTCTTATAAAAAAGAAAAGGCGGCTGGATATTAAAACCACGCTTAATTTTTTAACCCAGATACTGGAAGCGGTGGCATACGCCCACAGTAAAAATGTAATACATCGTGACCTCAGATCCTCCAATATTCTTATTTCCAGGGAGGGGGTGGTGAAAATAACGGATTTTGGTACCTCAAAATTTATGGAAAAGACCTTTGCCTCGACCAGAATTGGATCACCTCCCTATATGGCGCCAGAACAATTTGAGGGTAGAGCCACCTTTGCCTCAGATATCTACTCAATTGGGTGCATTGCCTACGAGATGCTGACCGGGAGAGTTCCCATTATGGAAACGGATCCGAGAACAATCTATGCCATGGCAAAGGAGGGAAAAATTGATCCTCCCCGAAAATATGTGAGTACTATTCCCATAGAAGTTGAAGAAATGGTTATGAAAGCTTTAATGAAAAACCCTTCGGATCGGTATTCCTCTGCAAAGGAGTTTCTTGAGGTGGTTAAGTCCTTTTCCGGAGGTGGTACTATAACCCATACAGGTACAAGGGGTTCCACAATAAAAAATAAAGGAAAAACTAAATGCTGGAACTGTGGTAGAATAATTCCTGAGGATGCAAAAATCTGTCCTTATTGTGGGGAGATTCAATAGGAGGAACCATGCATATTAATGAAATTTTAAAAATAGCGGTGGAAAGGAATGCATCGGATGTCCATTTAAAAGTGGGTAATTTTCCTATTCTGAGAATTAATGGAAATCTTGTTCCACTTGTGGAACTGAATAAGAGGTTAATGCCCGAAGATACTCTTGCAATGGCCCTTTCTATGATGAACCAGAGACAGAAGCAGCTTTTTAAGGATAACAAAGATCTTGACCTTGCTTACAGTGTAGCCGGACTGGGCAGATTCAGGGTCAATGTTTTTTATCAGCGAGGGAGCGTGGGAATTGTATTGAGGGTTATCCCTACCAAGATAAAAAGTGTTCAGGAATTGAACCTGCCACCTGTAATAGAAAAAATAGCCAATGAGGAAAGGGGACTTATCCTTGTTACAGGAACCACCGGTTCCGGTAAGAGTACTACACTGGCGGCTATGATAGAGCACATTAACCAGAGCAAGAGGAGACATATCATTACCATTGAAGATCCTATTGAATACCTGTTCAGAGATAAAAAATCCATAATAAATCAGAGGGAAGTGGGTACCGATGTAAAAAGCTTCCTGCATGGTCTAAGGGAAGCTCTCCGTGAGGATCCGGATGTTATCCTGGTGGGAGAAATGAGGGACCTTGAAACAATAGAAACAGCACTAATAGCTGCAGAAACAGGACACCTGGTTCTATCCACACTTCATACCCTTGATGCTACAGAAACCGTTAATAGAACCATAGGAATTTTCCCTCCGAATCAGCAGAGACAGATCAGGATACAGCTGGCAGCAGTTCTTAAGGCGGTTATCTCCATGAGGCTGGTTCCAAAGAAGGATCAGCAGGGAAGGGTTCCTGCGGTGGAAGTGATGATCAACACGCCGTTCATAAAGGATTGTATTCTCAATAAGGAAAAGACATTCCTTATTCCGGAGGCTATTGCAAAGGGAACTTCCCAGTACGGTATGCAAACCTTCGACCAGTCCCTGTTTTACCTTTACGAGAGGGGATTTATTTCTCTGGAGGAAGCCATGCGCTGGGCATCCAACCCCAACGAGTTCAAACTCAAACTTATGGGAGTTGCCTCTACCGCAGATATTTCAAAGGAAGAAATGGAATCCGAGCTCAAAAAACAGCTGGATTTAGGCATGGATTCATCTCCTGATGAGGGAGAAAAGGAAGATGACAAGGACAAACTTGAGGAAGAAATTGAAAGATTCGGACAGTAAACTGGAAGAATCTGCCCTTCGCATCCTTTCCATAAGAGATCATTCAGAAAGGGAACTTTTTCAGAAATTGAAGAAGAGGGGTTTTGAGGTGGAAAGGATTGTAAGCCTCATTGAAAGGTTAAAGGAAACGGGGGTTCTTGATGATCGGCGATTTGCAATATCCTATGCCCGCTGGAGGAGAAAGAAACTATATGGAAATAGAAAAATATATGCGGAACTCCTGAATAAAGGAGTGGATAGGGAACTGGCCCTGGAAGCTATAGAATCCGTATCGGAAGAGATGGGAGAGGCTGAGGCAGCCAGGACCCTTGCCAGAAAAAAGGGGACCAGAGGGGAAAAATTGTTTAGATTCCTTGTGCAGAGGGGGTTTTCCATGGAAGTTGCCAGGGAGGTAGCGCAGAATGAAGACAGCTGAGATAAGAAAACTCTTTCTCGAGTTCTTTAAAAATAAGGGACATACGGTGGTTCCAAGTTCATCCCTTATCCCAACAAATGACCCCACCCTTCTTTTTACCAATGCGGGTATGAATCAGTTCAAGGACGTTTTTCTTGGGCTGGAAAAAAGGTCCTATAAGAGAGCCACTTCAGTACAGAAATGTATGAGAGCAGGAGGAAAACACAACGATCTGGAGGTTGTAGGGCTTACACATAGACACCATACTTTCTTCGAAATGCTGGGGAATTTTTCCTTTGGCGATTACTTTAA
>Ga0256835_1000986_pt1 | contig 18220 bp, 16 predicted proteins | sample PIR30metaG_FD_185972 | JGI IMG/M metagenome (GOLD analysis project Ga0256835, IMG submission 185972) | Hydrothermal vent microbial communities from East Pacific Rise, Pacific Ocean - PIR-30 | ecosystem: Environmental > Aquatic > Marine > Hydrothermal vents | place: Pacific Ocean: East Pacific...
GTTGATGTAGTCCACGTCGCGATAGGTGAGCCCGGCGTCTTTTAGGGCGAGCTCCATGCAACGCGCCGCGCCTTCTCCGTCCGGGCTGGGGGCCGTCATGTGGTAGGCGTCGGCGTTGAGCCCGTAACCCACCACCTCGGCGTAGATCTTGGCCCCGCGGGCCCGGGCGTGTTCGAGCTCCTCAAGGATGAGCACTCCGGAGCCTTCGGCGATGACAAAACCGTCCCGCTTGGCGTCGAAGGGCCGGCTCGCCTTCTCCGGTGTGTCGTTGAACTTGGTGGAAAGGGCCTTCATCACCGTGAAACCCGCCACCGTGAGGGGCGTGATGAGCCCCTCGGTGCCGCCGCAGATCATCACGTCCGCCAGGCCCTCCCGGATGAGCCGGAGGCTCTCGCCGATGGCGTGGCTACCCGCGGCGCAGGCCGTGCAAACCGCGGTGTTCGGCCCCTTGGCCCCGTGGAGGATGGCGATCTGCCCGGCGGCCATGTTGGGGATGATCATGGGGATGAAAAAGGGCGTTACGCGGCGCCAGCCGCGCTCCTTGAGGATGGGGGTGTAGCGCTCCACGGTTCCCGTGCCCCCCATGCCCACGCCGATGATCACGCCCGCCCGCTCGCCCAGCGGACCCGAAAGCCCCGCGTCTTCCAGGGCCTCTTTCGTGGCGGCAATGGCGTACTGGATGAAGGTGTCCACCCGCGAGACGAGCTTCTTGGGCATGAAGTCTTCGGGATTAAAGCCCTTCACCTCGCCGGCCACCCGGCTGGCGTAACCCGTGGCGTCGAACTTGGTGATGGGCCCGATACCCGAACGTCCAGCCACGGCGTTGGCCCAGGACTCCGCCACCCCGATGCCCACCGGAGTGATGGCCCCGAGCCCGGTAACCACCACACGACGTCGCATCCCTATTCTCCGACCTTGGATTTTACGTAATCAATGACGTCCTTGACCGTGCGCAGCTTCTCGGCCTCTTCGTCCGAGATCTCCATGCCGAAGGCCTCTTCCATGGCCATGACCAGCTCGACCAGATCCAGGGAATCCGCGCCGAGATCGTCAATGAAGGACGCCTCAGGCTTCACCTGATCGCGAGAGACGTTCAGCTTCTCCACGATGATGTCAATCACCTTTTCTTCCACGGACATGGTGTTCCTCCTTTTCCGCGCGTGAAATTAAGCCCTTTTTACCGAAGGGCAAAGGGGCTTTCAAGCGGAACTACATGTAAAGTCCGCCGTTGACGTGAAAAACCTGGCCCGTGATGTAGGAGGCCCCGGGGGAGGCCAGAAAGACCACCACTTCCGCCACTTCTTCCGGGGTCCCCACCCGCCCCATGGGGATCTGGGCCAGGATGGCTTCCTTGATCTTCTCCGGGATCTTGGCCGTCATGTCGGTCTCGATGAACCCCGGAGCCACGACGTTCACCGTCACCCCGCGCGTGGCCACCTCCCGGGCAAGCGACTTGGTGAACCCCACGAGCGCCGCCTTGGAGGCCGCGTAGTTGGTCTGCCCTACGTTTCCCATGAAGGCGATCACCGAAGACATGTTGATCACGCGCCCGAAACGGCGCTTGAGCATCCCCTGGAGCACGGCCTTGGTGCAGTAGAAGGCCCCCTTCAGGTTCACCTCAAGCACCCGGTCCCAGTCTTCTTCTTTCATCCGCAGGAAAAGGGTGTCGCGCGTGATGCCGGCGTTGTTCACCAGAATATCTATCGGACCAAGGGCTTCTTCGGCTTTCTTGACCCCCTCGGCCACTTCCTCGCCCTTGGAGACGTCGAACTTCACCGCCAGCGCCCGCCGCCCCAGGGCCTCGATCTCCTTGACCACCTCCTGGGCCGCCTCCTCCGAGGCCGCGTAGTTCACCGCCACGTCGGCCCCGGCCCGCGCCAGCGCCAGCGCAATGGCCCGTCCGATGCCCCGGGAGGCCCCGGTCACCAAAGCCACCTTTTCCGAAAGGTTCATGATCCCTCCTTGCTTGCCGCCATCCCTTTGATTTCCTTGAGCCTCTGGATGAGGAGCGGGACGATCTCCCGCGCGTCTCCCACCACGGCCAGATCCGCCTTCTGCATGAGAGGCGCTTCGGGATCAATGTTCACCGCCACCAGGAAATCCGGGTCCTTGATGCCCACCACGTGGTGCAGGGCCCCGGAGATGCCGAACCCCAGATAGAGCCTGGGCGAGACGGTCTGGCCGGAGACCCCGATCATGTGGTCCTCGGAAACCCAGCCCAGATGACAGACCGGTCTCGTCGCCCCCACCGCGCCCTCAAGAAGCGCGGCGAGCTCAAAGAGCTTGTCGAAGAGTTCCTTGCTCCCCATACCGCGGCCGCCGGCCACCACCACCCTGGCCTCGGAGAGGTCCACCCCCTTCTTCTCCTTGGGCCGGAAGGACTTGACCTCGATGGCGCTTTCCGTCTCCGGGACCTCGACCTCGCGCACCTCTCCCTTCCGCCCGGGCTCCCTCTCCGCCGGGGCAAAGACCCCGGGCCGCACCGTGGCCATCTGGGGCTTGGTGCGGGAGATGATCTTGGCCATCACGTTTTCGCCAAAGGACGGCCTGATCTGGACCAGGGCCCGGTCTTCGGGCCGGATCTCAAAGGCGATGCAATGGGCGGTGAGCCCGAGCTTCATCTTCCCGGCCACGCGCGGAGCCAGGGCCTGCCCGCGCGAGGTGGCGGAAAAGAGCATCACCTCCGGGGCCTCCTCCCGCAGGACCTTGACCACGATCTCCGTGGCCAGATCGTCCCTGAGCGTGGCAAGCGCCGGATGAAGGGCCAGGAAGACGCGGTCGGCCCCGTATTCCGTGAGGGCCTCGGCCTCGTCACGGGCCTCGGGCGGCCCCAGGAAGATGGCCCCCAGAGGCACCTCGAGGAGGTCCGCCAGGCGCCGGCCCTCGTTCAGGAGCTCGTAAGTCACGGGATGGATTCCCTCTCTCGTCCACTCGGCAAAGATGAAAACGCCCATGTTCCCTCCGCTAGATCAAACCGCGTTCCTTGAGGCGGTTCACCAGGGCCTCGACCACCTCCTGGGCCGAGCCGGTGAGCACCTCCCGCTGGCCCTCGTAAGTGGGGCTGAAGACCTCGAGCACCTGGGTGGGGGAGCCGGAAAGCCCCAGGCGTTCCTCTTCGGCCCCGAGATCCGCGGCCGTGAGCACGGGTATCTCCTGCTTGCGCGCCTTGATGAGGCGTCGCACCGAAGGGGGCCGCGGATCGTTGCTCTCGGGCTCGATGGTGACCACCGCCGGAAGGCGCACCTCCACGTCCTCTTCGCCCTCGTCGGTCACGCGGGTGAGGGAAAGCTTCCCGTCCCCGAAGGAAAGAGCCTTCACCCAAATGACCGAGGGCCAATCGAGCCAGGCCGCAAGCTCCGGCCCCACCTGGGCCGTCTCGCCGTCAATGGAGACCTTGCCGCAGACCACGAGATCAAAGGGACCGAGCTTCTTCGCCGCCAGCGAGAGCACGTAGCTCGTGGCGAGAGTGTCGGCCCCGGCAAAGGCGCGGTCCGAAAGCAGATAGGCCTCCTCCGCCCCGCAGGCCAGGGCCTCGACCAGGATGTCCTTGGCGTTGGGCGGCCCCATGGAGACCGCCACCGCCTGGCCTCCGGTCTCCTCCGCCAGGCTCACCGCCGCCTCCAGGGCGTAGGCGTCCGGCGGGTTGAGCACGAGTTTGCTCCCCTCGCGCCGAAGGGTGTGGGTCTCGGGATCTACCTTCACGGTCCCGGGCTCAGGCACGGGTTTGAGACAGACCAGGATGCGCATCAGGCCCTTTCCTCCTTGTAGAACTTGGGGAGCTCGCGGGAGATGACGTTTCGCTGGATCTCGTTCGTGCCCTCGTAGATCTGAAGGCACTTGGCGTCGCGCATCATCTTCTCCGCCAGGAAGTCGCGCATGTAGCCGAAGCCCCCCATCATCTGCACCGCCCGCTCCGTGACCCACATGGCCACGTCGGAGGCGAAACACTTGGCCATGGCCGAGGCTCCGGAGATGCTCTTGGCCCCGGAATCAATGTAGCGGGCCACGCTGTAGACCAGGGCCCGGGCGGCTTCGATCCTCATGGCCATCTCCGCAAAGGTGTGGCTCACCGCTTGAAACTGATAGACCGGCTGACCGAACTGGACCCTCTTCCGCGCGTGGTGGAGGGAAAGCTCCATGGCCCCCTGCGCCAGCCCCACGGCCTGGGCCCCAACTCCCGGCCGGGAAAGGTCAAGTGTTTTCATGGCGATGATGAAGCCCATGCCCTCGCGCCCCAGGAGCCGCTCCTTGGGAATGCGGCAGTTGGAGAAGAAGAGCTCCGTGGTGGTCGAGGCCCGAAGGCCCATCTTCTTCTCCTTCTTGCCGATGGCAAAGCCCCGGTCCCCCTTCTCCACGATGAAGGCGCTCGCCCCGCGGGCCCCCTTCTTCGGGTCCGTGAGGGCGATGACGATGTAGATGTCCGCCACGCCTCCGTTGGTGATCCACTGCTTGATGCCGTTCAAGACGTAGTAGTCGCCGTCTTTTTGGGCCGTGGTGCGGATGGCCGCGGCGTCGCTTCCGGCCTGGGGCTCGGTGAGGGCGAAGGCGCAGAGCTTCTTGCCCGCGGCGACCTGCGGGAGATACTTGGCCTTCTGTTCCTTGCTTCCGGCAATGAGGATGGGATAGGCCCCGAGGCCGCTCGCGGCAAAGGTGGTGGCCACTCCGGCGCAATATTTGGAAAGGGTCTCGATGGCCAGGCAGTTCTCAAAGGTGCCGAAACCAAGGCCGCCGTATTCCTCGGGGATGAAGAGCCCGAAGAGATCGGCCTTGGCCAGGGCCCTTAAGGGACGCGGATCGCAGATTTCTTCTTCGTCCCAGCGATGGGCGTAAGGAGCGATGTATTCCCGACCGATGCGATCCGCCACCTCGACGATGATCTTCTGTTCGTCGGAGAGGAAATAGTCGAGCATCTTGAGCCTCCTTGGGCCCTTTCTTTACCTTGGAGGCCTCCCGAACTCAAGGTTCAATCGCTTCTAACCGCGCAGGTAGGAAGTGAGCAGGCGAACGAGGAAATAGAGCTCGCTCGACAGGTCGTCCATCCGCCCGTTGGGGGGCTCGCTCCGCGTGAGGAACACGGTGTAGTCGCGGGGATAGCGCGGGCAGAGGTCCACGGCTCCGGTGAGCAGCCAGATGGTGTTTTCGTCCCGCAGGCGCTTGACCGAAAGGGAAAGGGCCACGGTGCCCGGAGCCACCTTGTTCGCCGCCTCGAGGTGTAGGGACTCAAGCGTCACCAGATAGTCGGCCCCCAGGCATTCCTTGAAGAGCGTCTCGTAGCGCAGGGGCCCACCCCAGATGAGCCCGCGGAAGAGATACTGCTTCTTGAGCGCGGCGTAGACCACCCCGGCCAGGGCCTTCTCGCGGCCCTTCTCCGCGGCAAAGGGAAGATAGACAAAACAGGCCTTCCCCATCTCGAAGGGCTCGGGATGAGGGGGCCTTTTCACCACCTCGATCCGCGGGAAGGGATCGCAGCTCGTCTGCAGATAGTTCACCTCCCGCCCGGTGCAGGCGGCAACCAGCAGCATGAGGAAAACGAGCCACACAAGACGCATGTCACCATCTTTATCGGGCCGAGGCGGGCCATCTCTAAAGCGGGCTTACCAAAAGGGGCAAAAGGCGTTATCAAAGAGAGAAAACTTCCAAGGAGGCGCGTTTGTTCCGTTCCGTCCGCAAGACCTATCGCTACGCCCAGGAAAAGGCCGTCTCTCCCGAAGAGACCGTGGCCCGCGTCAAGGAGCGCTGGAAGAAGGTCGGTCTCCCGCCCCTTGAGGTCGTCTCCCTCAAGGAATACGACCGCCTGGGGCTTCCGGTCTACACCTGCGTCCCGAAAAGCCGGGTCCCCCTGCCCGGTCTTTCCGGGACCTTCGGCAAGGGAGGCACGGAGACCGAGGCCCTGGCGAGCGCCCTCATGGAGCTCGTGGAGCGGGTGAGCGGCTTCACCTTCCTCTCGCGCCTCGACTCCTTTTCCCTGGCCGCACCCGAGGAGGTCCCCTTCCCCGAGGAAGACCTCCTGCGTCCGTTCGACCCGGTCTATCACGACCCGGAGATCCTGAAGCGTCTCCGGAGATCGCCCTTCCTCTGGGCCAAGGGGCTTTCCCTCAAGGACGAAAAGGAGACCCCCGTTCCTCTCCACTGGTTCCACTTCCTTTACGGCACCACCGGCTGGGCCGCGGGGAACACCCTTGAGGAAGCCACGCATCAGGCGCTCTGCGAGGTCATCGAGCGTCACGCCATCTCCACCGTGGTCGAGGAGGGCCGCGTCGTCCCCACCATCGAGCCCGAGAGCATCAAGGCCCCGGTGGCCCGGGAGATACTTGCGCGCTTTGAGGAAGCCGGCCTCAGCCTCCTCTTAAAGGACTTCTCCGTGGGCCTCCGCGTGCCCACCATCGCGGCCTTTGCCTACGACCCCAATCCGCCGCATCCCAAGCTCCGCTACTACGCCACCGCAGGCACGCATCCCGACCGCGAACTGGCCCTCGTCCGCGCCCTGATCGAGCTCGCCCAGCATCGGGCCCAGTTCGTCTACTCCGAAAAGGTCCTCAAGAAACCGGGGGGCGCCACCTACTGCTTCCCCACCCTCGAAAGACCCGAAGACCTCGCCCCCTTCGAGCAGGGCGAGCGCCTCTCCTTCGAGGAAATCGCAAACTTCCACGCCGAAGACTTCCGGGAGGAGCTCGACTTCATCCGCGGGGAACTCGCCCGCGTGGGGCTTCCCATCTATCTCGTGGAGACCACGCATCCGGAGCTCGAGATCCCCACGGTGATCGTCTCCGTGCCCGGAGCCAGGCTCAACCGCCCGAGCACCAAGATCCATCCCTTCGTCCTTCTTTCACGCCAGCTCATGAACCTGGGCCGCTACGCCGAGGCCGCCGAGGCCCTTGAGGAGGCCTTCTCCGCCCAGCCCGGGCTCAAGCAGGTGCCCCAGATCCTCTGCCAGGCCGCCCGCTGCTACAAGCTTGCGGGAGACCCCGCCGCAGCCGGGCGCTACTTCGAGCTGGCCGGAAAGGTCGCCCCCTATCTCCTCCAGTCTCCCAAGTTCCGCGCGGAGTGGGCCGAAGTCATCCAGGCTTCTTCGGGGTAGGAGATGCGCTGGCGACGCTTCTTGCCGGTCTTCCTCGCGGTGGGCGTGATCGTCCTCGTGGCGCTTGCCCTCTACCGCTACGAGAAGGAGAAACAGGCCCTGCCGCCGGGTTTCGTCTTTGCCAGCGGAAGGCTTGAGGGCGACACCATCACCGTGGCCACCAAGGTGGCCGGGCGCGTGGAGGCCATCCTCTTCCGCGAGGGCGACGAGGTGGAGGAGGGAAGGCTTCTCGCCCGGCTCTCCTCAAGGGAGATCGCCGCGCGTCTGCACGCCGCCGAGGCCGCCGTTGACGCCGCGAGGAAACGCCTCGAGGAGGCCCGCGACCTCCTCGACCAGGCCCAGGCGGTCTTGGCCAAGCGCTCGCGAGACCTTGAGCGCTTCCGGCGCCTCTACGAGAAGCGCCTCATCCCCAAGAGCAAGCTCGAAGAGGTGGAACTCGCCTGGAAGCAGGCAAGGAGCCAGGTCAAGGCCCTTCAGGCCCGGCTGGCCGCCATCCGCGCGGAGATAAAGCGGCTTGAGGCCCAGAAGGCCGAAGTCGAGGCGCTTCTCGAAGACACCCTCATCCGCGCCCCGGCCAAGGGGGTCATCATCCGCAAGGTGGCCAACCTGGGTGAGGTGCTCTCCCCCGGCGGGGTCATCGCCCTCATGGTGGATCTCGACGAGCTCTATCTCAAGGCCTACGTGCCGGAAAAAGAGGTGGGCAAACTCGCCCTGGGGCAGGAGGCGCGCATCTACGTGGACGCCTTCCCCGAGCGCGCCTTCCCCGGACACGTGCGCTACATCGCCAAGGAGGCCGAGTTCACCCCCAAGGAGGTCCAGACCAAAGAAGCGCGGGTGAAACAGGTCTACGAGGTCAAGATCTATCTCGACGAAAACCCCGGACACGTCCTCACCCCGGGTCTTCCCGCCGACGCCCTCATCCGGGTGGACGAAGAGGCGGCCTGGCCCGAAGAAGCCCCATGACACCGCCGGTCGTCGAAGTCCGCGAGGTCGAGAAACGCTACGGAAAGATCGTCGCCCTGCGCGGGGTCTCGTTGCGCGTGCCCCGCGGCGTGCTCTTCGGGCTGGTGGGCCCGGACGGCGCGGGGAAGAGCACGCTTCTCAAGATCGTGACCGGGCTCCTCACCTACGACCGCGGCGAAGTCTTCCTCTTCGGCCAACCGGTGAGGACCGAACGCGAGGCCGAGGCGGTAAAGGAAAGGCTCTGCTTCATGCCCCAGGGCCTCGGCGTGAACCTCTATCAGGAGCTCTCCGTCGAGGAGAACCTCGACTTCTTCGGCAAGCTCCGCCTGCTCGACGACGAGGAGCTCCGAAGACGCAAGGAAGAACTCCTGCGCCTCACCGGCCTCCATCCCTTCAGGAACCGGCGGGCCAAGAATCTCTCCGGCGGCATGAAGCAGAAGCTGGCCCTCATCTGCTCCCTCATCCATCAGCCGGAACTCGTCGTGCTCGACGAACCCACCACCGGCGTTGACCCCCTCTCGCGGGAAGATTTTTGGGCGCTTCTCGCCACCCTCGTCTATCACCAGAAGGTAACGGCGCTCGTCTCCACCACCTATCTCGAGGAGGCCATGCGCTTCGACCGGCTGGCCCTCATGCACGAGGGGCGCATCCTCCTCGAGGGGGCGCCGGAAGAACTCCTCGCCCGTACCAAAGGCCGGGCCTATCTCGTGGCCACGGACGACCCCCTGAAGACCCTCACCCGGCTCTCCGAGGCCGGGTTCCGCCCCTTCCCCTACGCCGGGGGGCTCCGCGTCTTCGTGCCCGAAGGACGTGAGGAGGATTTCTCCCGCGCCCTCTCCGCCGGGGAGAAGGTCTCTCCCCTTCCCCTCGACCTCACGGACCTCGTGCTTTCCTTTTCGCCGGCCGTCACCCCGCTCACCGGACGCCTCTCCTGGGCCAAGGCCGAGAGCCGGGAGGAAGTGGTGATCTACGCCCGCGAGCTCACCAAGGAGTTCGACGGTTTCCGCGCGGTGGACCGGGTGAACCTTTCCGTACGGCGCGGAGAGATCTACGGCCTCCTCGGCCCCAACGGCGCGGGAAAGACCACCCTCATCCGCATGCTCTGCGGGCTCCTCAAACCCACGCGCGGCGAGGGAAAGGTGGCGGGCTACGACATGCGCCGGGCCCCGCGCGAGATAAAGGAACACATCGGCTATCTCTCCCAGGCCTTTTCCCTCTACCGGGACCTCACGGTCACGGAGAACATCTGGCTCATGGCCGGGATCTACGGTCTTCCGCGGCGCACCACCGGAAAGAGGCTTCGCGAGCTCCTCGAACTGACCGGTCTTACCCCCTACGCGGACCACAAGGCCGGAGACCTTCCCTTGGGTCTTCGGCAGCGTCTGGCGCTCGCCTGCGCCCTGGTCCATCATCCGGACATCGTCTTCCTCGACGAACCAACTTCAGGCATGGACGTTTCCGGAAGGCAGGTCTTCTGGAGCCTCATCTTTCGCCTCTCCCGTGAGGTGGGGCTCACCTGCCTCGTCACCACCCACTATCTGGCCGAGGCCGAACACTGCGACCGCCTGACCCTCATGCACGCCGGACGGGTGGTGGCCGAAGGCGCGCCCAGGGCCCTCAAGGAAGACCTCAGGAGGCGCTTTGGCCGGCCCTGGCTGGTGAGCGTCCCGGATCTCCTTTCCGCGCGCGAGAAACTCCGGAAGGAGCGGCCGGTCATGGTCTTCGGGAGGAAACTCCGGTTCCTCTGGCCGGGAGACGAAGAAGAGGTCCGCGCCTATCTGCGCCAACACGGCGTGGAGGTCCTCGAGGTGGAGCCCGCGGAGGTCACCATGGAGGACGTCTTCCTCTGGTACGTCAGCGCTTCGCCTGCCGGAGGGTCTTCCTGATGGCCTTGAGCAGGTCCTCGGACACGAAGGGCTTGATGAGAGCCGCCTGGAAGCCGAAGTCCTCGTGTTGCCCCATCACGGGGTCCGAGGAATAACCGCTGGCCACGATGGCCAAAATATCGGGGTCTATCTCCCGCAGACGGGGCAAGAGCTCCTTGCCTCCGAAGCCGCCGGGGACCGTGAGGTCGAGGATCACCAGGTCGAAGGATCTCCCCGCTTCCCGGGCCGCGCGGAAGACCTTGAGGGCCTCCTCGCCGTCGGCCGCGGTCTCCACCTCGAAACCGTAGGTGGAAAGGATCTCGGCCATGGACTCCCGCACGCCCTTTTCGTCGTCCATCACGAGGATCCGGGCGGAGGGGATCTCTTCCGCCGAAGAGACGGCCTCCTCCTCTGGCGCGGGGCCGACGAGGGCCTCCTCGGGTCGGGCGGGGAGGAGAAGCCTGATGAGGGCCCCGCGGCCCGGCGGAGACTCCGCCTGGATGAAACCCCCGTGGGCCTCCACGATGCGGCGGCAGGAGAAGAGCCCCAGGCCCGAGCCACCGTGCTTGGTGGTGAAGAAGGGCTCGAAGACAAAGGGCAGGTTCTCCGGCGGGATGCCGGGGCCGGAGTCCTCGAATTCCAGCTCCACGTAAGGCCCCGGAGAGAGGCCGTAAGGGTTGTCCGCGGAGAGGACGACGTTTCTCGCCCGGATGTGGATCACGCCCCCGCGCGGCAGGGCCTGGCGGGCGTTGATCAGGATGTTCTGGAAGCAGATGACGATCTGGTCCGGATCGAGCTCCGCCGGCCAGAGATCCGGGGGCAGGTCGAACGAGGCCTTGACCACGGAGCCGGAAAGGGCGAGGGAGACCGTCTCCCGCAGGATCTCCCCCAGCGGGACCACGCTCTTCACCGGACCGCCGCCGGTGGTGTAGCTGAGGAGCTCCCGCGTGAGGGTGCGGGCGCGGAAGCAGGCCCTTTCCGCGCGCTCGACGAAACCCCTGAGGCGCGCGTCTTCGGCCTCCAGGCGGATGACCTCCAGGTATCCGACGATGCTCAGGAGCAAATTGTTGAAGTCGTGCGCCACGCCGCCGGCCACCAGGCGCAACGTCTCGAGCTTCGAGGCCCGCTGCATCTCCGCTTCCAGGCGCTTGCGAGCGGTGATGTCGCGCAGGATCAGGGCCGTGCCCACGATCTCGCCGTCGGAGCGGATGGGCGCGGCAGAGCCCTCCACCAGGATCTCCCGCCCCGAAGGCAGGGTGAGCGTGGCCTCCTCGAAGAAGAGGGGGCTCAACTTCTCCTCGACGGCGCGGTCCGAAGCCGGGTCCGGGTCCGGCCCGAACTCGAGCTGGATGACCTCGCAAAGCCTCTGCCCGAGGACCTCTTCGGCGGAGACCCCGAGGAGCCTCTCCGCCGCGGGATTCAGGAGGACGATCTTCCCGCCCCTTTCGGTGACCAGCACGGCCTCGCCGAGCGAACGCAGGATGACCGCAAGCCTTTCCCTCTCCTCGACCAGGTGCTGCGTCCGCTCCTCGACCAGGCCCTCGAGCTGGCCGCTGTAGCTCTTGAGCTTCTCGTAGAGCCCGGACAGACGGCGATGGAGGAGGAAGATGTAGATCACCACGATGAAGGCCCCCAGGGTGAGAACGGTGAGCCCCAGGATGAACTTGAAGTAACGCGCGCGGGCTTCGCGGAGGATCTTCGCCCGGTAGGCCCTGTAAGGCGGGGCGCCGAGCTCCCGCAGAGAGTCGTGCACGGACTGATAGTTGTAGGGAATGGTCCAGGCGGCTTCCATGGCCTTGGCCGTGGGGGACTCTTCCGGCAGGGAGAGGAGGACCGAGGCCACGGTCTCGGCCACTTCCCGTTTCAGCCTGGGGGCGCGGGCCAGCGGCCATTCCGGATAAAGGGGCGTGCTCACCAGCAGGTCAAAGTCCCGGGGATGCTGGCGGTGAAGGACACGGAAGTCCTTGAGGGAGATCTTACCCTCAGCGGCGAGGCTTTCGAGCACGTCCGTGCGCACGCAGCCGATCTCCACCTGCCCCGAGGAAACGGCCTCCACCACGGCGTCGTGCGTCCCGAAAAAACGCGGCACGTAGTCGCGCCCCTGCACCAGCCCGAGCTTCTGGAACTCCCTCTGCTCGGCGAGCCAGCCGCCGAACGAATCGGGGTTCACCGCCCCGATGGAGACCTTTCGCCCGCGGATGTCGCCCAGGAACCGCGGGCCATTCGAGGCCCGGGTAAAGATCACCCCGCCGAAACGGGTGTAGGGCCTCCCGAACTTGATGTTCTTCAGGGTGAGCAGGGGCGAGAGACCGCAACAGACCTCGAACCTGGCGAACATGGCGGGATTGGCCAGGACGAGATCCACCTCGCCGCGCTGGACGGCGCGCTTGAGCTCCTCGAAAGGAAGGGCCCGGAGCTCGATTTCGTACGGGGTCCGGCGTTCCAGGTAGTCCTTGAGGGGTTGCCAGCGTCTCAGCGCCGCCTCGCGCCCCCTCTTGGCCAGCACCGCCAGGACCACCCTCTCCGCCCGGACCGAACCCGCAACCCCGCCGAGGAAGCAGAGGCCGAAGAGACAAATGACGAACAATCGGCTCCGATAGGTCATTGGCCCGTCCTTCGTTCCATTTTACGGTCACCAGGCCCCGGGGAAAAAGCGAAAACCCCCTTCGGCGCGAAAAAGAAAAGTGTTACAAAAGGGGCGAGGAGGTCCCGTCTTGAAGGCAAGGCGCATCTGGGCCGTAGTGGAGAAGGAAGCGCGCGAGATCAGGCGCGATCCCCTCTTCCTCACCATGGCCTTTCTCGTGCCCACCCTCTTCATGTTCCTCTTCGGTTACGGCCTGAGTCTGGACGTGGAAAACCTGCCCTTCTGGGTCATTGACTACGACCACAGCCAGACGAGCCGGGACTTCATCTCCCACTTTTCGAGCTCCCGCTACTTCTCGTTGAAAGAGGCCCTGCCCCGCGAAGAGGCCGCGGTCTCGGCCCTGACCGAGGGGAAGGTGCGGCTCGTGATCATCGTTCCCCCGCACTTCGAGCGGGACCTCTCCCGCGGCCGGGCGGCCCCGGTGCAGGTCATCATAGACGGGACCTTTCCCTACCGCGCCCAGGTGGCCAAGAACTACGTGCGCGCCGTGGTGGGGCAGATCAACACCAACCGCCTGAAGGACTTTTTCCGGCATCGCGGCGTGCCCGAGGCCCGGGTCGAAGCCCTGGCGGAGCCCGTGCGCCTTGAGGTGCGCTACGTCTACAACGAGGAGGCCAAGAGCCGCTGGTCCATTGCCTCGGCCCTCATCGGCATGATCCTCTTGATGGTGCCGCCCATGCTCACCTCGGTCTCCATCTGCCGGGAGAAGGAAACCGGCTCCATCTACAACATCTACGTCTCCACCATCACGCGCGCGGAGTTCCTCCTGGGAAAGATCATCCCCTACTTCTTCATCGCCGCCCTGAACACCCTCGTGCTCTACGCCTGGGCCATCCTCGTCTTCAAGACCCCCTTTCGCGGGAGCTTCGGCTTCTACCTGGCCTCGGCCCTGCTCTACGCCTTCTGCTCGCTGGGCATCGGCCTCTTCATCTCCTCCTTCACCCGCACCCAGATCGCCGCCCTCATGATCTCCCTGGTGGTGGCCCTGGTCCCCTCGTTCCTCTATTCGGGCATGCTCGTCCCGGTCTCGTGCCTGGACACCGTGGGGCGGTTCGAGGCCCATCTCTTCCCGGCCATGTACTTCGTGAACATCCTCCACGGGACCTTTCTCAAGGGCCTTGGGTTCAAGGGGCTTAAGGGAAACTTCCTGGCCCTGGTCCTCTACACGCTGGTGGTTTACACGCTGGCCTATTTTTCCTTCAGGAAGAGGGTCAAGAGATGAAGGCCCTGCGTCGCATCTACGTGCTTAGCGTGAAGGAGATCATCCAGCTCCTGCGGGACCGCGTCCTCCTCATCGCCACCATCTACCTCTTCACCGTGGACGTCTTCCTCGCCGCCTCCGGGGTCAAGCTCACCCTCCATCGCGTTCCCCTGGCGGTGTTCGACCAGGACCGCTCCCCGGCCAGCCGGGAGCTCGTCTCGCGCTTCCTGCCGCCCTACTTCGTCTTCAAGGGCTATCTGAAGGAGCCGCAGGAGGTCTTTGCGGCCTTTGATGCCGGTCGGCTCCTGGCCTTCCTGGACGTGCCGGACGGCTTCGAGGAAGACCTGAAGACCAACCGCCAGGCGCGGGTCCAGCTCCTGGTGGACACGAGCAACGCCATCATGGGCTATCTCGTGGCGAGCTACGGAGCCGTGATTGTGGCCGACTACTCGCGCGACCAGCTCTTCGAAAGGCTGGGGCTCACCAAGGAGATGCTCGAACGCCTGCCCCTGATCTCCCTCAAGGAACGGGTCTTCTTCAACCCCAACCAGGAGGAGAGCTGGTTCACCGCGGTTTCCGAGCTCCTTACGGTGATCACCATGCTCACCATGCTGCTCCCCGCCGCGGCGCTGGTGCGCGAGAAGGAGCGGGGCACCATCGAACAGCTCCTGGTCTCCCCGGTGTCTCCGGTGGAGGTGCTCCTCTCGAAGATCCTCGCCATGAGTCTCGTGATCCTCGTGGGAACCACGATCTCGGTGGGCTTCATCCTGGAGGGCGTCTTTCACATCCCGGTCCGCGGGCATTTGAGCGTCTTCCTCCTGATCACGGCCTTCTACGTGTTCACCGCCTGCGGTTACGGGCTCTTCATCGGGACCCTGGCGCGCAACCTGGCGCAGGTGGGACTCATGACCATCATCGCCATCGCGCCCATCGTCTTCCTCTCCGGCACCTGGACGCCGCCGGAGGCCATGCCCGTGTGGTTGCGGAGCCTCATGATCTTTTCCCCGCTCTACTACTACATCCAGACGAGCTACGGGGTGTTCCTCAAGGGCGTGGGCTGGGACTTCCTCCTGCCGCGCATGGCGGGGATGCTCCTCCTCGGCACCGGCGTGCTCCTGGTTTCGAGCTATTTCTTCCGGCGCCGCTTCCTGCCCTAGGACGAACGCGCGAAGAGGGCCGCACCCAGGAGCACGGGATGGGGATGGGTCACCACCCAGACCGGAATCTGGGCCAGGAATTCCCGGAAACGCCCCTTGTCGAGGAAGGATTCCCGGAAGAGATCGGAATCCATGAGGGGAAGGAGCTTGGGGGCGATGCCGCCGCCGATGAAGACCCCGCCGGTGGCGAGACATCTGAGGGCGGAGTTTCCGGCCTCGGCGGCGTAGAGCCGGACGAAGATCTCGAGCGCGCGGCGGGCAAGCGGTTCACCCTTGAGGCCCGCCTCGCCTATCTCCTTGGCCGAGGAAAAGGCGGGCTCCCGGCGCTCTTCCTGACAAAGGAAGCGATAGATGTTTTCGATGCCCGGACCGGAGATCACCCTCTCGAGGCTCACGTGCCCGTATTTCTCCTGGAGGTAGAGCCGCAGGCGCCAGGTGGTCTCGTCCAGGGCGAAGAACTCGGCGTGTCCTCCCTCGGTGGCCACGGGCACGGGCGAGGCCGCCCGTTTCCGGATGAGGAAGGACTCCCCCAGACCCGTGCCGGCGGCAAGGATGGCGATGTTTCCCCCGGCCTCGCGGCGACCGTCCTTGATCTGGACCAGGCTCTCGCGGCGAAGATGGGGCACGGCAAAGGCGAGGGCCTCGAGGTCGTTTAAGAGGTGCACGCGGGAGACCCCGAGGGCCGAGGCCAGGGAGCGCTCGGAGAAACGCCAGCCCACGTTGACCATGTGGACCCGCCCCCTGAGCACGGTTCCCGCCACCGCCAGGGAGACGACCTGCGGCGAGACCCCGGTTTCGGCGAGGTAGTGCTTGAGGAGGGCGACGGGACTGCGAAACTCGCGGGTGGCATAGAGACGAAAGGCCCGCGGCTTGAGAGGCCCCTCGGGGCGGAAGAGGGCGAGCTGCGTCTTCGTTCCCCCGACGTCCCCGGCAAGGATCATTAACGGGCCTGACCTTTTTTGTATTGGTTGTAGAGCTCCACCACGTGGTCGGTGATGTCTATGGCCGGAGAGGTCCAGTAGATACCCGGCATGCGCTTCTCGAGGATGAGGTCGTAGCCCTCCCTCTTGGCCATGTCCTTCACCACCTTCTCGAGATCCTTCATGATAGGCTGGAGGGCCTTCTGCTCGGCCTGCTTCATCTCGAACTGGGCATCTTCACGCTCGGCCTGATACTCCCGCAACATCTTCTGGTATTCCCTTTCCTTCTCCTGACGGGCTTCGGGGGAAAGGAGCGGGGCCTTCTTCTCGAGCTCCTCCTTGAACTTGCGCAGCTCGTCCTCCCGGGCCTTGAGCTTCTTCTGCAAGGTCTCGAACTTTTGCTGAAGCTTGGCCAGGGCCGCTTGGCCGGCTTCGGACTTGCGCACCACTTGCTGAAGATCGAGCACCGCTATCTTCACTTCCCCGGCCTGCGCCCCGGAGACCAGCAAAACGAGGAGCAAGACGCCCAAAACCAAAAACTTGCGCATGAAAAACCTCCTTTATCGGTTAATGACCACCAGATCTACCCGCCGATTGAGAGCCCAGGCGCGTTCGTTGTGCCCCGGGTCCAGAGGACGCTCTTCGCCGAAGCTCACGGTGGTGAGGCGTTCCGGATCCACTCCCAGGTTGACCAGATAGCGCTTGACCGCCAGCGCCCGCCTCTCACCCAGGGCCAGGTTGTACTCGCTCGAACCCCTCTCGTCGCAGTTGCCCTGGAGCTCCACCTTGAGCTCGGGATGATCCAGCAGATAGCGCGCGTTCTCAAGGAGCCTCTTCTTCATGTCGTCACGGATCTCGAAGGAGTCGAAATCGAAGAAGATGGCCTTCAGGGGCCGCGTGCTGCGACCGTAGATCTCAAGCTCCCGCCGATGGGCCTCCACCCATTCCTCGCTTGGGGCCTCAAGGGCCTCCTCGCTGAAGGGCGGAAGCTCTCCCGTGCCCTCCGCCTCCGCGGCCTCGGAAGGGGTCATGGCCGAGGGAGAGACCTGCTCTTCATAGGTGGCGGTCTCCGGCGGGGGGACCGAAGAAGACGGCGCCCCGGTGGGGATCTCCTTCTTGGCACAGGAGGCCAGGAAAAATAGGGCCAAAATCAGACAAAGTTTCTTCATCTTCATGCTCTCCTCCTAAACTCCGTATCCGGTTAGGTCCAATTCCATGAGAAAATCACCCGTCCAGCTCTCCAAACGATGCCTCAGGAGACGGGTGATTTGATAAAGAAGGGTGAGTTCTTCGTTGAGCACGCGGGTGACCTTGCGCATCTCTTCCTCCGGGACCTTTTCGTAGTGGCGCACGCAGAAGTAGTCGCGGCACAGCATGGGGCGTGCGAAAATCTTGCACCCAAGCGGCCCCACGAAGAAACACCGCCCCGGCACTTCGCGCTCTTCGGGAAACTTCACTCCCAGGAGGAGGTTCAGAAGGAGGATGAGCACCGTGCATTCGTTCTCGAGCCCTATCTTGCAACACCCCTTCTTGTCCTGCACCGTGCAGACGTAGCACTCCCGGAAGGTCCCCGCGGATTCCATGGCCTCGTTGGAGGCCTCCACGGCCTTCCTGTAGCGCTCGAGCAAAGGTGGAATCTCTTCGTCCTCAAGGAGGCCTTCACCCCAAACGTCGTAGAGCTCTTGGGCCACCTTGATCTTCTCCTCGATGAGACGGGTGGGATCCGGCCTCTCCAGACGTAGGACTCGCATGTGCACTTTTTACCATCTAAACTGGCAGGGAAAAAGGCTTTATCAGGAGGAGAAAATGGCCCTCAAGAGCATGACCGGATTCGGCCGCGCGGAAGAGAATTGGGAAACCTGGAGCCTCAAGGTGGAGGTAAAGAGCCTCAACCATCGCTTCCTCGAGATCATCCCCCGCCTTCCCAAGCGCTATCAAGCCCTGGAGGAGAAAGTCCGGCGGGAGATAAGGGAACGCTTTGCCCGGGGGAGGTTCGAGGTCCTCGTGCAGATAAGCGGCACCCCGCCGCAGGTGGCGGCGCTGAACCTCAATCAGGATCTCGCCGAGGAGTATCTCCGCGCGCTCCGCTACTTGAAAACGCTCTTCCATCTGCCCGGGGAAGTGGAGGTGACCGACCTCCTGCGGATGAGAGAGGTCTTCACCCACGTGGAGACCGAGGAAGACCTCGAAAAGCTCTGGCAGGAGATGGGGCCGGTCTTCGAGAGGGCCCTGGAGGACCTGGCGGAGATGCGCGCCCGGGAAGGCGCCTTCCTCGAGGAGGTGCTAAAAGAACACCTTCACAAGGTCGAGACCCTGGTCGAGGAGATCGAAAGGCTCAAGGAGCCCGTCTTCGAAGCGGCCAAGGCCCGCCTGGAAGAGCGCGTGAAAAAGC
>Ga0256835_1000987_pt1 | contig 18191 bp, 15 predicted proteins | sample PIR30metaG_FD_185972 | JGI IMG/M metagenome (GOLD analysis project Ga0256835, IMG submission 185972) | Hydrothermal vent microbial communities from East Pacific Rise, Pacific Ocean - PIR-30 | ecosystem: Environmental > Aquatic > Marine > Hydrothermal vents | place: Pacific Ocean: East Pacific...
GGAGCCGCCCACCCCCAGCACGGCGGAGAAGGGGATGAGCGAGAGGACGGCGATCACCGCCGCCATCGCCACCACCATCGTCAGCGAGACCCCGTCCACCGTGGCACCCGACGTCTGATCGATCACACGCTCTTCACCCGAAAAATCCATAGCTATGCCTCCTCGGAAGGATGTGATTTGCGCCGCGCAGAGTACCACAGGGGAAGAGAGGGTCAACAAAACGCGGGCTGGAAGCCCTCCGGCGGGATGCAAAGAATCGGTGAAGGGAAAATGATCACACGAAGGATGACACAGAGCAAGGAGACGTATTCCCCAGACGCACTCTCTGCATATAGACAAAGATAATTGGAGGTAACTCGTTGTATACTGAGAGAAAAACCCAAGCGCATCCTCTGCTCCGCGCCTCGGCGGTGCCCCCATTGACATCCGGCCCGAAATCCGTATAATCGCAGGTAAGAAAGCACAAAGACGCCGATGGGGAGGAGTAGGCCACACGCATCCGGCGAACCGGGAAACCGGGCAGAGAGGGAGCCCACGGGCTGCAAGGCTCCTGCGGAAAGGCGATGGCCGAAGTCGCCCCGGAGTCGAGGGGTCGAAAGCAAGCGAGTAGGCCCCTACGGGTTCGCCCGTTACAGCGAAGGCCCTTCCTCGTGAGGGCGACAGAGTGCACCGACCGTGTCGGTGAATCAGGGTGGTACCACGGAGTTCCACTTCGTCCCTGGCGAAGTGGAACTTTTTTATTCCGAAATCATAGCGGGAGGCAGCGATGACGACGAAACTTTCCAAAGTCTACAACCCGAAGGAGCACGAATCCACCCTCTACGAGTTCTGGGAATCGCGCGGCTACTTCAAGCCGGAGACGCTGGTCGAGCTGGGGCTGGCCTCGCGCGAGGGGCCGCGTTTCTGCATCACGATGCCGCCGCCGAACGTTACCGGCGTCCTCCACCTGGGGCACGCGATGACCGCCGCGACGGAGGACCTGGTTACGCGCTACCACCGGATGAAGGGCGACGAGACGCTCTTCCTCCCCGGCACCGACCACGCGGGCATCGCCACGCAGAACGTGGTCGAGCGCGAGATCGGCAAGGAGGGGCTGACCCGCCACGACCTGGGGCGCGAGGCCTTCCTGGAGCGCGTCTGGGCCTGGAAGGAGAAGACGCACGCCCGCATCACCGACCAGCACCGCCGCCTCGGCGTCTCCTGCGACTGGAGCCGCGAGCGCTTCACGCTGGACGAGGGGCTGAGCCACGCGGTGCGCGTCGCCTTCCACACGCTCTACCAGCAGGGCCTCATCTACCGGGGGCCGTACCTGGTCAACTGGTGCCCGCGCTGCGAATCGGCCATCTCCGACCTGGAGGTCATCCCCCACGAGCACGACAGCCACCTCTGGGTCATCCGCTACCCGGTGGTGGACGAGCATTGGGACGGCCCGCGCCATCCCTGGGGGAGCGGGCGGTGGGCCGAGGGCGCGACGACCTTCATCGAGATGGCGACCACGCGCCCGGAGACGATCCTGGGCGATACGGCGGTCGCCGTCAACCCCGACGATCCGCGCTGGCAGCACCTCATCGGCAAGGAGGCGGTGCTGCCCGTCCTCGGACGGCGCATCCCCATCATCGCCGACGAGGCGGTCGATCCGGAGTTCGGCACCGGCGCGGTCAAGGTTACCCCCGCGCACGATCCCGCCGACTACGAGATCGGCCAGCGTCATCACCTGCCGCAGATCAGCGTGATGACCGACACGGCGAAGATGAACGCGCAGGCCGGCCCCTACGAGGGCATGGATCGCTACGAATGCCGCGAGGCGATCGTCGCCGACTTCGAGAAGGAGGGGCTGCTGCTGCGCATCGAGCCGCACCATCACAGCGTGGGGCACTGCGAGCGCTGCGATACGGTCATCGAGCCGCGCATCAGCACCCAGTGGTTCGTGCGCACCAAGCCGCTGGCCGAAAAGGCCATCGCCGCCGTGAAGCAGGGGGAGATGCGCATCATCCCGCAGCGCTTCGAGAAGGTCTTCTTCCACTGGATGGAGAACATCCGCGATTGGTGCATCAGCCGCCAGCTCTGGTGGGGACATCGCATCCCCGTCTGGTACTGCGACGACTGCGGCCACCAGTGGAGCGCCGTCGAGGACCCCGCCACCTGCCCCAAGTGCGGCAGCGCCCACATCCACCAGGATGAGGACGTGCTCGACACCTGGTTCTCCTCCGGCCTCTGGCCCTTCTCCACCCTGGGCTGGCCCGACACCGAGGCCCCCGACTTCAAGCGCTTCTTCCCCACCGACATGCGCGAGACCGGCTACGACATCCTCTTCTTCTGGGTCGCCCGCGAGACGATGCTCTCGCTGGCCCTCACCGGCCAGGTGCCCTACTCCGTCGTCTATCTCCACGGCCTCATCCGCAACGAGAAGGGGCAGAAGATCAGCAAATCCATGCCCGATGCCTGGCGCTACGACCCGCTCTACATCATCGAGGAGTACGGCACCGACGCGCTGCGCTACACGCTGGTAACCTCCGCCACCCCCGGCAACGACATCAACCTCGACCAGCGGCGGCTGGTCGGCGCACGCAACTTCGCCAACAAGCTCTGGCAGGTCGGGCGCTTCATCCTGATGAACCTGGAGGAGGGCGAGGCCGCGCCCCGGCTGGAGGAGGTGGACGAAGCGGCGCTGCTGCTGGAGGATCGCTGGATCCTCAGCCGCCTCCATCACCTCACGGAAGCGGTAACGGCGCTCATCGAGGAGTACCAGTACGGCGAAGCCGGGCGTCGCATCCGCGACTTCCTCTGGGACGAGTTCTGCGACTGGTACGTGGAGGCGACGAAGATCCGCCTCTACGACGAGGCGGCGGACAAGCGGACGCCCCGCGCCGTCCTCCTGCACGTCTTCGAGCGGGCGCTGCGGCTCCTCCATCCCTTCATGCCCTTCGTAACCGAGGCGCTCTGGCAGGCGCTCCCCGCCGAGGCGAAGGAAGGGGAGGCGCTCATCGTCGCCCGCTGGCCGCAGGCCGATCCCGACCGCTACGATGAGGCGGCGGAGGCGGGGATGGCGCTGCTGATGGAGATCGTGCGCGGCATCCGCAACGTCCGCGCCGAGTACAACGTCCAGGCGGGCAAGCGCATCCCGGCGGTCATCGCCGCAGGGGAGGCGCTGAAGCTGCTGGAGAGCCGCCGACCGCTCTTCGTCTTCCTCGCCCGCCTCGACGAGGCCGCGCTGCAGATCGTCCCCGAATCGGAGAAGCTCCCGCAGGCCGCCACCCTCGTCGTCGGCGAGGTCGTCGTCTATCTCCCGCTGGCCGGGATGATCGACCTGGAGGCGGAGCGCACGCGGCTGCGCAAGAAGCTGGCCGGCGTGGAAAAGCGCATCGCCGCCAGCCGCGCCCGCCTCGACGGCCCCTTCGCGCAGAAGGCCCCCGCCCACGTCGTGGAAGCGGAGCGCCGCCGCCTGGCCGAGATGGAAAGCGAGGCCGCCCAACTCAGGGAGAACCTCGCCGCGCTGGAAGGCTGAACCGCAGGTGGGGGAAAAGCGAAGCGCCGCCCTCGCGTTCGGGCGGCGCTTTGGCCTTCAGGGCAGGAGCCTTGCCAGCACCTCCCGCCAAGGGGCGGCACCGACGAAGGCAAGATGGGCGGCGCAGCGACAATCGGATGCGCCGAAGCGGGGCGCGACGACCTGCGCACCGGGGAGCGCCAGCGCCTGCTGCGCCAACGCGCACTCCTCCCTTCGGCGCGGATAGAGGAGCACGAATGTGGGGAGCGCCACGCGCCGCAGGTGATCCACGTGCCAGCGGGGACGCCCGTCGCCGCGCAGATGCCGTCCCACCCGCGCCGCCAGCCCGCCCGGCCCCCAGGCACTGCCCGCGTAGAGGTAGAGGCCGCGCGGAAAGTCGAAGCTCCCCAGCGCCCCCACCCTCAGGCGGCGGGCGGCGGGGAGCCAGAGGCCGAGGAGGTAGAGGCCCCCTTCCCGTGGGAGAGCGACCGCCTCCACAGCCACCCGCCCGCCCACGTCAACGCGACGCCCAAGAGCGAGACGGCAAAACCGGCCACGTCCATCCAGTAGAGAGCCTGCTGCGGCCCCAGTTGCCAGAGCAGCTCGCCCTCCTGACCGGAGGGCAGGGCCAGCGCCGCCAGCCCCATCAAGATAAAGAACAACCCGGCAGCACTGAGGAGATAGACCGTCCAATCGCCCCGCCTTACTCCTTGGGAGGCGGCACCGGCAGGTCTTCGATGGCCGTCTGCATCCATTTCTCCCCCACCTCGATCAGCATCACCGGAATCCCGTCGCGGATGGGGTACTTGCGCCCGCAATCCTTGCAGACCAGCCAGTAGCCCTCGCGCACCAGCTCCAGTTGACCGGGGTCCTCCTTGTCCGTGCGGCGTGTCTCCCCGCTGACGCAGTAGGGACAACGCAGAATCTCCATCAGCTTCTCGTCGATCATCGGCTGCACCTCCGCGAAGATTTGCGACGGGCGTAGTATAGCACGAAATCCGACGCCGCCGAGGCGCGAAGCCCTCTTGAACGGCGGAGGGAACGGCGAAACAATGATGGTTGTCTTCCTGGACTTTCTCGTTACAATCACAGAGAGGCGCTGTCGAACCGGAAGCTATGGCGCACGAGGAGGTGGAACGATGGAGATGATGGAGGGTCTTGATCTCAACACGGCATCGGTGGAGGCCCTGGCCGAGCTGCCGGGGGTGGACGAGGCCCTGGCGCGGCGGATCGTCGCCCACCGCGAGGCACACGGCCCCTTCACCACGCCGCAGGCGCTGCTGGAGGTGGAGGGCGTGGACGAGGCCCTGCTCGCCCGTCTCGTGCCGCATCTCAAGCTGGACGCGCCGGACGAGGCGGAGGCTCCATCCACGGAGGAGGCCCCTCCCCCGGCGGAAGCGGACGAACTCACCCCGCTGGAGGTCGCCGAGGAGGCGGAGGAGGAGGGTGAAGCTGCCGCCGAGGCGCAACCACCCGCCGAGCCGGAGAGCGCAGCGGAGGAGGCCGCCCCCGTGGTCGAGGAGGCGGAGGCCGCCGCCGAGGCGGAGCAGGAGGCGGAAGAGGCCGCCCCGTCCGCCGAGGAGCCGAAGGCCAAGCCGAGCAGCCCGCCGCCCCATCCCTTCGCGCCCGGCAACGTGCCCCCGCGCCGCGCTCCCGCGCCCTCGCCCGCCGTCCCCCCCGCCCCGCGCGGCTCCCGCGTCGCCTGGTGGGCCTGGCTCTGGTCGGCGCTCGTCGGCGGCCTGCTGGGGATGATCTTCACCCTGCTCGTCCTCTCCGGCATCAACGGCTCGCTGAACATCGGCCACAGCGCCGCCGTGCAGGAGAACCGCACCCAGATCGAGGCGCTGGAGGCCAACCTCGCCTCGCTCGACGGCGAGGTGAAGGGACTGGATACCCGCCTGCGCACGCTGGAGGGGCTGAACGCGCGGATGGAGCGCGTCGAGGCAGAGATGGAGACGCTGAGCGATCAGGTGAGCGCCGTGCAGGCCGAACAGGCGGCCCTGCGCGCTCAGATGGCCGAGGTGGAAGACCAGCTCGACGCGCTGGGCCAAGCGCAGGAGAAGACCACGACCTTCTTCGAGCAGCTCCAGTTGCTGATGGGCAAGCTCTTCGGCCCGCCGAAGGAGCCTTCCCCCGCGCTCTCGCCCGTCGAGCCGCCGCCTTCCCCCACGCCCGCGAAGCCATAACCACAGGAGGTGAACTATGAGCCGTGGAGATGAACCCCAGGGATTCTGGGGCGTCGTCGCCGGATTCTTCCGTTTCCTCTTCATCGTCCTCCTCATCCTGGTCGTCCTCGCCGCCATCGGCGCAGGTCTCTACTACGGCGTCCCCTGGGTCTATCAGAACGTCATCGAGCCGATCAACAGTAACAGCGCACGCATCGCCGCGTTAGAACAACAGGTGGAGCAGTTGCAGGAGCAGGTCGCCGAGAACCAGGCCGCGCTCCAGGAGCAGATCGCGCAGGCGGAGGCCGATCTGATGACCTTGCAGGAGAGCGTAACGGCGCAGGGCGACCAGCTCGACGCGCTGGAGACGCGCATCCAGCGGAGCGAGCAGCGCATCACCCGCCTGGAGACCTCGCTGGCCGCCGACGAGGAGGCGATCTCCGCGCTGGGCGAGGGCCTCCAGCAGATGGAGGATCAGCTCGCCTCGGAGCTTTCGATGCTCCAGAGGGCGCAGCAACATCTCCAGGGGCAAGGCTACCTGCTCCAGAGCGCCCAGGACCTGCTGCACGTGCGCATCCTCCTGCTGGAGGACAATCCGCGCGGCGCACGGGATGCGCTGACGGCGGCGAAGAAGCACCTGCAGATGGCCTCGGCGGTCGTGCCCGACTGGAGCGAGCCGATCGACGGCTTCGTGGAGGAGACACAGACGATCGACGGCCTCATCGCCGCGCACTCCTTCCGCACGCTGAGCGACCTGGAGGCGCTGTGGGCGGAGATCACCGACTTCGCCACCCAGCAGCCGCTCACGGCGACGACGACGATCTCCTCCACCGCAACGCCGCCCGTCTCGCCGCTGCCGACGCCGACGCCGCCCGCCCCCTGATCCCCGCAGCGGGAGGCAGGGGAGGGAAGCGGACGGCGAGACGGCCCTCCCCGTGGTGCAGGCAGCGAGGGAGCGGGGCAGGAGCGAGGCAAGCGGAGAACCGGCGCTCGATCCCGCCGGACGCCGTGCGCGGCAGGCCAGGGGAAGCGAAGCCCCCCTTTTCCCCCAAAAGGATCGGGCAACGGGCGGGGCAGGCCGCATCCCGTTTGACAGCCTCGCCGCGCCGTGATAAACTGCCATCAAGTTAAGGGATGAAGCAAGCGGGGGCAGCGTCCCAATGCTATCAGGATGAGGAGGTTCGCCAATGCGTAATCGGAACGTACTGCTACTGATCGCCTTAATTCTCATCGTCGCTGCGGTGGGCGGCGGCTACTGGTGGCTCCAGCAGGGCAAGCAGCCCCCGCCGGAAGCGCAGGCTACGCCGACCCCGCAGAACGTCGTCCCCATCGTCGTGGCCGCGCAGGATATCAGCCGAGGGCAGAAGATCCTCGTGGAGGAGGGCGCGGTCGTTACGCAGACGTGGCCGGTGGATTCGTTGCCGCTGGCCTACTTCACCGACCCGACGGAGGTGGAGGGGAAGTTCGCGCGGATGGACATCCCGCGCGGGATGCCGATCGTGCCGAGTATGCTGGGCGAGCCGGGCGGCATGCTGGCGGTGAACGGCTCGGCGGCGGCGCTCTTCGAGCCGGGGCGCGTGGCCTACGCCATCCCGATGGACATCCAGGGGGCGGTGGCCTGGGCACCCAAGCCGGGCGACCACGTGGACGTGCTGGCCTCGATCAAGCTCATCCAGGTAGATGAGGAGTTCCAGTCGCCGACGCCCAACCTCTTCACCGCGCTGCCCCGCGACGGAAACGATCCGATGCTCAGCGGAACCTACGGGCGCTTCGAGACGCTGCCCAACGGGGAGCCGGCCTTCGTCTTCCCGGCGGGGAGCAGCATCCCCAACGTGGTGGTGCAGATGACGGTGCAGGATGCCATCGTCTGGCACGTGGGGCTGTGGTCGGAGACGGAAGGCGCGGAGCCGACGGCGGCGCAGCAGGCCGCTACGGGCGGGGAGCCTGTCCCCACCCCGCCGCCGACGCCGGAGACCCATCCGGAGGTGGAGCCGGTTACGCTGCTGGTTACGCCGCAGGACGCGCTCGTCCTCAAGTACCTGATGGAGATGGGCGCCGACCTCGACCTGGTGCTCCGTCCGGCGGGCGATACGGCCCCGGTGATCACCGAGCCGGTCTGGCTGCAGTACATCGTGGACAAGTACCAGCTTCCGACCGATTCCCCCAACCTGCCGATTGCCCCCCAGCCGATGCGTGAGCCGCTGAGGGTAACGCCCCCTGCCGCCCAGCAGGAGGCCCCGCAGGAGTAGGACCGGCCCTCGCCGGTCGCCGCCGGGGCGGAGGGAGCACGCCTTCCGCCTCGGCACCGGGCAAGTCCAAATCCCCCGAAAGCGGGGAGGAGCATCCTGCCGTGGCACGGGCCACGGTCAACGTAAAGGAGTGGCATGGCCGAAAAGATCCGTGTGATGATCGTGGATGACATCGCCGAAACGAGGGAGCAGTTGCGCAAGCTCCTCTCCTTCGACCCGGATATCACCGTCGTCGCCATGGCGGGCAGCGGGGAGGAGGCCGTCGCCCAGGTGGTGGAGGCCAACCCCGACGTGGTCTTGATGGACATCAACCTGCCGGGGATGGATGGCATCTCCGCCACCGCCAAGCTGCTTGAGCTGGTACCCACCGTGCAGGTGGTCATGCTCTCCGTGCAGGGTGATGTGGATTACATGCGCCGCGCGATGATGGCCGGGGCGCGGGACTTCCTCACCAAGCCGCCCAGCGCCGATGACCTGATCAACACCATCCACCGCATGGCGAAGCTGCGCCCGCGCACCGTCGTCCCCTCCTCGGCGACGACGGCGGCGGTCGCCGGAGCAGCGGCGGGCGGCGGCATGGCGATGCGTTCCGGCAAGATCATCACCTTCTTCACACCGAAGGGCGGGACGGGGGTAACCTCCATCGCGGTGAACACGGCGCTGGCGCTGCAGAAGCAGATCGGCGACAGCGGCCACGTGGCGCTGGTGGATGCCAACCTCCAGTTCGGCGACGTCTCCGTCTTCCTCAAGCTCAAGCCGACGCGGACGATCGCCGACCTGGCCCCCCGCATCGAGGAGATGGACGTGGAGCTGCTGCGCACGGTGCTCGTTACCCATCCCACCGGCCTGCAGATCCTCGCCGCCCCCGCCGCGCCGGAGGATGCGGAGATCGTCCGCAACAGCGGGGTGGACGAGAACGGCGGCAACCGCGCCCTGCACCTCATCCTGGACTTCATGCAGAGCCAGTACGACTACATCGTCGTGGACACCACCCACGTGGTGGACGACGTGATGCTCGCGCTGCTCGACCTTTCCGACCTGGTGCTCCTCGTTACGCGCCCCGTCATCCCGGAGATTCGCGGCGTGCGGGTCTTCATCGAGCTGCTGCAGAAGATGGAATTCGACATGCAGCGCGTCGGCCTGGTCATCAACGCGGTGGATAACAAGCGGATGGGCATCCAGCCGGAGGCGATCGAGCGGGCGATGATGCCCGCCATCGCCCGCCTGCCGCTGGACGAGCGGACGGCGCTGAGGGCGGCCAACTACGGCGTCCCCTACATCCTGCAAAGCCCGAAGCAGCCGCTCAGCCAGGCGATCACCAACCTGGCCCGCGCCATCCGCGAACGCTTCACCGAAGCGGAGGAAAAGAAGAGCCAGCCCTCCGCCCAGGGCGGCCTTGGACGCCTGCTGTGAGAGCTAAGGAGGTCATAGCGTGTCGCTTTTGAGGCGTATCGAGAAGAAGGATTCCTCCGACGGGAAGAAGAAACGTCAGCCTGCGGCGCGTCCGAGCGCCGCATCCCAGCAGCGCCGCCCCGTCTCCCCGCCGCGCGATGCCTACCGCGACCTGAAGACGCGCGTGCAGAACCGGCTGGTGGCCGAACTGGACCCCAGCATGGACGTTTCGCAGACGGCGGAGGTGCGGCAGACGATCCGCGAGATGTACGAGGCCATCCTGGAGGAGGAGCGCATCGTCCTCAGCCGGGTGGAGCGGGAGCGCCTCTTCGAGCAGATCGTGGCCGAAATCCTCGGCCTGGGGCCGCTGGAGCCGCTGCTGGCCGACGAGTCGATCACCGAGATCATGGTCAACGGCCCGAAGATGGTCTTCGTGGAGCGGAAGGGCAAGCTGGAGCGGGTCAACGTAACCTTCGAGTCGGACGAGCACGTGATGCGCATCATCGAGCGCATCGTCGCCCCGCTCGGACGCCGCATCGACGAGAGCAGCCCGATGGTGGATGCCCGCCTGAAGGACGGCTCGCGCGTCAACGCCGTCATCCCGCCCATCTCGCTGGTCGGGCCGGTGCTGACCATCCGAAAGTTCTTCAAGCACCCGCTGACGGTGGAGGACCTCATCCGCTACGGCTCGGTTACGCCGGAAGCGATGGAGTTCCTCAAGGCCTGCGTCGTCGCGGCGCTGAACATCGTCGTCTCCGGCGGCACGGGCACGGGCAAGACGACCTTCCTCAACATCCTCTCCAGCTTCATCCCCCACGACGAGCGCATCATCACCATCGAGAACGCCGCCGAGCTTCAGCTGCGGCAGGAGCACGTCGTAACGCTGGAATCGCGCCCGCCGAACATCGAGGGCAAGGGCGAAATCTCCATCCGCGACCTGGTCATCAACTCGCTGCGAATGCGCCCTGACCGCATCGTCGTCGGCGAGTGCCGTGGCGGGGAGGCGCTGGACATGCTCCAGGCGATGAACACCGGCCACGACGGGAGTATGACGACCCTGCACGCCAACAACACCCGCGAGGCCCTCTCCCGTCTGGAGACGATGGTGCTGATGGCCGGGATGGAGCTGCCGCACCGCGCCATCCGCGAGCAGATCGCCTCCGCCATCGACGTCATCGTCCAGCTGGAGCGCATGCGCGACGGTTCGCGCCGCGTCGTCGCCATCACCGAGGTGCAGGGGATGGAGGGCGACGTCGTGGTTACGAGCGACATCTTCAAGTTCGAGCAGGTCGGCTTCGAGAACGGGAAGGTCATCGGCAGGCTGCGTCCGACCGGCATCCGTCCCAAGTTCATGGAGCGGATCGAGCACGTCGGCATCCACCTGCCGCCCTCCGTCTTCGGGGCGGGCGACCGGCTGCGGCGATACTAAGCCGAGGGGCGCACGGGGGCGCAAGGGAGAGAGCGTATGATCTGGATCATCGGCACCTTACTGCTGACGGGTATCTTCCTCCTCATCCTGGCTCTGCGCCAGAAACCCGCCGGGCAGGACTTGGTCGAAGAGCGGCTGGGCAAGGAGAAGCGGCGCAGGAAGAAGCCCCGCAAGGAGAAGAAGGAGCAGACCTCCGTGCTGGGCGCGGCGGTCGATCGCGTCGTCGCCGAGCGGGGGTTCGCCAAGGACCTGGCCACCCAGTTGGCCCGCGCCGACATCAAGCTGACGGTGGGCGAGTTCCTCGTCCTCTCCGTCATCCTCGCCCTGCTGCTGGGGCTGCTCTTCTACGCCATGAACCGCATCATCCTCGTCCCCGTCGGCATCGTCCTTGGCTTCATGGGGCCGCGATGGTTCGCCAGCTTCCGCCAGAAACAGCGGCTCAAGGCCTTCAACGACCAGCTCAGCGACGCCCTCAACCTGATGGTCAACTCGCTGCGGGCAGGGTACAGCACCCTGCAGGCGATGGAGGTCATCTCCCGCGAGATGCCCGACCCCATCGCCAAGGAGTTCGGACGGGTCGTGCTGGAAATCCAGCTGGGCGTCCCCTTCGACACGGCGATGGAGAACCTCCTGCGCCGTATGCCCAGCCCCGATATGGACCTCATCGTTACCGCGATGAGCATCCAGCGGGAGGTCGGCGGCAACCTGGCCGAGGTCCTCGATTCGATCAGCTTCACCATCCGCGAGCGCGTGCGCATCAAGGGCGAGATCAGCGTCCTCACCGCCCAGGGACGCATCTCCGGCTACGTCGTCGCCGCGCTCCCCTTCCTCCTCGGCGGCTTCCTCTACCTCTACTCCCCCGACTTCTTCGGCCCGATGGTTACCGACCCCTGCGGCTGGGCGATGCTGGGGACGGCGCTCTTCCTCATCATCATCGGCTACGTCATCATCAGCAAGATTGTGAATATCGAGGTGTGAGATGACACTCTACCTGATTCTCGGTGGTGTTCTCGTCCTCGTGCTTCTCCTCTACCTCCTCTTCGGAGGGAAGCGCTCCTCGCAGAGCCTGGAGGATCGGCTGGAGGAGATGGCCGCGCTGGGACAGCCCATCTCGCTGGAGGAGCTGGAGCTTTCGCAGCCCCTGAGCGAGCGCATCCTCAAGCCGATGTTCCAGAAGCTGACGGAGATGGCGCAGAAGATGACGCCGCAGCACACGATGAAGGCGATGGAGAAGAAGCTGCGCGTCGCCGGCCTGCTCTACAAGATCAGCCCGGCGCAGTTCTTCACCATCCGCATCATCTCCCTCGTCATCGGCGGCGCGTTAGGGATCGTCTTCGCTGCCACCTCCGCCACCTCCACGGCGCAGACGCGCCTGATGATGATGGGCGGCGGCCTGCTGATGGGCTACCTCCTGCCCGACCTCTACGTCTCCAGCCGGACGCGCAAGCGCCAGGCCGAGGTGCTCAAGGCGCTGCCGGATGCGCTCGACCTGCTGACCATCTGCGTCGAGGCCGGGCTGGGCTTCGATGCGGCGATGTCGAAGGTGGCCGAGAAGTGGGACAACGAGCTGAGCCTCGCCTTCCGCCGCGCCGTCCAGGAGATGCAGCTGGGCAAGCTGCGCCGCGAGGCCCTGCGCGACATGGCCGAAAGCCTCGACGTCTCCGACGTAACCTCCTTCGTCGCCGCCATCGTCCAGGCCGACCAACTGGGCGTCAGCATGGCGAAGGTGATGCGCATCCAGTCGGAGCAGATGCGGATGAAGCGCCGCCAGCGGGCCGAGGAGAAGGCCCGCCAGGCTCCGGTGAAGATTATGATCCCGCTCGTCTTCTTCATCTTCCCCACCATCTTCATCATCCTGCTGGGACCTGCCGTCCTCCAGGTCAAGGAGGTGGGCTTCTAAGGAACGGGCAGGAGATTGAGACCGCTCAACGAGACCGGTGCACCTTCCTGCGCCGGATGAGGTGCTGATGCTCACAGCCGCTATACGTGCCTGGTGGCAATTCTACAGTCAAATCGGCAACTTCCTCTTTCCGCCGACCTGCGTCGGATGCGGGCGCGTAGGCTCCTGGCTCTGCGATGACTGCGCCGCCACCCTCCCCCTGCTGGAATCCCCTGTCTGCCCCCGCTGCGGGCGTCCCTGGGAAGGCGACGGCCTCTGCCCGGCATGCCGCGCCCATCCCCCCACCCTGCGGCGACTGCGCTCGGCCACCCTCTTCGCCGAGCCGCTGCGAGGAGCCATCCACGCGCTCAAGTACCGCAGCGGGCGCGACGTGGCGATGACCCTCCAGCCGCTGCTCGTCCGCGCCTGGCTGGCCTGGGGGATGAAGGGCGACCTGCTCATCCCCGTCCCCCTCCACCCACGGCGGGAGGCACGGCGGGGCTACAACCAGTCGGCACTCCTCGCCACGGCGCTCGGCCTGGCGTTGCAGTTGCCGGTGGTTACGGACGGCCTGGAGCGGCGGTGGAACACGCCCTCGCAGACCTATCTCAGCCGCGAGGCAAGACGACGCAACGTCGCCGGGGCCTTCCGCGTCCTCCGACCGGAGCTGATCCGAGGACGCCACATCGTGCTCGTGGATGACGTGGCGACCACCGGCGCGACGCTCAACGCCTGCGCCGAGGCGCTACTGGAGGCGGGCGCGTCCCGTGTGGATGGCTTCACGCTGGCCCGCGCCGCCTGAGACCCTATCACCCAAAGGAGGTCAAGATGGACGTTGACATTTTCACACGAAACCTGGAACTGACCGATCGCCTGGCGTCCTACGTGGAGGAAAAGGTCCAGAAGCTGGACCGCTACCTCTCGACGATCGAGGCCGTCCGTGTGGACCTCTCCGAGACGAAGGTGAAGGATGCTTCGCGGCGGATGGTGGCGCAGATCACCCTCCACGTGCCGCGTTCGATTCTGCGGGCTGAGGAGCGAGCGGGCGACATCTTCACCGCCTTCGACGCTGCGATGGACAAGATCGAGCGCCAGATCAAGCGCTACAAGGGACGCCGCCTCGACCGGCGCAAGGCAGCGGCGGCGGTCGCCGGGCCGATGCCCCCCGTCCCCGCCGAGGAGACGGAGGAGGAGGCCCCCACCGGGCGCATCGTGCGCGTCAAGCGCTTCGAGGTCAGCTCCATCACCCCGGAGGAGGCCGTCGAGCAGATGGAGCTGCTGGGACACAGCTTCTTCATCTTCCTCGACGTAACCGACGGCCAGCTGAGCGTCCTCTACAAGCGGCAGGACGGCAACTACGGGCTGATCAAGCCGATCTACTGAAAACTCCCTGCAAGCCAAAGCGCCGACGGGTCTCTCCGTCGGCGCTTCATCATTCCTCCGCGAGGCTACGCCTCTTCCTCCGCCGCCTCCGCGTCCGGGGTCTCCCCCTCCTCGCGCGGGCAGGGCGGGACGAGCGCCACCTTCAGCACCTCGTCCATCTCCTGCACCAGCTTCACCTCCAGGTGGGCCAGCACGCTCCTGGGGATCTCCTGCAGGTCGGGGCGGTTCCGCGCCGGGATGATGACCATCCGCGCCCCGGCACGATAGGCCGCCAGCAGCTTCGCCTTCAGCCCGCCGACGGGCAGGACGCGCCCGCGCAGGGTGATCTCCCCCGTCAGCGCGATGTCGTGGCGGACGGGGCAGCGCGTGAAGGCGGAGAAGAGCGCCGTCGCGATGGTGATCCCGCCCGAAGGGCCATCCTTCGGCACGCCGCCCTCCGGCAGGTGGATGTGGATGTCGGTCTTGTCGAAAAGCTCCGGGTCGATCCCCCAGCTTTCGGCCTGCGAGCGGAGGTAGGTGTAGGCCGCCTGCGCCGACTCCTGCATCACCTCGCCCATCTGCCCGGTGAGGGTGAGATTGCCCTTGCCGGGGATGAGCGCCACCTCCACCGGCAGCAGGTCGCCGCCGTACTGCGTCCAGGCCATCCCCATCGCCACGCCCACCTGGTCGCTCTTCTCCAGCCGCTCGTGGAGGTAGCGCGGCGGGCCGAGGTAGCGGGCCAGCGAGGCGGGCGTGAAGGTGCGGATGGGGCGCTTCCCCTCCGCAATCCGGCGCGCCGCCTTGCGGCAGAGATTGCCGATCTCCCGCTCCAGGTTGCGCACCCCCGCCTCGTAGGTGTAGTCGCGGATGATGGTGCGCAGCGTCGCGGCGGGGAAGTGCGGCGCACGTCCCGCCAGGCCGTTCAGCTCGATCTGGCGCGGGATGAGGAAGCGCCGCGCAATCTGCATCTTCTCCTCGTCGGTGTAGCCGGGGAAGGTGATGATCTCCATCCGGTCTTCCAGCGCCGGGGGGATGTCGAGGTAGTTGGCGGTGGTGATGAAGAGCACCTTCGAGAGATCGTAGGGAATCTCCAGGTAGTGGTCGGAGAAGGCGTGGTTCTGCTCCGGGTCGAGCACCTCCAGCAGCGCGGCGGCGGGATCGCCCCGGAAGTCGGCGCTCAGCTTGTCGATCTCGTCGAGCATGAAGACGGGGTTGATCGTCCCGGCGCGGCGCATCGTCTGGATGATCCGCCCCGGCAGTGCCCCGATGTAGGTGCGCCGATGGCCGCGAATCTCCGCCTCATCGCGCACGCCGCCCAGCGAGACGCGCACGAACTTCCGCCCCAGCGCCTCGGCAATCGAGCGCCCCAGCGAGGTCTTCCCCGTCCCCGGCGGCCCGACGAAGCAGAGGATGGTGCTGCGGTTCTTGTCCGGCGCGAGCTTGTGGACGGCGATGTACTCCAGGATGCGCTCCTTGGCCTTCTTCAGCCCGTAGTGGCGCGATTCGAGCACCTGCCGCGCGTGCTCCAGGTCGAGGTTGTCCTCCGTCTCCTCCCTCCACGGGAGGTTGAGCAGCCAGTCGAGGTAGGTGCGGATGATGCCCACCTCGGCGGCCATCGGCGGCATCATCGCCAGCCGCGCCAGCTCCTCCTCGGCCCGCTCGCGCACGTGATCGGGGTAGTCGCCCTTCTCCAGCTGCTCCCGCAGGCGGACGACATCGCGGGTCAGCATATCGGTCTCGCCCAGCTCGCGCTGGATGGCCCGCATCTGCTCGCGCAGGAAGTATTCCCGCTGGGACTTGTCCACCTCCTGCTGCACCTTCGTCTGGATTTTGTCCTCCAGCTCCAGCACGTCCAGCTCGGTGGCGGTGTAGGCGCTCACCTTCTGCAGCCGCTCGATGGCGTCGGGCGTCTCCAGCAGCTCCTGGCGCTTCTCCAGCGGGATGTTGATCGCCTGCGCGATGAAGTCGGCCAGTGCGCCGGGCTTCTTGACGTTCAGCGCATAGACGTAGCTCTCCTCCGGCAGGTTCTGGTCGAGCTGGACGATCCGCTCGAACATCGTGAGGACGGCCCGCATCATCGCCTCGACCAGCGGCCCCTCCTCGCTCGTCTCCTTCAACGGCTCGACGGTGGCGACGAGGTAGGGCGAGCGCTGCACGACCTTCAGCACGCGCACCCGCTGCAATCCACGGACGATGGCGCTCGTCGAGCCATCCGGCATCCGCAGCGTGCGCAGGACGCTCACGTCGGTGCCGACGGTGTACAGCTCCTCCAGCGCCGGGTAGTGCTCCAGATTGGGGTCGCGCTGGGTGAGGACGACCAGCGGCCAGTCCTCGCGCACCGCATCCTCCAGCGCCGAAAGCGAGGGCGGACGCCCCACGTAGATCGGCGTAACCATGTGCGGGAAGACGACGAGATCGGCCAGCGGCAGGATGAGCGCCTCGTAAGGCCCTTCGGGCAGCTCGAACTCCCCCTCCTCGTCGTCGAAGAAGGTATCGGGCACGAATGGCAGGTCTCCGATATCCATCACTCACTCCTTGGGGATGCGATTAGTGCTCGTAGCGCGAGGTTGGCTGCACCCACGGCTCATCGTCCCAGTCCTCGCGCGGGAGCGGCAGCGGATGCTCCTTGCTCCAGGCGGTGCGCACGTCGGCCACGAGGAAGATCGAGCCGGTCGCCAGGATGCCCCAGTCCGGATGGTAGCGCAGGTGGCGCTGCGCCAGCTCCAGCGCCCGCTGCGGGTGGATGGCGATCTCCGCCCCGCAGCCCAGCCCGGCGCAGAAGTCGGCCAGGCGGCTCGGCGAGGCGGCGCGGGGATGGTGGGAGCGCGTTACGATGACCCGCCGCGCCATCGGCAGCAGATGCTTGAGCATCCCCTCCATATCCTTGTCGTTGGATGCGCCGTAGATGAGCACCCAGTTGCGGTCGGGGAACCAGGTGCGCAGCGAGTGGGCCAGCACCTGGGCCGAGTAGGGGTTGTGGGCGCAGTCCACCAGCAGGAGCGGATCGCGGCTCAGCACCTCCATCCGACCGGGCCAGCGGGTCTGACGCAGCCCCTCGGCGACCGTCTCGCGCTCCATCGCGGCATAGCCCGCCTCGCGCAGCACGTCGGCGGCAGCGACGGCGGTCGCGGCATTCTCCTGCTGGAAGTCGCCGAGGAGCGGGACGAGGTAGTCGCCCTCCAGCGGCGAGCTTCCCGTCTGCCGACGCAGCCTAACCTGCTGTCCCTGCACCGAAAGGCGCAGCGGCTCCCAGCGCCACGTCTCCTCCACGGCGAGGAAGGGCGAGCGGCGCTCGGCGGCGATGGTGCGCAGCACCTCCAGCGCCCCCGTCTTCTGCTGTGGCGCGACGACGACCGGCACCTCCGGCTTGATGATCCCCCCCTTCTCCGCCGCGATCTGCTCCACCGTATCGCCGAGCAGGTAGGTGTGGTCGAGGCTGATGGAGGTGATGACGCTCACCTGCGGCGTGATGACGTTGGTCGCATCGAGGCGGCCACCCAGCCCCACCTCGATGACCGCCCAATCCACCTGCTGACGGGCGAAGTAGAGGAAGGCCAGCCCCGTCGTCGCCTCGAACATCGTCAGGTCGGGCACCGATTCGATGATGGGGGCGATCTCCTCCACCAGCGCGGCCATCTCCGCGCGGGCAATCGGCACGCCGTTGATCTGGATGCGTTCGCGGTAGGTGTGCAGGTGGGGCGAGGTGTAGAGACCGATGCGCGGTGCGGGCTTGCCCCGCCGCTCGGCGGCCAGGAGGATCGAGGCCAGCATCGCCGAGACGGAGCCTTTGCCCTTCGTCCCCGCGATGTGCAGCGTGGGATAGCGTTCCTGCGGGTTGCCTAACCGCTCCAGGTAGGTGCGGACCCGATCCAGCTTGAAGACGTTGGGGGCATAGCGCTCGATGCGGCGCTTTTCGTAGTCAACCAGACTGTAAAGGTAGCGTAGCGCACTGTGGTACTTCATCCTGTCCTTTCGCCTACCCTCGTCGCGGACGAGGGATGTTAAAAAAGAGCCGTGGCAGCGACGGCTCGCGGGGCCGATTGTACCCGCATTCGTGGGGGAGGCAAGGTTGGCGCGCCGTTCAAAGAGAACGGGGCACCACCGCCAGCGGACGTGCCTCCGGTCGAAGCCGACCGATCATCTCCGCCTTACTTGCTACTTGACTTGTTGCTGAATAGGCAAAACCATGGCATACTTTTATCACACCGCTGCTACCACTAACGTTGGTGAT
>Ga0256835_1000988_pt1 | contig 18157 bp, 14 predicted proteins | sample PIR30metaG_FD_185972 | JGI IMG/M metagenome (GOLD analysis project Ga0256835, IMG submission 185972) | Hydrothermal vent microbial communities from East Pacific Rise, Pacific Ocean - PIR-30 | ecosystem: Environmental > Aquatic > Marine > Hydrothermal vents | place: Pacific Ocean: East Pacific...
AGATTATCCCTACAATGAATAAAGTAAGTGGGCGGTTGCATGGCGAGTGCTTTTGATAAAGCAAGAACCCCTATCCTTTTATAAAATGAATAAGGAAATTCTCACATTATTTTAATAATCTCGGGTTGCAAAATAAGCTTCAACTACTCCTGGTGGAATACCTACTTGTTTTAAATAATCCTTCAGTTCTAAAAGGCTTTTCTCTTCTTTCTTGAACTTTTCAGCAAATTCTTTAATAAACTCAAATCGTTCCCATGCATACACAACCCACGCATTTGTAACTCTAACGAAGTAATCCGGTTTTACAACTGAATGAGGCTTATAAAAAATGGTAGCGGTTTTTACGTCGGAAGCACCCAATTCATTAACATGTTCTATTGCGACTTTAAGACTTTCACCGGTATCAGCAACATCATCTACGAGCAACACCTTTTTTCCTTTAATATTAATTCCTATTTGCTGAGTTATCTCGGGTCGCTGTTTTTTTTCTCCAATTTTATCATAAAATTCGATCTTCATATTAGCAGTAAATGAATTAGTAAAAAAGTCTGATAATAGTCTTGCAGGTATCCATCCCCCTCGCGCAATTCCAACGATAACATCAGGATAAAAACCTGAGCGATCTATTTGTTCATACAAGAAAAGACAAGAATCATATGCTTCTTCCCACGATTGGATTAGAAATTTGGGTTCCATGTTTTGTATTTCGAAAGCATATTTTATAAAAACATTAATACCAAAATTCATTTGTTGAATGAAAAATATGAAAACGTAATTTTATAGTTTATTTTCCCATAAAAAATCAATGTGTTTAGATAAGTTATTTTTATTTTGGCAAAAATTGTTGTTCCGTAGTGCTTGAATACTACGAGTATTTAAATACTTGTTTGATTTTTGCATTTAGTAGGTATGACTGTTATTGAAGATTTTTTGGCGCACTTAGAATATGAAAGAGGCTGTTCCATAAATACATTAAAGGGATATGCTCATGACCTAAAAACACTAAGTATTTTTTTAGAAGAAAGGAACATACCAAAAGACGAAAGAGGAGAAATAGACTGGACAAAAGTCCGCCTGCCAGACTTAAGAGCATTTCTTAGATGGTTAGGAACTAAACGAGGAAACAAAATAAGTAGCATACATCGAAGGGTGTGTAGTGTAAAAGCATTCTTTAAATTTCTAAAAGTTGAGGGATATATTGACGAGAATCCTGCAGAAGACTTAAAATATCCAAAAAGGCCAGCATCATTACCCAAATTTTTAAGCGTTGAAGAAGTAAAAAAATTATTAGACAGCGAGAAAAAAAATCCGACTCATCAGGTTATATTAGAAGTTCTATATTCTACAGGATGCCGTGTTAGTGAATTATGTCATATGAATTTAGAAGATATTGATCTTCAAAGGAAACAGATCACAATTCGAGGTGGAAAAGGTGGGAAAGACAGAATTGTCTTACTTTCGGACAGAGCAGCTAATGCATTAGAGGAATATATCAATGGATATAGACAAAAGTTAGTAGAAGAAAAAAAAGATACAATGACTCCCGATGACTTAAAAGCTGTATTTTTGAGCAACAGAGGTAAAAGGATATCTAAAAGAACCGTCCAACATATTGTCTCTAAATTATCGGATGAATTAGGAATAAGACATGCAACACCACATATGTTGAGGCATTCAATGGCAAGTCACTTGACTATGCAACATCTAAATCTAAGAGTATTGCAACAACTTTTAGGCCACGCATCATTAGACACCACTCAGATATATGCTAATGTTACTGCAGAGCATGTTAGGGATGAATTTAGGGATAAGTTACCAATTTCTTAGAGCTTTGTTTATTGCTCAATTCTCTCTTTTATTTTGTTAATAGCATCTCTACAAGCTTTCCAGATGCCTAAATTAGGATCTTGCATGGCTTCTTCTAAGTAAGAGAGTACAATAGCATTTCCTTTTTCACCTAAAACATTAGCCGCAGTGGTTCTTACCTCTTGATTCGGATCCCTTAGTTTTTCTGCAATTTTCCTAAGAGCACGATTGTCATTTTCGGAAGCAGTAGTTATAATAGCACCAATCCGTACATGTGGATTTTCATCATTTAGCTTTTCCTTGAAAATTTCATGCCCTTCAGGGAACGAGTGAATTAACAATTTAGCTGCAGAACTTACACCAAAATCATCAGTATCTCTTTTTTCAAGAACTTCAATTATCTCTTTTTCAAGTGATGGACGGGGGTTCGTCAAAAGAACTTGTAATGCCAATTCCCTCATTGATTTTTCTTTATTTTGATCCTTAACAGCTTCAAACAGTAGTTTTTCTGCTTCTGGGCTAAGAGCTGTTTGAAGTACTTGTCTTGCGATGATTCTATTTTCTTCGTCTTCATCTCCCAATAATGGAACAACACGTTCTGTAAATTTTGGAGATTTAATGTGTTTGAAAATAGATAGCGCACGGTTACGGACTTCGGGGTCTTCGTGCTTTAATTGTTCGGAAACGTACTTTAGGGACTGTTCGCCTATTAGAATAAGAGCGTCTGTAGCATAATTCCTAACAAATATGTCTTTGTCTGCTAAAGCAATAGATAAAGCGAACGCTGCATTTGCATCTTTAAGTTCTTTTAATTTTTTTGCAGCGAACCTTCTAACTTCGTGGTCAATATCAGTAAGCTGGGCGATTAAAGTTTCTACCTCTGAGTCTGCCATTGATCTGCACCTTGTAGAGTACTTGTTGTTTCCAGTATTAAAAAGATATGTGAAAAAAAATATCATAATAAAATGCAGAAATAAAAAACAAATACTTATCTTAAAAAGAATAAAAAATAAAATTATGTAAAATGAAGAGGAAACTTCTAAATTTTAATCTAAAATTTTAATTGAAGGAGATTGTTGTCTTAATGGACTTGTTGTCTCAACATAAAGGTTAATTTTTACTTCTTGTCCAACGTTAATTCTTAGTATCTTAAACTCTACTGTATCTCCTTTGGTTTCTGCAGTAATTGCAGCAGGCTCATGAGATGAATAAGTAGCAGGTTTAATTGGTTGACTTACAATTATATTTTCTATTGGAACTTCTCCATTGTTTAGCAAAGTTATTTCAATTAGCCATTTTCCGTCAGACAATGCTTTGTAAACACTGCTTAATTTATAAGAACGTCGTTTGTATTTAACAACTATTTTTGGAGGATTCCCTTCTTCATCAGTGGCTTTTATTATATGAGGTAACGATGGAGGTTCTGTGTATCCTTTTATTTCTTCATCAGCATTATAGTCTGCATTAGGTACTGGTTTCTGCATAATCCCATTAACAATAAAAGTAACTGATTGGCCTGGTGAAACATTAAGATTCCCTATTTTAGCATCTAACTTACGATGAATTTTGTAATTTTCGGTTTCTCCTTCATCTAATGCAACTATTTTATAGTCTACAATAATCTTTTTGTCTGGGGTCTGCAAAGCAACATCCTTTATCTCAAAATATTGTGGTAACATAGCAGAAATGTCCATATTTCCCATTATTGCTGTACCTATGTTTTCTATTACTGTCTTTGATAATAAGTCAACTCGAGTATATGTGTTAACTTCAGGTGGTTCAAAAGTCTTAATAGCTTTGATTGCTAGTACCGGTAGTTCTGTTTCATCCATTTGTATGTGGAATTTTATATGATGAGAAACTTCGTAGTTGACATAATATTTTAATGATTTGTCAATGTTCGGATATTCTACAGATTCGACAACTATTTTTTTGTTCCATAAGGGCTCAGGGATTCCAGGCTCAATTACCTGCATTATTCCTGCTTCATCAATAACTGTTTCTCCATTTGCTTGAACACTTACTTTTACCAAAGTCACTTCATATTCACTATTATTTATAAAAGCAGTATCTATCTCCCAATTATTTGGAGTAGCACTCTCTGTTACAGTGATCTGTAGATCGGCATTATCACACTCGCTTTCTATATGGGGATCAATTCCTGAAAGTGAGACGTCGGCTTCTGAAAAAAGATTGATATCCCCTGTTTTTACGGGTGTCGTATTATCAGTTTTAAGATTTGCAAGAAGGTCAAGAATTATTTTATCATTAGATCCTAACTTCTCAATTTTCCACTCTACTTCAGTTTTTTCATCGTTAATAGTAACAGTTCCTTGATATGGTTCTAAAGCAACAACATCCTCAGTTGCTTCTGGCATTTGTTTTTTGAGCACTACATTCTTTATTACAAAGTCATGGTTGTTAGAAATCTCTATACGGAAGAGTACAGGATGAGATACTCCTAAGGAGAGAGCAAGACGTTTGAAATTGGGATTTTCTCTTATTTCATGCGAAAAATTAGTGTCAATTTTTTCTGTAACTTTTAATAATGGGTGGACTGTGTAATTATAAGGCATTGAATGGGTTGTTAAGGGTGAGACGTGAGGAATCTCATTTGGTTCGATTCCTTTAATATTTTCAGGAAATTCACCAAAAAACCTGATCCCCCAGAGGGTAGTATTCTCAGTGGGGTTCTTAATATGAACCTTTCCATGGCCCTCAGCAGAAATTAGATTTCCATTCCAGTCATATCGAGCCAGTACTTCTTCATCAACTAAAATTTGTGCTTTCACAATCTTTATTTTATGTCTAATTATCTTAAGGTTTTAGGCGTATAAACCTACTAGAAATATTGTCTGATTAAAATTTTTTAAGAAAAAGAAAAAATCTGTTTTTATCGATGAACAAAGCGTGAAATAATATTTTACGTGAAAATATTTTGTATTAATACATAGTCTAAATTTAGAAAAATTATTAATCCGAGGTAAAATTTCCCCATTAAGTTCTCTAATTATTGAAAAAAATATTTAACCGGAAAAAAAGAGATTGTTAAGAAAGGATATGGTGTTCGGAGAAGACTCTGATTCCTCAATTGTTTGGAGAGAAAAATATCGGCAATTAGAGCAGCACAATCTTGCGTTACAAGAACGGATACGAGAACTAATGGATGCACTCCATAAGAAAGAAGAGCAACTGAAAGAAGCAAAAACAGAAATCGAAAGACTAAAAAATGAAATTATAACATATCGGGAAGCAATAAACATTGAAAAAGAAGAAATCCAGTCATTACGTAGCAAAATAAGGGAATTAGAACGAGCAACAAAAGCAGGAGAACAATTAAAAAGAGAATCGACACTTTCAGCAAAACGAGAAATATTCTCTCCAAAGGGAGGACGCAAGCTAGAACCAAAAATGTTAGAAGCGATAATATCAATTGCAGTATCTACAGAATATCCTGAAGCCCCTATCGCAAAAGATGCAATAGACAAACTTGTTGATGCTATGAATGATACAGAAATCAGCGAACTTGCAATATTGACGCTATTTTTAGCTGAACCAAAAAGATCTTTTTCATTTGATGACATTGCCAGAATAATTGGTAACAGTGATATTGAATCAGCCTTAGAATATTTAATCAGAAAAAACGTCATTAAGGAGCTACCAGGAAAGAAATATAAGTTAGTTAAAGGAGAGGAAGAAGAAGAGGTTATAGCACCTCAAAACTGGGAAGCCCTGTCGTTAGATGAATTATTTGATAATCTTACCAAGCTAGTTGAAACAGCCGATGATGACACGATCATTCAAGCATTAGAGGAATTCAGAGATACATTAATGCAAAAAGAAATATCCGCCAGTACTGTCTTCTTCAGTATCCGAAAAGTTATTGATGGACTAAAACGGGGTACTGCAACTAAAGAGGATGTAATACTGGGAATAAATGAATGGAAAAGTAAAATAATTCCTGACTAAAATTTAAAAGAAGAATATTAATACGCATTTTTTTTCTTTTAATTTTTTAAAATAACAAATTTCTATTTTTTATTTCTGACATAAAAATAATTTCATCATAAAAATGCAGTAATTATCAAATTCCATAAATAAGTGATTATTATAAGGATCCAACCTAATAATATGCTTACCATGAAAGGTTCAAGACTACTAATTCTTCCAAGTGTGTTAAATCTATATTTCATAAACATTGTAGTAGAATAAAATGTTCCTCCAAAAAGTAATAGTCTTATTATTGCAGTGAAATTTATAGACCATAAAAATAATGGAGGAAAAATGTAGAAAAAGACTAATAATAATTGTAAAGCTAAAGTTATTGAACCCCATTTGATTCCATTTTTAGTTATTTGTTGCCTTATATCATGAAGCCCCTTAGCAGCCAAAATCAAATTTACGTTTCCTTTATTAGAGAATTTCTCATAAGCTAATTCCAGATCTTCACGTTCTACAGAATATGTATAAGCTAATCGATAAAGTATCATTTCTGCATGTTTCCGTTCTTCGAATCTTTTCGCTCTTTTAATTTGAGCCATTGCAGACTTTACTAATTGCGAATCTTTTGATAAAGGACTATTTTCGTCTAATTCTTCAAGAACAGATTTTTTACCTCTTTGCTTTGCTCCTATACCTATATCTTCTGATTTAATCTCTACATCCGGATCTTCTTTTCCCGTGAGCTCTAATTTTTCTCCCACTTGTTTTGGGAGTGTACCTGGTAAACCACGATAATACCCTGGCATTTTTTGAAAGATTTTAATTGGGTCTTCATCTAAGTCTTCTCTAGCAGATACTAAAATGTCACCATCCTCAATTATCATAGTATACCATTCATTCGCATCAAAATTTTCGTCAATATCAATAACTTTAGTAAATGTAGAGATAGAAACTTCTTTAGTCAGAAGATCTAACGCAATAGCTTCTTCTTCCCCAATAATTGCAATTTTATGATCATTATCAATAAAATATAAACCACAATTAAGAACATCTCCTCCAAAATCCCATTTTTCTAATAAAATATCTAACGTATAGTCCCAAACATAGACGTCACCATTTTCAAGAAGAATACCTAATAGTTTACCTCGGCTATTTTCAGTCCAATCAATAATTTTCATATCGAAATTATATTCCCTAACGAATTCTAAAGAATCTGCCCTATAGATCTTTACGGTTTCGTTGTCACCAACAATTATGTAGTCTCCACTTTTTGAAAAACGAATTTTTTTTTCTTTATCATAAGGAAATTGCTTTTCTGCAATAATGCTACCATCAACCAAACTAAATAATAGCATTCGTCCTTTCTTAGTTACTCCTAAAGCAAGAGGATCTGTAGGTGAAGCAAAAACCTTAATAAATGAATCTTGAGAAACGGATACTTTTAGTACCATTTATACCTTAAATAAAAATGTTTCTTGCATCATTTTTATCTATTATTTTTTAGTGAATTATTTCCTTATTCATTTTATAAAAGGATAGGGGTTCTTGCTTTATCAAAAGCACTCGCCATGCAACCGCCCACTTACTTTATTCATTGTAGGGATAATCTTGAGAACATTTTATCGGGTTATCTACGAGAACTACAAGGCAGTAATAAAAAATGTAGATACTGAAATAATAAGAAATAATCCGCTTGTTTTAATTCCTTTCCCTACCCAGAAGGAAACTAACTAACCAATAAGTCTAGTTAACCACTTTTTGTTTAAGGTTTTTGTTTATCTAACCATTTTTTTACTATTTTCCAGTAACCTACAGGATCCTCAATCATTGGAAAGTGTCCGTTTTCTTTTAATTCCACTAATTCTCCTTGATTTAAAGCATTTAACAAGACTAATTGTCGCTCTCTTGGTAAAACATCTTTATTACTTATGATAATAAGGCTAGGTGCTTTCTTTTTAATCAGAGCGTCTTTTGTATCAAAGAATGGTAGCATGTTTACTGCAAACGTTTTATACCCCTCAATGCCTATTCTATATGAATTATCGAGCAGTTCTTTTGCTTTTTCATGGTTCATTTTGGGGAAATATGCTGCTAATGACATGGTAAATTTGACTCTCATTGATTTTTCGTCTGTTTTCCCTTCATATTGTTGAAAAGCATATTTTAGGGTTTTAGAAAATTTTTCTCTGATATTCCAAGCCATTATCTTTCTATAAATTGGATCTGGACTAGTATTCGAAAAAATTCCACCTATACAATTATTATCCTTCGCAAAGACCATTTGAGCAATCATCCCTCCAAAAACGCCATGCCCATAAACAAAGTATCTATCAATTGATATTCCTTTTTCTTTTAATTGTTTTAAAACGAAGTTTTCTAAGTCTTTTAAATTTGATTCTTTAGGAATATCACATGATTGTCCATGCCCTGGTAAATCAACAAATATTAATGGTCGGTTCAGATTAATACCAGATTCAAGTATTGTGTTTTTTAGATATTTATGATCAAGAGGAGTTGCATGAAACAATACCAATGGTATTTGATCATTTTTTTCTGCAGGAATTTCAGTAATAAATAATTCCCCTTTTATTTCTTCTCCTTTGGGTGGCTCCCAAAAAATTAGTTCTTCTTTTTCTCTTCTGAATAATCCAAACATTTGACACACCAGTTAATTCTGGTTTAGAATTCGTTTTTTACTGTTTCTTAATTAAAAAAAATACTTTTTATTTTGTCTGTTTTGTTTTAACTCAAAAAAATCTATATTTAATATGACTAACTGGTGCTCTTTTGACTAGTAAGAAAAGATAATCTTTTCTTTTATGTCCCTTATTATTGGTTGGTCATAATGGAGTGGAAAGTAAATATAGACATGTCCACAAAGTATTCGGAGCCTTACTATAAATCAATTTCAATCGCGTTTGTATCTCCTAATGGTGCCTGGAACGAGAGTAAACCAGGCTCTACTTTGTTTTTAAGTAATGTAATGAGTCGTTGTTCTAAAAATTATAATGAAGAAGCTGTTGCTGAAGGAATCAATGGTAATGGTGCTTCATTAGTATATGCCGTTCGTAGGGATATGACTGTGTTTGGCGTTAGATTTCCGCCAGAAAATATGGATAAAGTGTTACCTGTTTTTGGGGATTTGTTGCTTAATCCTTCTTTTCGTAAGAGGGTAGTAAAAACGGAACAACAATTGTTAATTGAAGATATCCAGAGAAGAGAAAATTCTCCAAATAATAAACATTCAATTGAGACAATTAACAATGCCTTTAGAGGAACTTCTTTAGAGAATCCAACTCTCCCTAAAATTGGAGACATTAAGAGTATTTTCTATACTGATTTAAGGGATAGACATGAAAAAATAATGAGCAATTATTACTGGATCCCAGTTGTTGTTGGCCCAGAAGATATTGTCTCTGATATCAATATAAGTCAAATAGTTGAGCAATTAGGTGGTCAAACAGTTAAAGCAAGCTTCCGTGATCCTCTTCCAGCAGAAACACCTAGACCAATGCCATTTAAGTTTATTCCTCATAGATTAGCAAAGCAAACATATGTTTCTATAACTATGTTAGGGCCAAAGGAAAAAGATCTGAAAACAGTTGTGGCATATATCTTAGGTTCTTCAATAATTGATGGAGAAGCAGATTCATTATTATACAAACGTTTAAGGGAAGAAAAGGGCTTGACATACTATACTTATTCTCAAGTTCATACATTTGCCCCTCATTCATTAATGAAAATAGAGACAATAACTTCTCCAAATAATACTAAAGAGGTCATAAAAGAAAGTTTTCAAGGTATAATTGATTTTATTGACGGTAAGCTCGATGATATAGATATTGATGCACATAAGGCGATTGTTAAAACTCAAACATATAGTTCTACAGAGACAACTAAAGGAATTACATTGTTCTTAGCTTCCCGACTTAGAAAGTCTGGAAAAGCGATAACTCCTGAAGAAATAGTTCGTACTGTTGAAAAGACGACTATTAAGGATGTGATTAGAGTTTTTCGCTCTTATTTCAAGAGAAAAAACGTAGCTACTACTATTACTGCTCATCCCAAAACTAACCAAAAAGAGTTGCAGTCAATTGTTCTAGATGCTATTAGTAACATTAGGTGATCACTCATGGTTTTTAACATAGAAGAGCTAAAAAACAAAAGGATCCTATTTCAAGACACTGAACAAGGAATGAAATTTACATATTTAGGAGTAGGTTTTTCAGCAGGATCAAGATTCGATCCTCCTGAACTTGCTGGTGCTAGTCATTTATTAGAACACTTAGTGTTTAAGGGGACTCAACAAAAAACAGCTGAAGAGATTAACCGAGAATTTAACAAACTCGGTGCTTACAGTAATGCTTTTACTTCTTGGAATACCGTATTCTATTTTTCTAAAGTTCCAACAGATAATTTAGAAAAAACAGCGGAGTTATGGGCGGAATTACTCGAATCCTTAGTTTTTACTGAAGAAGACTTTGAGAATGAGAAACAAGTGGTATTAGAAGAGCTTAGGATGAGGGATGATTCACCGGTTCAATCTTTATCAAAACAATTGCTCAAAAAATTTCTTCCAGATCATTCTATTGGAAGACCTATAGGCGGCGAAGAAAAAACGGTTGCAAATATTACAAAAGATCAATTAGAAAACTTTATGAGAGAATATTATACTGCAGAGGGCTCTCTATTACTACTGGCCGGTGGAGAACCAGACGAAAAGACATTACAAAAAATAAAAGATATTTTTGGGAGTAATCATTCCCAAGAGCGCAAAGTTCCAAAAGTTCCTAATGATGAACCAATTAATCCGAAGAAAGGGATATATTACTTTAATAGAAGGTCAAAAACAATTTATGGAGAATTATTAGCTATTGGGCCTCCGGGTAATACTGTTCTTGGAAAGGCAATGAAATTATTTACTTATTACTTAACCGAAAGCAAACGTTCACCGCTATATAAAGCACTTATTCGGAAAGGCTTAGTTTCTGACTTTGGAAGTGTTTTATATGTACAGCCGGATATTTCAGTTTGGGGAATAGGTTTTTCTGCCTCTAAAGAAAAATTTTCGTCTTCCCTTAATACAATTTTAACTACTATTAAGGAAGTTCTTTCAAAACCTTGGGATGAAGAAACTCTTTCTAGCTGGGTTAAGGAATACAATGCACGCTTGTCAATCGGTTCAGAATCTGTAAGTTTCAGGGCGATGTTTGACTTAGAAATGTATTATGATTTTGCTCTTCAAGGAAATTATGAGGCTTTAATTTCTCTAAATAATCAGCTTGTTACTGAAGATATTTCTGAACTTTTTAATCTTCTAAAAAAAGAGTTACCTTTCGCATTAGGAATATTAGGGCCTAAAAAATCCGTAAATCTAATAGATAACGATTTGTTACCCAACTAGTGTGGAACAAACTAATAATTATTATTCTTTTAATACTTTTGAATTTCTAGAACGTGCTAAGAAAAATTACCAGAACTATTCTACAAGAACCTTACCACCTACTTTTATTGGCTTTAATATGAATCTTGATTATATTATTAAAATAGGGAATATTGATATTTTATCTGTTTTTTACGAGGGAATTAATAATGGTCTTTTTCCTAAAAATATTATTCAGAACTTTACAAAGTCGTTTAAACAAGGGGCCGCAAGAGAAATAGTTATTGAGAAAAACATTTCTTTTGATCTCTTAAAAAAAATGTTCCCTAAAGGCCGAACACGGATTGGAGGGCAACTAGGTTTAATGGCAGAATATATTTCTAAATTATTCCCTAACTGGGAGATTCATGGTTTTTTATTGGGTGAAAAAAAAGATTGGAAACAGTATGGTGTTGTTTTGCCAGATATAAACTGGATAACAACTGAAAATCCTTTTTCTGTTCAAGATATTAATACTCATTTAATATTGGAATATGAAAAAGGAGACGAGATCACTGACGTAAATGGGAATGTCATTTCTGCACCTCGAGAAAACAGATTCATTATTGCTTTTGAGCCTGAACTTAAGGACACACAAGTTCTTTCAACAGCTTTTTTATCCTACATTAAAAATAATAATGAAATTAAGAGTGCTATCTTAGCAGGAATACATCTTCCTTGGTTTAAGTCATCCCTAAAACAATTAATTTCAGCAATTAAAAAAATCAGAGATGACTTATTATTGCACTTAGAATGGACTCACATCGAAAAATATTATTCGGGTCTATCTGAACTAATTCAATTAGTTCATTCTTTAGGTTTTAATGAACAAGAGGGAATACAAATATTGTCTTTAGAAAGCAGTCCGTTACAAACTGCAAATAACGCTTCTTCTTTTGATATTTCAAGGATTCTACGTAATATAAATAACAAGTATTCACTAACGCGTTTACATGGTCATTCTTATGGCTATTATGCAATAAAAGATGATACCTCCAATATTACTCGCTTAAGACAAGCATTAATGTCCTCATTAATTGCTTTGTTAGTGTGTGGCACTAATAATTATTCAATAAATGAATTAACTCCTGAAAATATTAAAGGGAAATTTAACTCTATTCACTATAAAGATAATGTTTCCATGTTCTATGTCCCATTATTCAAAAATCCATTGCAAACAGTTGGGTTAGGTGATAGTATTAGCATTTCTGGTTTTGCAGTATATCTAGCAGACAAACTATCTGTTTGAAAATCTTTGTTTTGGATCTTATTATTGTTTAACTAGAAATAGTTATATGATTAATTTAGAAGTTAAGTTCAAGGATGCCAGAAAAAAACAAAGAACCAAATGTTGAAGAAATCAACGAAGTATTGACGAAAAGAGCAATTGCATTTCCCACCGCAGAGATATATGGTGGTGTTGCTGGGATTTATGAATATGGTCCTGTTGGGACAATGATTAGACAAAAAATAATGTCCCTATGGCGAAGTTTTTTTGTCTGGTCTGAAGACAATGTCTTTGAAATTGAAGGCTCTCTCTTACTCCCCGAACCTGTTTTTAAAGCCTCTGGACATTTAGATACATTTAATGATCCTCTTGTCCAGTGTGAAAAATGTAAATCGATGTTCCGTGCAGACCATCTGGTTGAAGACACTACGGGTGAGAGAGCAGATGCTTTGTCCTTAGAAGAATTAGAAGCGAAAATAAAAGAATTGAATATTAAGTGCCCCAAATGTGGAGGGCCTTTAGGGGAACCTAGACAGTTTAATTTAATGTTTGGTACATACATTGGAGCGACAAAGGGACATCCCGCCTATCTTAGACCCGAAACCGCTCAAAACATTTTTCTTGACTTTCGGAGAGTTGCTCATGCAATGAGAGCAACTCTTCCATTTGCCATAGCCCAAATTGGACGTTCTTTCAGAAATGAAATTGCACCTAGAAATTTCTTAGTGCGTATGCGTGAGTTTACCCAAATGGAGCTTGAAATATTTGCTCATCCCGAACAATTAAATGACCATCCTAATTTTTATGAGGTCGAAGACAAAATTATCCGTTTACTTACTCGTGAAATGCAGAAAAAAGGCGAAACCGAACCAATGAGTTTAACGATTAAAGAAGCATTTGAGAAGCGATATATTCCTAATCAATTTATGGCATATTACATTGCTAAAGAAGCGATGTTTATTGAGGAATTAGGAATACCAACAGACAACTTTTGGTTCCGTGAATTATTAGAAGAAGAAACGGCCCATTATTCTGCAGCTAATTTTGATCTCGAGATAAAAACACCAATGGGTATAATTGAATGTGTAGGGAATGCTTATAGACAAGACTATGATTTATCTAAACACTCAAAATATAGTAAAACAAAGCTTGTCATTCAATATAAAAATAAACCGGTAGTTCCTCATGTTGTAGAACCTTCTTTTGGTCTTGACCGTATATTCTATATCTTAATGTTAGTGTCTTATCGTGGAGAAGAAGATCGTAAATGGTCATGGTTTAAATTACCTCCACACATTGCTCCATTTCATGTAAAAGTATGTCCTCTAATGAAAAAAGATGGCTTAGACGATGCTGCTTATGAGATATACCAAGAGTTAAAAGATTCTTTTGATGTAATTTATGACCAAACAGGGAGTATCGGAAAAAGATATGCGAGAGCAGATGAAATCGGTATCCCTTACTGCATAACAATAGATTATAACACATTAGAAAATGATACAGTAACTATTAGAGACAGGGATACAATGGAACAAATAAGAGTGTCTCATGAGGATTTAGATGAAGTTCTCAGTCTATTAATCGATGAAGGGGAAAGTTGGGAAAACATTAAAGAAGATTTTGGATTGCCAGAACCAAAAGAATAACTAATAATAAAAGAGAATTTGAATTTCAATATTTTGATTTAAAAATATTTTTTATTTTCTGTTTAGTGAATATGTACAAATGTGCATTTTTATTATTAAAAACAATGATTTTCAGAAAGTCATAACTGAATATAAATCACCCTAAAAAGTGGGGTTTTTAAAAAAACGATTTATCCGAAGTAATTATATCATACGCGTTCCTTCCTTTTCATGATATGACCATTATTGAAAGGATCAAAGCTCGAGAAGTACTGGATTCTCGTGGGAATCCAACCGTAGAGGTGGAAGCGGAAGCCGAAGGTAAAATCGTGATCGCAATGGTACCTTCTGGTGCTTCGACTGGTGAACACGAAGCTTTAGAACTTCGAGATAAAGACAACCGTTTCCATGGAAAAGGTGTTTTAAAGGCTGTAAACAACGTAAACCGCATTATTGCGCCTAAGATAGTCGGTCATTCTCTTGACAGTCAAGAGGAAATAGATAAATTAATGATTGAACTTGATGGAACTCCTTCTAAGTCAAAACTAGGTGCAAATGCAATATTAGGTGTATCTTTAGCGGTAGCAAAATTGAGGGCTGCAGTCCAAGGGAATTGGGTATATGAAGTAATTACTCCAAATAAAGACTATACTTTACCTGTGCCATTTATGAATGTGATTAATGGCGGTAAACATGCGGGAGGAAAATTAGCTATCCAAGAGTTCATGATTGTGCCTCATGGTTTTGACTCTTTTAAAGAAGCATTAAGAGCAGGCTCTGAAATTTATCACTCTTTGAAATCCCTACTAAAAGAAACATATGGGCCGACGGCAATCAATGTTGGTGACGAAGGTGGTTTTGCGCCACCAATTGATAAAGCATCTGATGCATTAGAAATGCTATTAAATGCAATAAAGATAGCAGGTTATGAGGCTGGAACTCAAGTTTCCTTAGCTATTGATGCTGCTGCTAGTGAATTTTTTAAAGATGGAAAATATTATGTTGATGGAAAAATTCTAACACCCGATGAACTTCTTGAATATTATATTGAACTTTTAGAAAAGTTCCCCATGATATCCTTAGAAGATCCCTTTGATGAGAACGATTTTGAATCTTTTGCTAAACTTACTAAAATGATTGGAGATAAATATAGTATCGTAGCTGATGATTTAACAGTAACAAATGTAGAACGAATAAAAAAAGCAATAAGTATGGGTTCTGCAAATTATCTGTTACTAAAAGTTAATCAGATTGGAACATTAACTGAAGCATTGCAAGCCGCTAGTGTCTGCCGTGAAAGTAATTGGGGCGTTATTGTTTCTCACCGTTCTGGAGAAACAGAAGACCCATTTATAGCAGACTTAGCAGTTGCAATTAAGGCTGAAAGAATAAAAACAGGAGCACCCGCAAGAAGCGAAAGAACTGCTAAATATAATCAGTTATTAAGAATAGAAGAAAGACTTGGAGAAAAAGCAGTATTTCAAGGCAAGCTATAAACGAAAATAAAAATTAAATTACGCTTGTATTTATTATTTTTTTAAAATACTTTTTTTAGTTCATTCATTTTTCTTAATTTATTTTAATTTAAAACAAAAATAGTCAGAATCCAAATCCTTTTTTTCGTTTTTTTATTGAATAAGATACATGGAAACAACAAAATTAGTTGATGCCCATGCTCACTTATTACCTCCTTGGTTTGAAAAACATAAAATTGGGGCAGTCATAAAAAGAGCAAAACAAAATGGTGTTATTGGTATTGTTAATTCTAGTTCTGATCCCAAAACACATGACTTTGGGATCGAAGTTGCAAAAACCTATTCAAATGTTAAGATAGCTATTGGGTTACAACCAACAATTGTTTCTAAGAAAAACTATGAGATCTTGAGAAAATATATTGATAAAAATAGAGATACCGTAATTGCTATTGGAGAAGTTGGTTTAGATTATTATTGGGTTAAAGAAGAAGACAAAAGAGAAGAACAAAGACAATACTTCAAAAAAATAATACAATATGCAAACGAGACTGATTTACCACTTGTTATTCATTCTAGAAATGCTGAGACCGATTGTTTAGAATTATTAGAAGACGCCGTTGTTCCTGTTTATTTACATTCGTTTGAAGGTAATAAGGATGAAATTGAAAGAGCTATTGGCTTGGGCTTCTATATTGGGGTACCTACTGCAGTTGGAAGCCGAAGAAACTGGAGAAAAGTTGCTCAGCGAACTCCTTTAAGTCATCTTTTACTTGAAACGGACAGTCCTTTTATGCCATTTAAACCAGACATAAATCCCAATGAACCTTTATGGATAAGAGACGCAGCAGAGTACATTGCTAATCTAAAAGGGATTGAGCTTGATGTTTTAGCTTCTAAGACTACTGCTAACGCTGAAAAGTTTTTCAATACGGTTTTTGATCCTTGATGTTTATATTTTAATTTTATTCTCAGAAATATCGATTGTGATTTTTTGTAAAAATCTAAATTATTTTTTGGTTAAAATCTTCCTTTTGCCTTCAAATATGAAAAAATAGCGCTTCCTAATGTTTCAAAAGCTTCTTCTACATTAAGTCCTGTTTTAGCACTTGTCTCAAGATATTTTATTTCAATGGATTCTTTTGAAAAACGTTTTTTTAAGTTCTCTACATATTGATTTACTTCCTCTTGAGAAACTTGGCGTTGTTCTTCTAAGTCCACTTTGTTTCCGAGGATTATTAATGGGATAGGCCCTCTACCATTATGTTTTAAAAGTTCTTTTAACCAGTTGTCCAGATTAAGAAAAGATTGTTTATTTGTGATATCAAACACAAGCAACGCGCCGAAACATCCTCTATAATACATATTTCTTACATTCTTGAAGCTTTCCTGGCCGGCTAAGTCCCAAATTTGCCAAGTTACTTTTATTCCATCTACTTCTTTTTCAAGAATTGCAAAGTCAGCACCAATAGTCATTAAGTGTTGAGTAGTAAATCCCTGCCCCATGTATCTTCTACGAAGGCTAGTTTTTCCTACTGCACCATCACCTAACAAAGAAATTTTAAATAAATATTCTTTTTCTTCGGGGGTCTGTTTTTGTTTAGTCTGTTCTTGTTTCTTTTTTTCCTCTTTTCTTTTTTTAAATAAAAACATTCGTACCCACCGCAAATTCTACATTACTATATTTATTGATAATTCTTAAAGTAGGTTATTATATGAGAAAAGGATCTTGATCTAAATAATATGGCTAAATAAATACAATATTTGTACTTTAATTAATTCTATTGACAGAAATTTCCCTTTCTTATGTGAGGTAGATAAAAACCAAAGGCAAACATAATAGAACAGAAGGAAAGGAAGATGACGTGAGGAGAAATAGTAAACCTAAGATTGAGTGAGAGGGTGTTTGTTTGTTCTTTGTGTGGCTATGAAACAGATGGAAATTGCAATGTTTCTTTAAACATTTTAATCGGTGGGACAGGAAGTTCCGTTTTGTAGCGCTTGTGGAGAAAACTCCATAAAATGTTCTCAAGATTATCCCCACAATGAATGAAGTAAGTGGGCGGTTGCGGGGCGAGTGTTCTTGATGAAGCTGAAATTCTCTCGCAAAAGCAAGTGGTAATTTACATTTATTTAATTTCTATTATTAAATTGTTTTTGCGGAATAATTCACGAATATTCTAATAAATGTTGTTTTGTTAAATAAATACGAGTCCGACCGACTTTTACTTCCTATTGAATTAGGAGTTCTAGCCTGCGTCGGTCAATTGAGGTGAAAAAAATGCCAACATGTCCTAATTGTGGTCAATATTATGTCAGAGCACCTTGTCCTTCATGTGGATATATGGGAGATAGTTCTCCAGCGGTACCCGCACCACCAGTAATAGAAAAAGAAAAACACAGTTCTGAGGAGGAGGAACATGTTTTAAAGCCTTCCCAATATATCCAGCAAAAAGAAACCGGAGTAACTGAGACAAGAACAACCAATATAAAAACTTCTGCGTCCATGGGAAAAACAATGGAAGCATCTTTGGAAAGTTTGAAAGGCTATATGAAAAAGACCTCTAACGATCTTAAGAGCGAATCTTCGCCTCAAGGTGTAGATGTCCCTTATCGTAAAAGAGTAATGGAAAAACTTCTTGAAATTCGAAATATCATTGAC
>Ga0256835_1000990_pt1 | contig 18156 bp, 18 predicted proteins | sample PIR30metaG_FD_185972 | JGI IMG/M metagenome (GOLD analysis project Ga0256835, IMG submission 185972) | Hydrothermal vent microbial communities from East Pacific Rise, Pacific Ocean - PIR-30 | ecosystem: Environmental > Aquatic > Marine > Hydrothermal vents | place: Pacific Ocean: East Pacific...
TTATTCTATCTGTAATATTTTTTGCTGTCTTGATTATCTCTACAAAAAGATCCCCTATACTTGGATTTCTTTTGATCTCTTATCTTACTTTTTTTGTAATGTATAAAAATAGACTGGTAAACAAGATCGCCTTCTGGGGACTGAATTTGTTTCTTTCTATAGCCATAGTATCAGGATATGCTTATCTGTCAAAAACGGACGAGAGATTTAAAGTTCTGAACAGTATAATACTTGGAAAGGAAAAAATATCTTATGAAACATTAAACAGATTTAGTAGCGGTAGAATTGGGATAGGATTAGATGGAATAAACATTATAAAAAATGATCTAAAAGAAGGAAGTTTTTTAAATCTGCTTATAGGCCATGGTGTCAGATCAGCAATTTATCTTCCCAAACACTACAGCCACGCTAAACTCCAAAGATACGAATCAGTTTTTATAATATCTGAATTCATAGAAAAAGGAGTTATAGGGCTTATTGCCATACTGGCTATATTTTATTTAGCTTTTAAAACATTCCTGACAGCCAGAATAACAGACAGTTTTGATATTCTGGCTCTTGGTCTATTTGTACCGCTATTAATACATCTGATCGGCTCCATATTTACATTCTTCTGGGATGCTCTGCTTCCAATGTATCTGCTTCTGTTTAAGATAGGTGAGGTTTATTTCAGGAGTAAATCAGAAACCTGAGTTTTTTGATGCAGGATCACAGATCTTAAAGGTCTATACCTTCTTTTTTTAAAAGATCCTCAAGGTTAAGATCTATATCATCTATTACATTAATGGTATCATTCCAGTCCGTTATGAACCATCTTTTATTCTTCTCTGCAACCATAACCTTTTTATCATCTGTTGTGTACCAGATAACCTTTTTCACACCTGCGTTTAAAAGATCTTGAATCTTTTCTTTCATGTATGAAAGCATATCTCCATATTTTCTCAGATCTGCCTTTGTATCAACCTCTATCACAACCTCTGGAGGAGTTTTTGTGTATTTATCTGTCAGTCCTTCTTTGAGAAGTTTTTTCTTATTGAAAATAGCTATATCTAAATTTCTCCATGTTCTTGGTGCCCACTGGAAGCCTGCCTCGTTTGCGAAAACTTTATATTTCTTACCATCCAAAACTTTCACTAAAAACTCTAAAATTGTTGATATTATCCATGCCTGAATTTTACTGCTTCCCATAACTTCCTCCAGAGTTTTCTCCCCCGATAAAACCTTATCATAATCCCTGTAGTAGATCGGTGAGCCGTATCTCATCTCGTATATAAGCTCTTTTGGAACTCTCTTTCTCTTTTTTGTTTTTTTATCTTCTAAAACTTTTGTCATTTCCAGTCCTCGCATTATAAGATTTCTATTAAATTTAAAATAAACTGACATGCTTTTCAAACCTTATTGATTTTTCAGTTTAATTCTAATAAATTTGAACTGAACACTTTTTAAACAACTTAAAAAAATGCTAACGATAAAAAAATATTCAAAAGAAGACTATATGAACATGATCGCCAGAGCAATACAGGATGTAGTTGGAGACAGATGCCTTATTATATTTTTTGGGTCAATTCTTACAGATAAATTTGGTAGAACATCAGACATTGATGTGGCATTGTATTGCAAGGATGAGTTATCCAGCAAGGAGTATTTAAAAATTTTAGAACAGATAGAAAATTTACCTATTTTGAGAGAGGTTGATCTTGTAGATATAAAGAGGATAAACAATGTAGAATTAATAGAAAATATCTTAAAGGGAAAGGTATGGAAAGATATACCAGAGCTTTTGAAAGATTTGAAAAAGCATACAGAAAATTTAAAGAGATCATAGAAAATCCGTTATTTCCTGAAATTTTCAAGGAAGAGTTTGTTGTAGAGATCACAACTAAAAGATTTGAATACACTTATGAATCCATGTGGAAAACAGTCAAAGAGTTTTTAAGATTAAGAGGCATTGAGTGTAACTCTCCAAAATCATGTTTTAGAGAACTTTTAAAAGAAGGCATTATATCCGAGGAGTTTGAAGGTATCTTATCTGATATTATTGTTTTACGTAACACTCTGGTTCATGTTTACGATGAAAAACAGGCAAAAGATATTTATCAGAAATTAAGAACAAAGGAAATACTAAAAACTTTTGAAGCTTTGATAAGATCTTTGGAGAAAGAGAAACCTTAAATTTATTGATTTCACTTGAATTATTCCATAAATTTGAAATAGATAAACACCGAGGTTTTTATTATGGGAATTGCAGAAAAATTTTTACCAAAATATACAGTTGAAGATTATCAGAAATGGGAAGGAGACTGGGAACTTATAAAGGGTATCCCCTATGCTATGGCTCCTTCACCTCTTGGTATTCACCAGAAAATCATAATGGAATTAGGCCGGCAGATCGCTAACCAGTTAGATAGCTGTACAAAAAAATGCTATGTATACCCTGAGCTTGACTGGATAATTGACGAAAATACAGTTTTAAGACCTGATCTTATCGTTATATGTAAAGAGATCAGGGAATATCTCAAGGAAACACCTGAGGTTGTAGTGGAGGTTGTATCAAAATCAACAGCTCAGAAAGACGAGTATCTTAAGTTCAGCATATATGAAAAAGAAAAAGTGCCTTTTTATATCCTTGTATATCCAGACATTAAGAAAGTAAGAGTCTTTCAGCTTGTTGATAGAGAATACGATAAATATTTTGATGGAGAGGACGGGATACTGGAGATACATCTTAAAAACGGATGTAGTTTCAAAATTGATGTTGGAAAGCTGTTTTAAAACTGTTATTCAGTAGTATAAAATCTTGACAAGAGCTGTTTTCGGATATAAACTATTTAATCCAGAATATGTGTGGCCAGGTAGCTCAGTTGGTAGAGCACGCGGCTGAAAACCGCGGTGTCGGCGGTTCGATTCCGCCCTTGGCCACCATTATAAAATCTTTCCTATCACAGATCTCTCCTTCAGATCCTCATATATATCTCTTAGGCTCTTATTAAAAATAGGATGTACAAAATCAGGATCTATATCTATCAGAGGCTTTAGAACAAAATCCCTCTCATGTAGTCTTGGATGGGGGATTGTAAGCTCTCTTTTTTCAATAATCTCATCCCCGTAAAAAAGTATATCTATATCTATCTCCCTTGGACCCCATCTGAATCTTTCTATTCTGCCTACCTTTTTCTCAATCTCCTTCAAAAATAAAAAAAGCTCTTCAGGTGGAAGATCTGTAAAACCTGAGATAGCTGTGTTGTAAAAATCAGGCTGATCCTCAAAGCCTACAGCTTTTGATATGTATATACCTCCTATCTTTTCAATCTTAACCTTCTCACCGATCATACGGACAGCTTTCAGTATATTCCCCTTTCTGTCTCCAATATTGCTTCCAAGCCCTAAGAATATCCTTTTAATCCTCATAATGTTAAAATTTTATCTATGGTTTATATGATTATTTTAACAGTTCTGCTTACTAATATTTTCAGCAGTTTCGCAGTAACCATTGATGATCTTATTGAGGATGCCTATAAGGAAGTAAGGAAGGAGAAGTCTGAGGACAGCTTTAACCTTGCACTTAAAGCATTCAATGAGGGTATATTCTCAGTTGCTGTAAAAGAGGGAAAAAAATATCTGAAGCTCCACAGAAAAAAGGATATAAAAAGGGATATCATCATTGAGATGATAGCTGTATCTTACTACAGAATGTACAGGAGAAAAGAGCTTTTTGACCATCTTATCTGGGCTGACAGACAGAATATATCAAGGGATATAAAGCTTAAGATCTTCCAGCTTGCAAACAATCTTTTTGTGGAGAAGAAGGACAGAAGAAGGCTGAAAATCATAAAAAAAAGATTCTCAAATCTTTTTAGATCTTCCCCTCCATTTTTTATACATGACGAGAGATTTAAAAGATTCAAACCAAACATAAATATATTCAAGCTGAAATATGGAAACATAATAGGTGAAAACAGCCTTTACAGGGTAAAGAAAAATACAACACTTATAGAGATAGCAAAGGAGCTTGATCTTGGGTATGATGAGATAAGGGTTGCAAACCCACATATAGATCCTTTTGATGTCCAGAAAGGTATGGTAGTTCTCATCCCAAGGAAGAGACTTTTACCCGAAAAGGAGTTTAACTTTGGTGAGATATATCTCAATCTTTCAGAAAAGAGGCTTTACTACCCTGTTATCATAGATGATGACCCTTACGTTATATCTATCCCTGTCGGGATAGGAACCGATGAGAACAGATCTCCTATAGGAGATTTCTTCATATCAGAAAAGAGAAAAAATCCGGCCTGGTATGTTCCGGACAATATTAAGGAAGAAGATCCTTCTCTTCCAGATATAGTTCCACCAGGTCCTAACAACCCACTTGGAACAAGGGCTATGAGACTTAGTAACACAACATACCTCCTCCACGGAACAAGTAAGAGATTTGGTATAGGTATGAAGGTTAGCCACGGATGTATAAGGATGTACAACGAGGATGTTGAGGCTCTTTTTGATCTTGTTGAGACAGGAACAAAAGTTCATATCTATGAAAAGAATTACAAGATATTTAAAAACAGGCATGTTTATATTGAGATCTATGAGCTTGATAGAGAAAGCAGAAAAAAACTATTAGACGAACTTTCACAGAAAGGGGTGTTACTGAACAAAAACTTTATATCGTACCTTGAGAAGGAAAGAAGGGGATACGTCATCCCCCTCTACTGATTATTTTCTAATTCCTTTCTTTAAAACCCTTTCAAGATTTACAGACTGTCTCTTGAGTTTTTCTTCAAGATCTCTTATAGCCTGCTCATTAGCAACAGCTTTATTGTAAGCATCTGTTGCCTTCTCATCAATTCTGTCAAGTCTCTCAAGCTGTGCTTTTATATCAGCATGCTCTCTCTTGATAGCCTCAATCTCTTTAGCATTGAGATCTGCCTTATCCTTGAGAGATTTTATCTGATTTTCAAGAGAGTTTAATCTATCTTCAAGAGACGATACCTTTTCCTTAACCGGTGCCAGTTGCTCATCTACATAATCTTTTGTTGCGCATCCCGTTAGAATGAGAGCAGATATCCCTATTACAGCTCCCACCTTAAAAAACCTTTTCATAACTTAAAGACCTCCTTTTTTTTATTTTTCGTTAATTAAAAAAATAAACTTAAATAATAGAGACAGTTAACTTTGAACAACCTTTCACAAATGAATATAATTAATTAAATCACTATTTACCATACGGTGTCAAATGAAAATATTAAAACATAAAGCCCAGAAAATAAAATGGTTTATTATGGATGTTGATGGTGTCCTTACAGATGGAAAGATAATATATGACAACATGGGAAATGAGCTCAAAAATTTTTCTGTCAAAGATGGTCTTGGGATAGCTCTTTTACACAGAGCAGGTATAAAAACAGCCATAATAACAGGAAGAAACTCAGACATAGTCATAAAAAGGGCTAAAGAGCTTAAGATATCAGAGATAGCACAGAATGCTGACAACAAGCTGAAGATATATAAAAGCCTTAAAGATAAGTACAGATTTAAAGATGAGGAAGCTCTGTATATAGGAGACGACTATAACGATCTTCCTGTTCTGAGGAAGGTAGGGTTCCCTGCAACAGTTCCATCAGCCCCTGATCTTGTGAAAAAGGAATGTATATACATAACAGAGAAGGATGGGGGAGATGGTGCTGTTAGAGAGCTCGCAGAGCTTATCTTAAACTTTCAGGGAAAATTAGAAAAAGCTATAAAGGATTTTTTAGGAGATGGAAGCAGATAGGGAAAAATGGAACAGAAGGTATACTGAGGAAGAGTTTCCATGGAAAGAGCCTTCCCAGATACTCAAAAAGTTCTACAGATTATCAAGAAAGGGTAAAGCCCTTGACATAGCTGCAGGACTTGGGAGAAACAGCCTTTTTCTTGCAGAAAAGGGATTTGAGGTTGATGCTGTTGAGCTTTCAGATGTTGCAGTCGAGAAACTGAAAAATCTCCATAAGAACATAAATGTTATTCAGGAGGATCTTGATTTTTTCAGTATTCCAGAGGAGAGATACGATCTTATACTGAACATTAACTATCTAAACAGAAGACTATTTCCACAGATAATAGAAGGACTTAAAAAAGATGGTGTTTTAATTTTTGAGACATTCCTTTTAGAAGATGATACCCAGATGAAAAAAGATTACCTTCTGAGGGAAAACGAGCTTCTTCACAGCTTCTTAAAACTCCATATATTATTCTATGAGGAAAAGAAAAAAAGAAAACCTACAGGTGAGATCTCCTACACAGCTTCACTTGTAGGGATAAAAAGGTGTTAAAGGGGGAATTTAAGATGGCTCTTGAGGATCTTTATAAAACGGATAAGGAGGAGATAAAGAAAAAGATAGAGAAAGGTCTTGAGGAGAAAAAAAGTGAGATAAAGAAAAGTCTTGAAAAAATACTTCCCCAGCCCGCAAAAAATATGCTCCAGACAGATGAGGGAACCTATGCTCTGATAGCCATAACTATAGTTCTGGTTCTGCTTTTAGCAAGGGCAGCAGGTATGGCGTTTAAACTTCTATCAAAACTTATATTTCTCATCTCACTTGCAGCTGCCGTTTATTTCTCTTATGTGTACTTCACAAATTACTGAAAGTTATAAACCACATCCCTATTCCTGATAAAAAAAGAGATATCCTTAAATCTTATAAACAGTCCTGTTTTATACTCCTTTAGATACACGCCATCCTTTTCATCAGAAGGGGTGATATAATCATCAAAACCATCAAAATATCTGTTTCTCTGAACAAAAAGATACCTTTTTCTACAGGCATATCTGTCCATAAGGATGTTTATCCTGTATCTCTCATTTTTCCAGTAAACAAAACATCTCCTGTCATCTGTGATCAGTATTATATCTGGTCTTTTAACACCTTTAAAACTGTAAACCCTGTATCCAACAATATCCGTTTTTGAGATATTAAGAAATACAAAAATAAGAATTATCACAGATATCAACTTCTTGTATATATTCATCCTTACCAGAATAAGAGCAGATAGTAAAGCTGTATACAGGAAAACTGACAGAAAAGAAGGGCTGTAGCCTGATGAAAAGAGATCAAAACTGTCAAATATCTCAGCTGTTTTTATAAAAAGTTTGCCAGAGATATTCATGATATAGATAAATGGCTCAATACTGAAAAATGTAAAAAGGTTTATAACAGAGAAGAAAAGGTAAGGATAAAGGAATATCATACCAGCAGGGGTGGAAATAACAGAGACAGGGGAAAACTTTCCAAAATGGTATATAACAACAGGCATAGTAAAAAGAACGGCGATTAGAGATATCATAAAGGCTGAGTAAACTACACTCCAGTATCTGTTCTTTCCTTCAAAAACTATATACCTGAGAGAGATCAGTATACCGAAGACAGCTATAAATGAAAGCTGAAAACTTGGTGAAAATATTGAGTATGGTGAGATAAGAACAACAATGAAAGCGACAAAAAACAGTATATTCATAGAGTTTATCTCTATGTATCTGAGTTTTGAGAGGATATACATAAGACCCATTATTGAAGCTCTTAAAACCGGTATATGGAGGCCTGTAAACAAAGGGTATATTGAAAGAACAAAAGCAGAAACTGTATAAACAGCTCTTTTACCGAGAAATGAAAATATGAAAAAAAGTATTGAAACTATAACGGCTATATGGAGACCTGATATTGCAAGTAGATGTGTCAGCCCTGAATCTATAAATATATTTTTAATATCCCTATCAAGAAAACCCTTTTCACCAAATATAAGTGCAAGGCCGAGTGAGAAAAGCTCATCATCCCCGGTTTTCTCCCTGAAGCTCATTACAGAAAATCTTTTAAAATCCCAGATGTATGAAAATATACCACCTCTACTTTCAACCTTCAAAAATCCATCAGTGGGATAAGCTGTGATCCTTTTACCGTCTGATACTAAAAAACCTAAAAAGGATATCCTGTAACTGTAGAATATATCTTCTGAAAATGGATCTTCAGTTTTTAAAACAACATTAATCTGCTCTCCCTTTATGGATCTGATATCAGAATCTGAAACCCTGCATCTGAAGTATATCCTGCTTCTCATATACTTTGGGACTGAAGAGATCTCACAGCTTATAAAAGCACCGTTCCTTTTAAAAGGTTTTAACTCAGAAACCTCAGATATAAAAATACCTGTCAGAAAGATAGAGATAAGAAATAAGATATAGCCTGTAATACCTCTGAACAGAACAGAAACAAAAAAGAGTACTGCAGGTAAAAAGATAGACAGAGTAATCCCGGTGAACTTATGAAAAATAACACCGGCTACAAGAAATATAAAGGGAAGTATAAAAGGGGCATACAAAATAAAACCATTTTTATTTTTAATTTAAGATCAGATCAAGGAAAGGGCAAAAAGCCCTTCAAAGATGATGAGTTCAGCATCAGCAGGAGATAAAAAGGGGCAAAAGCCCCATATATTAAAAGAGGAATCCAGCTTCAAATCCTATGAATGTTTTGTTGTCCTTTGGATTTCCTTTGTCATCAGCAAAAGCCTTCGCATCAGTTGAAACGTATGCGATCTCACATCTCACATATGTGTTATCTGTAGGCTTGTAAGTAGGCGTAACAGTTACTGAATAAGCAGAATCGCCTATACCACCGTATATCCCGCTTGTACCCTGGTTTACATACTCAAGTCTTACAGGTACAGTTATGTTAGCTGCAACTGCCGGGTTGAGGTATATCGCTATACCATATGCGGTATCATCCTGTCCGGCTGTTTTTGTTGCATCATCTTTCCAGTGGTAGTCAAGGTTAAGACCTACATCCATTCCAGCTAATGAGTACCCAAGAACAACATCTATAAGATTCTGTGTTGCATTTCCATCATAGTAAGAAACAGCATAATCTATTCCACCTACAGATCCTATAGACCCGATAGCTAAAGAATCACTCTGTCCGTATGTACCGTCCTGATTGTACTCAGCATAGACATCAATTCCTTCAGCTACAGAGTATGTAACCCTTGCACCTGGGTATGTAACAGGCTGTGCGTTCCACACCATACCGAATGTGTAGTTAAGATTGTCATAAGAGTGATAGAGTTCATAACCTATATTCGTTGTTAAGAGACCTGCATCTACAGTAAGACCTTCTACAGGATTTATAGAAACCCAGGCATATTTGACCTTAAACTTGTTTGTTGTTCTTCCAAGGAGACCATCCCATGTGTTAGACCCAAAATAACTTACAAATCCGATAGTTCCCTTGTCCTTTGATTTTAATCCGACGGAGAAGTTGGAAACTGTGAAATAGTCGTTGTTGTTTCCAGCCCCTTCATTTGTTACATAAAAATAACCTGCTGTTACAGCACCTGACATCTCAATGTTTGAGTTTGCAACTGTAATACTTCCTGCAGAAGCAGCTCCTGCTAATAACCCGGCTGCTGCGAGACTTCCTAAAAATCTTCTCATACTTAACCTCCTGAGATTTTATTTAATTTAGTTAAAGATTTTATCAGATTTAAAGGTTGAATCCTCTTTCACCGTGGACAGCTTCATCAAGACCCATAGTTTCTGTTTCGTCATCAACCCTTCCACCTTTAGTGAGAACAGAAGCTATAAGGTAAACAACAGCTGTAGCAATAGCGGTATATATAATAGTAAACACTACAGACTCTATCTGAACCATTATCTGTGCTATTCTATCCCCATTATCCTTAAGAGGACTTCCATCCCATGCAAGCGATTGGAGAGCAAAGAATCCTGTTGCTATAGCACCCCATATTCCAGCAAGTCCGTGAATACCAAAAGCATCAAGGGAGTCATCATAACCAAGAGCCTTCTTGAGAACAAAAACTCCAAACCATCCAACTACACCAGCAACGAGACCTATTATAATGGCACCTTTAGCATCAACAAAACCTGCAGCAGGTGTTATGGCAACAAGTCCAGCAATCGCACCTGAAGCAGCACCGAGAAGTGTAGGCTTTTTAGCCACTATCCATTCTGTTAATGTCCATGAGATAACACCCATAGCTGTTGCAACATTTGTAGTTAAAAGTGCAACACCTGCAACATCATTCGCTCCAAAAGCAGAACCAGCATTGAAACCAAACCATCCAAACCACAGGAGAGCAGCTCCAACTAATGTGAGGATCACCGAAGAAGGAAGGATAGCTGTTTTACCGTAATCCTTTCTCTTTCCAAGAAGAATAGCAAGAACAAGTCCTGCAACCCCTGCATTTATATGAACAACAGTTCCACCTGCGAAATCAAGAGCTCCAGCATCAAAAAGGAAACCACCACCCCAGACAACGTGGGCTATAGGAGCATAAACAGCAGTAACCCATAAAACAACAAATATAAGCCATGTTGAGAACTTCATCCTTTCAATAGCAGCACCGGATATAAGGGCTACAGTTATTGCAGCAAATGTTCCCTGAAATGCTATAAAAACAAACTCCGGATATGTTCCGCTAAGATCTGTATAACTTATACCTGAGAGGAGTATCTTACTGAGATCACCAACAAAACTGTAAATAGCTCCCTCTCCATCTGTAAACGCAAGTGAGTATCCCCATAAGACCCATACTACAGTGGCTGTTGCATAGGCGAGGAAAACCATCATAACTGTGTTAAGTATATTTTTTGTTCTTGTCATTCCCCCGTAGAAAAGTGTAAGACCACCTATGGACATAAGAACAACAAATGCTGTAGCAACTATCATCCATGCTGTGTCACCTGTATCAAGTTTCGCCTCTTCAGCGAAAGATACTGCAGGAATCAAACTGCTGAAAAGAGCCAATAATCTGATATTCATTACATAACCTCCTTTGACTGATAGATATTTTTTAAAGAGCCTCAACGCCTCTCTCTCCCGTTCTTATTCTTACAGCATCTTCAACAGGTGTTATAAATATCTTTCCATCACCTACCTTTCCTGTTCTTGCAGCGTTCATAATAGCCTCAACAACCTTCTCAACCATTGAGTCATCAACAACGATCTCAATCTTTATCTTTGGAAGGAAATCAATAACATACTCAGCTCCCCTGTAGAGTTCTGTATGTCCTTTCTGCCTTCCAAAACCTTTAACCTCAGTAACTGTGATACCGAATGTTCCTATCTCAGAAACAGCATCCTTTACTTCATCAAGTTTGAAAGGCTTGATAATAGCCTCAATCTTTTTCATAACCAGACCTCCTTTTATCTATTGAAAACCTCCAGGATAAAAAGGCAAAAAGCGTACCAAAAGGGGAGAGTTATTGATAGTTAATAGTGAGGGGATATTACAGGGTTTTTAAACAGTTTGTGATGCACCAATTTTATGCATTGTGAGAGGTGAGATGAACATATAATGTGCATAAAATAAAAAAGCCCCCTTAAAGGGGGCTCTGGTCTATCTTAAAGGGGCTTCTTAGAAGCCCATCTCTTCCATTCCTGCTCCAGCTCCACCTGGAGTTTTCTCTTCCTTCTCAGGGATTTCAGCAACAAGAGCCTCAGCTGTGAGCATTGTTCCAGCTATTGAAGCTGCGTTCTGTATAGCAATTCTCACAACCTTAGTTGGGTCTATAATACCGGCTTTTATCATATCAACATACTCACCTGTTGCAGCGTCAAATCCGTAGTTCACATCCTCATTAGCTTTAACTTTTTCTAACACAACAGATCCATCAAATCCTGCATTGTAAGCGATCTGCTTTAATGGAACCTTACATGCGTTTCTAACAATATCTATTCCCCATTTTTTGTCTGTGTTTTCCTCTTTTATATCACAGAGAACTCTTGAGGCTCTGTAAAGTGCAACACCACCACCAGGAACTATTCCTTCCTCAACAGCAGCCTTTGTAGCGTGAACAGCGTCATCAACTCTGTCCTTCTTCTCTTTCAGTTCAGCTTCTGTTGCAGCTCCAACTCTAATAATAGCAACTCCTCCAGAGAGTTTTGCAAGTCTCTCCTGTAATTTCTCTCTGTCGTAGTCTGATGTTGTTGTCTCTATCTGAGCCTTAATCTGCTCTATTCTTGCTTTAATATCCTCAGGATTTCCTTTTCCACCTATTATTGTTGTGTTGTCCTTATCAACAACAACCTTGTCAGCCTGACCTAACATATCAATATCAACGTTTTCAAGTTTAATTCCAAGATCCTCAGTTATAGCCTGTCCACCTGTGAGTATTGCTATATCCTGGAGCATAGCCTTTCTTCTCTCACCAAATCCTGGAGCTTTAACAGCACATACCTTCAGAACACCTTTTATGTTGTTAACAACGAGTGTGGCAAGTGCTTCACCTTCAACATCCTCAGCTATTATCAGGAGAGGTCTGTTTGTCTGAACAACCTTTTCAAGAACAGGTAAAAGCTCTCTTATATTGCTTATCTTCTTCTCGTATATAAGGATGTATGGGTTTTCTAAAACAGCTTCCATCTTTTCAGGATTTGTTACAAAGTATGGTGAGAGGTATCCTCTATCAAACTGCATACCTTCAACAACTTCAAGTGTTGTCTCAGATGTTTTTGATTCTTCAACAGTTATAACACCGTCCTTTCCTACCTTTTCCATAGCATCAGCTATGATCTTACCGATCTCAGGATCGTTGTTAGCTGAGATTGTTGCAACCTGCTCTATCTCAGTTCTTCCGCTGACCTCTTTTGACATCTTCTTAAGTTCGTCAACAACAAGCTTAACAGCCTCATCTATTCCTCTTTTTACATATACAGGGTTTGCACCTGATGCTATAGCTTTAAGACCTTCTGTGTATATAGCCTGTGTGAGTATTGTAGCTGTTGTTGTACCATCACCGGCAACATCGGCTGTTTTTGATGCAACCTCTTTAACAAGCTGAGCAGCCATGTTCTCAAGTGGATCTGTAAGCTCTATCTCCTTAGCAACTGAAACACCGTCTTTTGTTACAGCTGGTGATCCCCATTTTTTCTCAAGAATAACCTCTCTTCCTCTTGGTCCAAGAGTTACTTTAACGGCGTTTGCTAATTTATCAACACCGGCTTTCAGTTTTGATCTTGCCTCATCACCGTAAACTATCATCTTTCCTGCCATCTATGTCCACCTCCTTTATTTTTTTTTATTACTCTACAATAGCGAGAATATCGTCTTCTCTTAATACGATAAGCTCCTCACCATCAACAACAAACTCATTTCCGGCATACTTACTGTATATAACTTTATCACCAACCTTGACTTTTAATGGTGCTATCTCACCATTTTCAAGAAGTCTTCCTTCACCAACAGCCACAACTTCTCCTTCTGATGGTTTTTCCTTTGCTGTATCAGGGATTATGATTCCTGAGGGTGTTTTTTCCTCAGCTTCTTCAGCTGGTTTTACAACGACTCTATCGTAGAGGGGTTTGATCTTTGCCATCCTCTTTACCTCCTTTGTTATTTATTTATTAAATATTATATAGCTCCAGACAAAAAAATGCAATAAGCTCGCATATAAAATATTAGCGTATCTCAGTCATATTTCTAAAACTCTTCCTGTCTCAGAACTTTGAGAAGCTCCTCCTTAACTTCCTTTATTATCAGCTCATCTGTCAGCTTTTCCTTATCAAAGGTCCTGACATAAAAGGCATCCCTTATTCTCTCACCCTGTGTTACAACCTTTGCTATATGGACAAACAGGTTGAACCTTGTGAAAACCCTGAATATATCAAACAGAAGACCTATCCTGTCCTCACCTGAAACATCAAATATTGTGTATATGTCTGATGTCTCGTTGTCCACCTTAACAAATGTAGGTGGTGGGACAGCTGCAGCTTTGAACCCCCTTTCAGACTTTCTTGACAGATCATCAAGTGTTATCTCTCCCTTTATATAACTGTTAAAAAGATCCTTAAACTGCTCAAATTTCTGGTCCTCAACAACCTCAAGTGTTGATGTTGATATCTGGAGATCAACGATAGTAGCTCCATCCTTCCTTCTGTAACTGTAAACGGAAAGTATGTTTATATTCATATAACTGAGTATCCCAGTGACAACGAGGAGAGGATTTTCAACGGATCTGTCAACAGCTATAATAAGCTCTGAAGCTCCAATCCCATACTTTTTCTCAAAGTAAAACTGAGGTTTTTTTGTTCTGAACATTATCTCTTCCATCTTTATATGTCTGATAATATCATCAATCGGTGTTGATATAAGGTAATACTCTGAGAATCTGTTCATATGGAATCTTGCCCTGTCCTCACCAAGATCTATCTCAAGCATAGCAAAAAGTCTTCTCTTCTTCTCCTCAAGTCTTCTCTTCTGGATCTCCTCAGCTGAGAGACCCTTTTCAAGAACCTCAAGTGCTTTAAAGTAAAGCTCCCACAGAAGAGCATTCTTCCACTCATTCCATATGTTTGGTCCTACAGCGTTTGCATCACACCATGTGAGAACTGTAAGCATCTTTAAAAGCTCTTTATTCTTTATAACCTTAACAAAATCATTTATAACCTTGGGCTCATTCATATTTCTTCTCTGTGATATCTTTGCCATCTCAAGATGGTAAAGGACGAGATAACTGACTATATTTGCATCCCTCTGTGAGTATCCAAATCTTAGCATTATCTCCTTTGCCATTTTTGAACCTAAAACAGAATGGTCAGATTTATGACCTTTTCCTATATCGTGAAGAAAAACAGCCCATATAAGCAGATCCTTTCTTTCAATCTCCTTATAAAGCTCGTACATCATCTTTTTGTGTGGATGGTCAAGCTTTTTAAGGTTCTCAAGCTCCTCAACAGCCTTTATAGCGTGAGCATCAGTTGTGTACTTATGGTATGCATCGTACTGGAAATGGCATCTCTGGTATCCAAACTCAGGTATAAGATCGTCTATAACGTAAAACTCCTGCATCTTCCTTATCGTTTTTGCGAGGTTGTTAACATCACTGAATATTGTTCTCATAAGCTTTTTAACTTCCGGATCGTCCCTGTGTTCCCTCAGTTTTGACTCATTTTTCCTCAGGAGATACTCAAGCTGTGGCGAGAAATCAAGGTTGTACTGCTTAAAGTAAAGGAATGCCCTCAAAACATTCGTATGGTTTCTCTCAAACCTCTCTCTGTTCAGAACATCTATCTCAGTAGCTGTTCTTGAGAAAACAGCATCAATAGGCTCAAAAAGCTGGAACCCATCCTCTTCTGTGATGCCTTTAAGAATCCTTTTTGTTATAGTGTTTATAGACTTAGCATACAGATAGTAAAGTCTCATAAGCTTCTCAACGCTTTCCCTGAGTTTCTCTGAGTCGTAAGGCTTCTCAAGATAACCGAGCCTTTTAACAACCTCTTCCTGAAGAGGTCTCACAAGAACATCACATCTTTTGTTACATATAAGATGCATCTCATTTCTTATCTTGAGTAAGAAATCGTAAGCTCTCATAAGCTCCTGGTACTCTTCCTCAAGTATGATATTTTTCTCAACGAAGTAATGGTAGTTCGGGACATCATCCAGGACCCTTGCTATCCAGTAAACCTCATGGAAATCTCTCAGACCCCCCTCACCTTCCTTTATGTGAGGTTCCATCATGTATATCGTTGATCCTGTCCTCTGATATCTCATCTTTCTTGCTCTTAATGTTGCATTTATATATGCTGTTCTCTTTCCCCTTATAAGCTTCTTAAACTTTTTAATAAGATCATCGTATATATCCCTGTTACCTGTTATAAATCTTCCCTGAAGGAGAGATGTTGCCACAGTTAGATCTTCCTCTGAAAGCTCAAGGAACGTTTTTATATCCCTTGGAGAAAAACCTATATCAACCTTAAGATCAAGTAATGAGTAGTAAAAGCTCTCAATACCCGCTTTAAGTGACTCAAAGTTATCAGACTTGAAAACAAGTGATATATCTATATCTGATTTGAAACATAGCTCCCTTCTTCCGTAACCACCTAAAACGACTATACTGACCTCCTCAAGATCCGGAAATGAGATCTTTGCAAGATCCTTGATAGTCTCATCTGTTATATCTGAAAGCTCCCTTACAGTATCAAGACCTTTTGCACCTGCCCTGTGCTTGTTAATTATCTCCTCCTTTTTTGAGAAGTATCTCTCAAGTATTCTCTTTTTCTCATCAATATAGAGCTTGTCCATACCCCTAACCTCTTCCTATAGCTTTTTTTACATCATCTATTGAGACCTTATAGTAAACAGGTCTTCCATGTGGACATAAGTTAGGACTGTCCGTCTCAAACCATCTTTTAAGTATCAGTTTTGCCTTTTCATCAGATAGAATATCCCCTGACTTTACAGAAAGCTTACATGCTATCTCTCCTATCACATAATCAACAGTTTCTGCATCTTCATCCATCAGTATCCTGAAAAATATATCCAGAGCCTGATCTTCAGAAACAAATACAGGTATCTCCTTTATAACAAGATTGTAACCGTCTATATCAAATGAAAAACCTGATCTCTCAAGTGTACCCTTTTTGTCCTCAATTAATGCCTTCTCAAGTTCGGATATACTGTGTGTTATATTCCTGTTTAAGATCTTTCTTTTTATAAAACCATCCTCCCTCAGATCTTCCATAAGTATCTCATAGTTTATCCTTTCATGGACAACATGCTGATCTATCAGGTAGATATCCCCATCGTAATAAACCACAATAAATGTGTTCTCAACCTGTCCAAGCAGATCAAACACTTTTTCTTTTCCGTAACTACCTTTTCTCTGGGAGACTGTGTAGTCAAATGTAACACCTTTCTTAAATGGAGTTTCTAAAGCCTTCAGTCCTTCTCTAACAAGATTTTTAACAGCCGTATCATTTTTGAACTTTACCTCTATCTTTGCAGGATGAACATTGTGGTCAACAAAGTATGGTGGAAGCTCTATAAAGAGAACATAAAACTTCTCAGAAATTAAAGATTTAATGATCTTTCTCAGCTCCCTGTTTTTTACAGGTCTTTTATTAACATAAACGATACCTTCCTTTTTAAATCTCTCATCTGTGGATATATAACCGTAGATCCTTCCTGTTTCATCTGTATAATCAAGCTCAAGAAGTCTGCCTGAAAGCTCAGGATATATATATGTAATCCTTTTTTTAAGATCAGAAGGGGGAAGATTCATAAGCTCCCTTCCGTTGTGGTAAAGTCTAAAATGTATATCTGTGTTTACAACAGCGTAGTTTATGAAAGTTTTAAGACAGTGAACAAACTCCGTTCTCTCACTTTTTAAAAACTTTTTCCTAACAGGTGTGTTAAAGAATATATCCTTAACCCTTACCTTTGTTCCTACAGGAGCTCCTGTCTCAGTGAAAGATCTGAAAACACCACCTTCTATATAGAGCTCCTTCCCTACAGAAAGATCCTCAGGTCTTGATACAATACTGAACTTGGATACAGAAGAGATACTGTACAAAGCCTCTCCTCTAAAACCGTAGGAGCTTATACTGTAAAGATCATCTTCAGATGATATCTTACTTGTTGTGTACCTTTTTACACAGTCAAGCATATCATCAGGATGTATCCCTTCCCCATTATCAACAACCTGTATCAATCTTTTTCCACCTTTTTCAATAAATATATCTATCCTGTCTGAGCCTGCATCTATTGCGTTCTCAATAAGCTCCTTTAAAACATTTGCAGGTCTTTCTACAACCTCACCTGCAGCGATTTTTCTTATCAGATCTTCAGAAAGGGGCTTTATTCTCCTCATCTACACTTGTCAACCTTTTTTATAAAAATAAATTAAATAATGCATATATAAGATACAGAAAAAAGAAAAAACTACAAGGAGGGTTCAGATGGCTATCAGAAAGTTAGAAAGATCAGAATGGGAAAGTTATTTTGACCAGCTGTCAAAAAAATTAGGTGCGAAGGAAGTCCAGATCGAGATTATCAATGAGGATATAGGCGATCAGGTTGAGACATGGTGGCAGCCATTAACAGGTTTATCTTACGATCCAAAGGATGATGAGTTTGAGGTTGCAGCTGAAAGACATGATCATCTCATACATAAACCTGTTGAGATATACGTTGATGAGGATGTTGATGGTGTCAAGACTGTTGAGGTTATTCAGGAAGATGGAACAAAGCATATAATAAAGTTAAGATCTCCTGAAGCTTTACCTGAGAAGTAAGGGTCTTCCCTTACTTCAGGTATTTTTTAGCCTTCTTAACTTCCTTATCAATAATACTTTTCATTATCTCCTTCATAACCCTGTTAACAACAGGCTTCAT
>Ga0256835_1000991_pt1 | contig 18149 bp, 14 predicted proteins | sample PIR30metaG_FD_185972 | JGI IMG/M metagenome (GOLD analysis project Ga0256835, IMG submission 185972) | Hydrothermal vent microbial communities from East Pacific Rise, Pacific Ocean - PIR-30 | ecosystem: Environmental > Aquatic > Marine > Hydrothermal vents | place: Pacific Ocean: East Pacific...
TGGGACTCGCCCTCTTCGTCGCCCTGGTCACGGCGCCGATCTGGCTGGACGCCGTGACGGGAGCGGCGCCCGGGGCGCCGGATCTCGTGCTGCCCCGGGGTGAGACGGCGTGCGTCCTGCCGACGGGAGAGATGCGGGCGGCCCACATGGAGCTGCTCGACAGGTGGCGGGACGCGGTGGTGCGGCGGGGCGAGCGGTCCATGGTCACGTGGGACGGGCGCACGGTCCGGCGAAGCCTGACGGGGACCTGTCTCGGATGCCACGGGGATAAGGCCTCGTTCTGCGACCGGTGCCACGACACGGTCGCGGTGACGCCGTACTGCTGGGACTGCCACGTCGTTCCGGAAGGGGGTGCGTCATGAGCGTGGACCGCAGGCGGTTCTTCACGCTGGCCGGCCTGACCGCGCTGGCGGCGGAGCTCCCGGTGCTCGGCCGGGCCCGGCGTCCGGAGGGGGGCCGGGAGGCGGGACCTGGCGGGTCCGGGACCCGCTGGGCGATGGTGATCGACCTTGCGAGATGTCACGAGCACCCGGAGTGCACGCGATGCATCGAGGCGTGCAACCGGGCCCACAACGTGCCTCGGATCCCCGATCCGCGCCACGAGATCAAGTGGGTCTGGAAGGAGCCGTTCGAACACGCCTTCCCGGCCCAGAAGAGTCCCTACCTGCCGCAGACGCTCCGGAGAAGGCCGGCCCTCCTCCTGTGCAACCACTGCGACAACCCGCCGTGCGTGCGCGTCTGCCCGACGCAGGCGACGTGGAAGCGGGAGGACGGCGTGGTGATGATGGACTGGCACCGCTGCATCGGCTGCCGGTACTGCATGGCCGCCTGCCCGTACGGCTCCAGGAGCTTCAACTGGGTGGACCCGAGGGCGTACCTGGAGCACCCCGATCCGTCGTTCCCGACGCGGACGAAGGGCGTGGTGGAGAAGTGCGACCTGTGCGAGGAGCGGCTCGCGGACGGGAGTCCGCCCGCGTGCGTCGAGGCGTGCCCGGCCGGTGCGCTCCACTTCGGTGACCTGTCGGACCCGGATTCGGAGGTGCGCCGGATCCTCGACGGGCGGTTCGCTATCCGCCGGAAGCCGGGTCTCGGAACGGAACCCCAGGTCTTCTACCTGGTCTGAGGGGAGGAGCCGATGCTCGAGAAAGCGTTGACTGGGGACCGCCGGTACTGGAGCTGGGTGGCCGTGCTCCTCGTCGTCATCGGCGTCGGGGCGTGCTGCTACCTCCGGCAGCTTCAGACCGGGCTCGGGATCACCGGCATGTCACGGGACGTCAGCTGGGGGTTCTACATCGCGCAGTTCACCTTCCTGGTCGGGGTGGCGGCCTCGGCCGTCATGGTCGTCCTGCCGTACTACCTCCACGACGTCAAGGCGTTCGGGAAGCTGACGATCCTCGGCGAGCTGCTGGCGATCTCGGCCGTGACCATGTGCCTGCTGTTCATCGTGGCCGACCTCGGGCAGCCGCAGAGGATGCTCAACATCGTCCTCCACCCGACGCCGCACTCGATCCTGTTCTGGGACATGGTGGTCCTCAACGGCTACCTGATCCTCAATGTCGTGATCTCCCGGGCCACGCTGCTCGCCCGGCGGCGGGACGAGGCGCCTCCGGCGTGGGTGCGCCCCGTGGTCTGGCTCTCCATCCTGTGGGCGATCAGCATCCACACGGTGACGGCGTTCATCTACTCGGGGCTCGCGGCCCGGCCGTTCTGGCTGACGGCGATCCTGGCGCCGCGGTTCCTGGCCTCGGCGTTCTCCTCGGGCCCGGCGCTCCTGATCCTGCTCTGCCTGATCCTGAAGCGGTTCAGCCGGTTCGATCCGGGCGACGAGGCGATCTCGAAGGTCGCGGTGATCGTCACCTACGCCATGGCGATCAACGTCTTCTTCATCCTGATGGAGCTGTTCACCGCGCTGTACTCGGACATTCCCGAGCACCTGGAGCACTTCCGGTACCTGTTCGCGGGGCTCGAGGGGCACTCCCGCCTCGTTCCCTGGATGTGGGGCTCCATCGCGCTCGCGGTGGTGGCCCTGGCGCTGCTCGTCAACCCGGTCACCCGGAGGAACCCGAGGACCCTGGCGCTGGCGTGCGTCGCGGTGTTCGCCTCGATCTGGATCGACAAGGGGCTCGGCATGGTCGTGACGGGGTTCGTCCCGAACCCGCTCGGGGAGATCACGGAGTACTGGCCCACGCTGCCGGAGGTGCTGATCTCCCTGGGGGTCTACGCCATCGGAGCGCTGATGGTCACGGGGTTCTACCGGATCGCCCTCGCCGAACGGGGGGAGGTGGGCCGGCCGTGACCCGCCGGGTCGCCGTCGTGGGCGCGTCGGCTGCGGGCCTGCGGTGCGCCGCCCGGCTCCACCGTCTGGAGCCGGAGTGGAAGATCACGGTGCTCGAGCGGAACACGGTCTACTCCTACGCGGCGTGCGGACTGCCGTACGTACTCTCGGGGGACATCGACTCGCTGGTGGAGTTGAGAAGCACGGCGTGGGGCACGGTCCGGGACCGCCGGTTCTTCCGTTCGGTGAAGGGGGTCGAGATCCTCGAAGGGCACCGGGTGGTCTCGATCGACCCGGAGGCGCACACGCTGGAGGCCGAGGGACCGGACGGGGCCGTGCAGATCGGCTGGGACGAGCTGGTGCTGGCCACGGGGGCGCGCCCGCGGCGGCTTCCCGGTCAGCCCGACCACCCGCGGGTGCGGTGCTTCCACACCTGGGACGACGTGGTCCCGCTCAAGGATGGGCTGATCCGGGGCGAGATCGGCCGCGTGGCCGTGGTGGGCGCGGGCCTGGTCGGGATCGAGCTCGCCGAGGCGTTCCGGACGCTGTGGGGCGCTGAGGTGGCACTGATCGAGGCGGCGGCGCATCCGCTCCCGCAGCTTCTCGACCCCGAGGTGGCGGCGCTGGTGGGTGCGGAGCTCGCACGCCAGGGAGTCGTGCTCCGGTGCGGGACACCGGTGGAGGGGATCGAGGCCGGGGACGGGGGTGTGGTGGTGCGGTGCGCCGGGGCGGCCGTCGAGGCCGATGCCGTCGTGGTGGCGATCGGCGTGGAGCCCGAGGTCCGGCTGGCACGGTCGGCCGGAATCGCCCTGGGACGGACGGGGGCCATCGCCGTGGACCGTCACCTGGCGACCTCCGTACCCCACGTCTGGGCCGCGGGGGACTGCATCGAGATCCGGCACGCCGTGACGGGCGAGCCCGTGCACTGCCCGCTCGGGTCGCTGGCGAACCGCCAGGGACGGGTGCTCGCCGGGATTCTCGCGGGCCGTGGGGGACGGTTCCCGGACGTGGCCGGCGCCATGGCGGTCAAGGTGTTCGAACGGACGGTCGCGGCCGCGGGGTGTACGTTGACGGCGGCCCGGGCCGCGGGGTTCGAGGCGGAGGCCGTGTGGATGACGACGGACGACCGGGCCCACTACTGGCCCGAGTCCGAGGACCTCCACCTCGAGCTCGTTTTCGATCGTGGGACGCTCCAGCTGCTCGGGATCCAGGCGTTCGGCAGTGGGCGGGCCGTGGACGCCGTGGACGTGGCCTCCCAGCTGCTCGCCCGTGGTGTCCCGGTGGACGAGCTCGGGGAGATCGAGCACTGTTACGCCCCGCCGTTCGCGCCCGCCCTCGCCCCCGTGGCGGTGGCCGCGTTCGTGGCACGGAACCACGCGGAGGGCGTCCGGGCGATGGGCCCGCTGGACGACCCCGGGGCAGACAGGGTCCTGGACGTCCGGCTCGCCGCGGAGCGGGATGCGCGACCGTGGACGAGCACCGAGACCGTCCACATCCCCGTCGAGGAGCTCGGCGGCCGCCTCGCCGAGCTCGACCGGTCGGCGCGCTGGCTCGTCCTGTGCGAGCGGGGAACGCGCGCCGCGGAGGCGGTCCGGATGCTGCGCGCCCGGGGGATCGCAGCCCGCTACCTCGGAGGCGGCATGATCTGGCGCCAGATGGCGCTCGGGGGTGGGCGATGAGTGGGACGGGCATCGTCATGGTGGGGGTCCACCACCGCACGCAGGGGATCGCGATTCTCGAGCGGGTCCGGGCCGCCGCGGAGAACGGTTCCCCGGCGGCCGCCGTGGCGATGGGGGCGCGTGGCGCCGTGGGCGTGGTCACGTGCCACCGCGTGGAGCTCTACCTCGAGGGCGTGGAACCGGGAACGGCCGGAACCTGCTTCGGGGCGTGGTGCGAGGGCGGGGTGGACGGCGTCGAGCCGGTGGTGCTCCGGGACGAGGCGGCGGCCCGGCACCTGCTGCGGGTGGCGGCGGGGCTCGAGGCGGCGGTCCTCGGCGACGACCAGGTGCTCGGTCAGCTCCGCAGGGCGTACGCGGCGGCGTGCCGGGGCCTCCTGGGCGGTCCGTTGCTCCACAGGCTGTTCCACGCAGCGTTCCGGACCGGGAAGCGGGTGCGCTCGGAGACGGCCCTCGGACGCGGGGGACGGTCCGTGGCGGGCGAGGCCGTGGCGTTGATCGCACGCAGGCTCGGCGGTCTCCGCAACCGGCGGGTGCTGGTCCTCGGGGCCGGGGAGATGGCCCGGATCGTCGTGACCCGGCTCGCGAGGCGCGGTGCCGGACCGGTGCTGGTGGCGAACCGCTCCATCGAGCGCGCGCGGGCGCTCGCCGCCGAGGTCGGTGGACGGGTGGTGCCGTGGAGCTGGCGGGCCCGTGCGGCGGCCTCGGTGGACGCCCTGGTGGTGGCCACGGGGGCGGCGGGCCCTGTCCTCTCGGAGGCGGAGCTCGCGGGGGCCGTGGCCGGCGGCCGGCAGCTCGTCGCCGCGGACCTGTCCATGCCGCGGAACCTGCCTTCCGCGGCGCGTGGGCTGCCGGGGTTCGAGCTCGTGGACCTCGAGGGCCTGGCCGCGGCGCTCGAGCAGGACGCCGTGAGACGCCGCGACGCGGTGGCCGCGGCGGAGGCCATCGTCGAGGAAGAGCTCGACCGGTGGCAGGCGTGGGTGCGTTCCCGGGAGGCGGCGGCCCCCGGCCGGCGGGGCGGCGTGGCCGTGGGACGAGGGGGATGACGATGTTTCCAGTGATGCTCCAGCTAGCGGGCCGGCGATGCCTGGTCGTCGGCGGTGGTGGGGTGGCGCTCCGGAAGGTCCAGGCGCTTCTGGCCGAGGGCGCCGAGGTCGTCCTCGTTGCGCCGGAGGCGGTGCGCGTTCTCGAGGAGCTCTCCGACTCGGGCCGGATCGTCCTCGAGCGGCGGCCGTACGAGGAGGGGGAGGCCGCCGGGTACGCCCTGGTCTTCGCGGCCACGGCCGACCGGGAGGTCAACCGGAAGGTGTTCGAGGACGCCTCGGGCGCCGGCGTGTGGGTCAACGTGGCGGACGATCCGGAGCTTTGCTCGTTCCACATGCCGGCGGTGGTCCGGAGGGGGCCGCTCCACGTGGCCATCGCCTCGGGCGGCAGCGCGCCGTTCGCCGTCCGGCGCCTGCGCCGTCTGTTGGAACGGTTGCTCGGGCCGGAGTGGGGGGAGTGGATGGATGCAGCGGCGCGGTTCAGGGAGCGCGTCCGGCGGCTCGGCCTGGCGGGCGCCTGCCGGGAGGCGGCGTTCGAGGCGTGGTTCTCCGCCACGGTGGATACCGAACGGCATCGCGCCAGAGTGCCGGCGGCGTCCGAGGAGGATGCACTGCTCGAACGGGCCCTCGCCGGTGCGCCCGTTTGCGGGCGCGAGGCCACGGAGCCGGCCGCCGAAGCGAATGTGTCCGGGCCGGGGCTCGTCTCCCTCGTGGGCGCGGGACCCGGCAACCCGGGTCTCCTGACGGTCCGGGGACGGCGGCGCCTGATGGCCGCGGACGCCGTGGTGTACGACCGGCTCGCGGCGCCGGCCCTCCCGTGCGACCTGCCGGACCGGATCGAGCTCCACTGCGTCGGCAAGACCGCGGGCCGGCACCCCGTGCCCCAGGAGGCGATCAACGAGCTCCTCGTCCGGCTGGCTCGCGAGGGCAAGCGCGTGGTCCGGCTCAAGGGAGGCGACCCGTTCGTCTTCGGGCGCGGCGGCGAGGAGGCCGAGGCGCTGGCGGCGGCCGGGGTCCCGTTCGAGGTGGTTCCGGGGGTCACCGCGGGGATCGCCGCCCCCGCGTGGGCCGGCATCCCGGTCACCCACCGCCGGGAGGCGGTGCGCGTCACCCTGCTGACGGCCCACGAGTGCTCCAAGCGGGACGGGACCCAGGTCCGGTGGGACCTCCTGGCGCAGGATCCGTCGGCCACCATCGTCGGGTACATGGGCGTGACCGTGCTGCCCTCCGTCGTGGAGCGCCTGCTCGAGGGCGGCATGGATCCGGTCACGCCGGCGGCGATGGTGGAACGGGGGACCACGGGCGCACAGCGGTCGGTTGTCGCCACGCTCGAGACGCTTCCCTCGCGGGTGTCCGAGGCCGGGATCCGCCCGCCGGCCCTGTTCGTCATCGGGCCCACCGTCGGGCATGCGGAGCGGTTAGACTGGGCGGGGAGGTGCCCGCTGGTCGGACGGAGAGTGCTGACGGTGGCCGGTTGCCGGTGGGCGGAGCCACTCGAGCTCGCCGGAGCCGAGGTCATCGAGGCCGGCGTGCCGGTGACGCCGGCCGCGGAGGTCGCCGTGAACGCGCTTCCGCTGACCGACGTCGTGGTGGGGACACCGGAAGATGCCGACGCCCTGGACGTCCTCCGCGGGGGGGTGGGTTGGGGGAACGGGGTGGTGGTCTGGTGCGTGGGTGAGGCGGTCTGGAACCGGGTCCGGGAGCTGGGATGGCCCGGCGCCCGGAAGATCGGGGGGGGCCATGAACGCCTGGTGGAGAGGATGGGCGCCGCCGTGGCGGTTCCGGGCTGACGCCGTACCGGCGGTCGTCCTGGCGGTCGTAGCAGCGGCGCTGACCGTGGCCGTCCCTGCGGCCGGTCAGGAGTCCGGTTCCCCACGGGGCCGGCGGTTCGGCGTGGTCGGGTTCTACAACCCGCGGCTGATGTACGCCAAGTACCAGCGGTTCGTCGACTACCTCTCCGAGGCGACGGGCGAGCGGTGGGATCTCGTGGTCACCCTCAACTACGAGGACACGGTCCAAGAGCTGTGCCGTGGCGGCCTGGACGTGGCCTACCTCGGGCCGTTCACCGAGCTCAGGGCCCGTGCCGCCTGCGGCGCCCGTCCCGTTGTCCGTCTGAACACGCGGGGGAGCGCCACGTACCGGAGCCTGATCATGGTCCGGAGGGACAGTCCGCTGGAACACCTGCGTGAGCTCGCGGGGGGGGTGTTCGCCTTCGGATCGCCGCTGTCCACATCCTCCCACCTGGCGCCCCGCCTGATGCTGCTCGAGGCGGGCCTTCACCCGGGGGAGAACCTCGTTTGCCGGTACTACGGGCACCACGACAGGGCGGCCCGAGCGGTGCTTCTCGGCGAGGCCGACGCCTGCGGCGTCCGGGACATCGTCGGCGAGCGGTTCGAGTCCCGTGGCCTCCGGGTGCTCGCCCGGTCCGAGCCGCTCCCGAACTTCCCGTTCGTGACCTCCCCCGGCGCCACCGCCGGGCTGCGGGAGGAGCTCCTGGAGGCGCTGGTGGAGCGGCCCGCCCGCGACCCTGCGGTTCGCCAGCGGATGGAGGGGTGGGACGAGGAGCTGGCGGGCGGGTTCGTACCGGCTGACCAGGAGGACTACCGGCCGGTGATGACGCTGGTGGAGCACGTGTTCGGCAGGATGGGGCTCGTGGCGCCGCCGGAGTCGCTCCGGTGCGGCGGGGGGCGGTGATGCGGCTCGGGCTCCGGACGAAGTTCTTCCTGTACTCCAACACGTTGATCGTGGTGACCATGGGACTCGTCGCGGTGCTCGGGATCGTCCACGAGCGGGACGCCCGGTACGAGGGGATCGTCAGCCGGGCCAGGAGCCTGACCGAGGTGCTGGCGATCCCCATCACCGACGCCCTGATGTACGAGGAGCTCGGCCTGGTGTCCGAGGGCGGGCTGATCGAGAACACCATCGACGAGGTCGTCCGCCGGAACCGGGATCTGATCCGGTACGTCGTGGTGACGGATCCGACGGGACGGGTGACCCATTCGAACCGGTGGCAGCTTCTGGGGAGACGGTTTCCCAGGGCGCTAGGGCCGGACGCCGTGGGGCGCGGACCGGTGACGGAGACGCTGGTGGATTCCGATGGGATGCGGGTTCTCGAGGTTCGCACCACGCTCAACATCTCGACCAGGTACTGGGGTTCGCTGGCCGCGGGGTTCTCGCTGAAGCCGGTGGAACAGACGGTGGAGGCCATCGGCAAGCGTGTCGCCCTGATGGCGCTGATCCTGATGTTCGGCAACTCCGTCCTGACCGCGCTATACGTAGAGACGCTGATCCGGCCGATCCTCGGCCTCAACGCGACCATGAAGCGGGCTGGGAGGGGCGATCTCTCGGTGCGCTGCGAGGACCGGCGGAAGGACGAGGTCGGGGAGCTCGCCGCAGCGTTCAACCGGATGATGGACGAGCTCGAGCGGAGCCGGGAGCTGGAGGCCGTCCGGCGGTCCCAGCTCGCCCACACGGAGAAGATGGCGGCCGTCGGTGCACTGGCCGCCGGGGTCGCCCACGAGGTCAACAACCCGCTCGCAGGGATCCTCGCGTGCCTGGAGAACATCGAGAACGCCCCGGCCGACGAGGGGATGCGCCGCCGGTACCTGGAGCTGATCCGGGACGGGATCCAGCGGATCGAGCGGACGGTTCAGAACCTGCTCGACTTCTCCCGGCCGCGGGAGATGACACTGGAGCCCACCTCGATCAACCACAATATCCGACACGTGGTGGAGCTCGTCTCCTACCAGCTCAACAGGGCCGGCGTCGAACTCGGTCTCGAGCTGGATCCTGGGGAGCCGGAGGTCCTGGCGGACCACTTCCAGATGGAGCAGCTCCTGCTCAACCTCGTGCTCAACGCCATCCAGGCGATGCCGGACGGCGGCAGGCTGACCCTGCGGACCAGGGTGGAGGGCGAGACGATCGTCGTGGAGGTGGAGGATACGGGAACCGGGATCGCCCCGGAGATCCGGGGCAGGATCTTCGACCCGTTCTTCACGACGCGGGATGTGGGCGAGGGGACGGGACTCGGGCTTGCGGTCAGCGACGCCATCGTCCGGGCCCACGGCGGGGCGATCGAGCTCGAGAGTGAGGAGGGGCGGGGGACGGTCTTCCGCGTGCGGTTGCCCCGGCACGGAGGGGGCCAGAAGCGAGGGAGGACGGCATGAACGTGTGCACCGGACGCCTGTTGGTTGTCGAGGACGAGCCGCTGCTCAGGATCACGATCCGGGACGCCCTCCAGAAGGAAGGGTGGGCCGTGGACACGGCCGAGGACGGTGTGCAGGGGGTGACCCTGTTCGAACGGCACCTCCACGAGGTGGTCCTGACCGACCTGGTCATGCCGCGCATGGACGGGATGGAGGTGCTGCGGCGGGTCAAGGCGATGCATCCGGAGACCACCGTGGTGATCGTCACCGCCCACGGCACGGTGGAGAAGGCGGTGGAGGCGATGCGGGAGGGCGCGGCGGACTTCATCGCCAAGCCGTTCTCCATGGCACAACTTCTCGTGCGGCTCTCCAACATCTGCTCGGTCCGCAAGCTCCGGGAGCAGAACGTGCGGCTCCAGGAGCAGCTCGAGCGGCGGTTCTCGTTCTCCAACATCATTGGCAAGAGCAAGGCGATGCAGGAGGTGTTCGAGCTGATCCGCCTCGTGGCGGACTCGGATGCCAGCGTGCTCGTCCAGGGGGAGTCCGGCACCGGCAAGGAGCTGGTCGCCTCGGCGATCCACTACAACTCGCCCCGCCGCGCCAAGCCGTACATCCGTGTCAGCTGCGCCTCGCTGCCCGAATCGCTGATCGAGTCCGAGCTGTTCGGGTACGAAAAAGGGGCGTTCACGGGGGCGAGCGAGCGGCGGATCGGCCGGTTCGAGGCAGCGCACGGAGGGACGCTGTTCCTCGACGAGATTGGCGAGCTGCCCCTCTCGTTCCAGGTCAAGCTCCTCCGTGTCCTCCAGGAACGGCAGATCGAGCGGCTGGGCTCGCACCGCTCGATCGACGTGGACGTCCGGATCGTCTCGGCCTCCCTGCGGCCGCTGGAGGAGGAGATCGCCGAGGGACGGTTCCGCGAGGACCTATTCTTCCGGATCAACACGGTGACGATCCACCTTCCGCCACTCCGGGAACGCCGCGAGGACGTCCCGCTGCTCGCCCAGGCGTTCCTCCGGGAGTTCGCCGAGGAGCGAGGGAAGGAGGTCGACGGGTTCACCGACGACGTCCTGGAGGTGTTCGAGGGGTACGACTGGCCGGGGAACGTGCGGGAGCTTCGGAACGCCGTGGAACGCGCGCTGCTCTTCTGCCGGGGGCCGAAGGTCACCCTGGGCGATCTGCCCCCGAACTTCCACAGGCTCTCGAGGAAGAGGGTGGCCGTGGGGGTTCCCGATCGTGTCATGACGTTGAAGGAAGCCGTTCAGCGGGCCGAGGTGGACGCGATTCGTGCGGCGCTTGCGGCGACGGACGGTGGAAAGAGTAGAGCGGCCGAGCTGCTCGGCGTCAGCCGGAAGACGCTGTGGGAGAAGATGAAGGCGTACGGGCTCGAGGTCGGGTGAGCCCCTTCGCCAGTCCTGCTGCGGAGGCTGGATACGTGAAGCGACGTTGGCGGACCGTGCAACGGGAGTACCGGTGGAACGCCCCCCTTGTCCTCGTGTGATAGGAACGGGTATTATTCGGACATGGCAGGCGGGAGCGCTTCCGAGAGGATCCTCGTGGTCGAGGACGATCCGACCAACGCCGTGCTGGCGGAGGCGATCCTCCGCCGCCGCGGGGGGTTCCAGGTGATCCGGAGCACCGATCCAGGGGATGTGCTCCGGTTCGTCGCGGAGGGCGGGCTCGCGGCGGTCCTGATGGACATCGAACTGGAGGGTGCCGAGCTCGACGGGGAACCGGTGGACGGCGTCGAACTGTGCCGGCGCATCCGGGAGCTTCCCGCAGGCCGGACGCTGCCCGTCATCTTCCTGACCGCCCACGCCATGCAGGGCGACCGGGAGTTCTTCCTGTTCTCCTCGGGAGCCAACGACTACATCGTCAAGCCGATCGTCGCCCAGGACGAGTTCATCGCCCTGCTCAGGCGCCACATCGGGACGGTGGAGGCGCCGGAGATGGTCCGGATCCGGTGAGCCCGGACTGGATCGACGTCAGCCGGATCCTCGACGAAAGGACGCCGGTCTGGCCCTGCGACCGGCCGTTCACCCTCTGCACGCGGTTGGAGGACAGGATGACCGTCACGCACCTCGCGACGACCTGCCACGTGGGGACCCACGTGGAGACCGGGCTGCACGTCGTTGCCGGGCTTCCGGCCCTCGACAGCGTGCCGCTGACCGTCCTCTGCGGGCCGGCGGAGGTCGTACATCCCGCGACGGGGGGTCCCGTGGTCCGGGTGGAGGATCTCCCACGGGGTTGGTCGCCCGCTGCACCCCGAGTCCTCATCCGGACCGGAACGTTCCCCGCAGGGACCTCGTCCATCGGATCGGGTTTCGCCGGGCTCTCCCCGGCCCTGGTGGACCACCTCGCCGCCCGGGGCGTGCTCCTCGTCGGGATCGACACACCGTCGGTGGATCCGATGGAGGCGGAGGACCTTCCGGCGCACCGTGCTCTTGCCCGCCATGGGCTCGTCTGGATCGAGGGGCTCGACCTCGAGGTCGCCGGGCCGGGGACGTACGAGATGGTGGCCCTGCCGCTACCGCTCGCGGGGACCGAAGCGGCGCCAGCGCGGGTGCTCCTCCGGTGTGCTAGATTGGGTTCTTGACGGAGGTCTCGCCGTGGAGCTCAAGGAGCTTCTGATGTTCATGACGAAGAAGGGCGCGTCGGACCTGCACATCAAGCCGATGCGTCCGCCGCTCCTTCGGATCAGGGGAAAGCTCGTTCCGATCAAGTCGGTCCCCTTCAAGCCGGAGGAGGCCAGGGAGCTGCTGCTCTCGATCCTCAACCCGGCGCAGCTCGAGCGGTTCGAGCAGCACCAGTCCGTGGACCTTGGGTACGGCGTGCCCGGCGTGGCGCGGTTCCGCTGCAACATCTTCCTCCAGCGGGGGACCGTGGCCGGGGTGTTCCGGAGGATCCCGTTCGAGATCAAGTCGGTGGAGGAGCTCAACCTTCCGGAGGTGATCGACTCGTTCACCCAGCTGCCGGCCGGTCTCGTGCTCGTCACGGGTCCCACGGGTTCGGGCAAGTCCACGACCCTCGCGGCGATGATCAAGCGGGTGGCGGCCACGCGCTCCTGTCACGTGGTGACCATCGAGGACCCGATCGAGTTCCTGTTCACCGACGACAAGGCGACGATCTCCCAGCGGGAGGTGGGCACGGACACGCCGTCGTTCAGTGAGGCGCTCCGCAACGCCATGCGCCAGGACCCGGACGTCATCATGGTCGGCGAGATGCGGGACCTGGAGACTATGGCCACCGTCATCACGGCGGCCGAGACGGGACACCTCGTCTTCTCGACGCTCCACACGAACTCGGCGGCCCAGACCATCGACCGGATCATCGACTCGTTCCCCTCGGACCAGCAGGATCAGATCCGGAGCCAGCTGGCGCTCGTGCTCCGGGCGGTGATCTCCATGCAGCTCGTCAAGCGTGCCGACGACGAGGGACTGGTCCCTGCAACGGAGATCCTGGTCAACTCCCCCAAGATCTCGAAGCACATCGAGGCGGGCGAGATCAAGGAGATCCACGAGGAGATGGAGCAGTCCGTCGCCTACTACCACATGCAGAGCATGAACCAGTCCCTCATCGCATTGCTCGCCAACGGGATCATCACCTACGAGCAGGCGATGGAGAGCTCTACCGATCCCGAGGATCTGTCGCTCAAGCTGCGGAAGATGTTCCCCGAGATCGAGGAGAAGTTCAGGGAGGGAGAGATGGCCCCGTCACCGGCAGATTTCTCGAAGATCACCGAGCTGCTCGAGATCAAGCGGCTCTACGAGGAGACCGAGGAGCGGTTCAACCTCAAGATGCGCGAGAAGGACGAGCAGATCCAGATGCTCGAGAACGAGATCGCCGATCTCCGAAAGATGATCGAGGAGCGGGACGAGGGCGAATCGAGCCTCCAGCAGCAGGTCGAGCAGCTCCAGACCGAGAAGGAGCGGCTCAAGGCCGAGGCCACCAAGAAGATCAACACCCTGAACGAGCGGATCCGGGACCTCAACCAGAAGCTGATGGAGGCGACGGGCGGCAAGGCCCAGTCCGGTTTCTTCAAGCGCTGAGGCCGTCCTCAGCCGCGCCGGCCTTCGAGAGGGCCACCCACTCCTCAAGGGCGAGGGTTCCCGGGCGCGCCGTGGGGTCGAGCCCCGCCTGCTCGATGGCACCGGCCCCCGCGAGCGGCCGGACGGCGTTGGAGAGCATCTTGCGCGGCGTCCGCAGCGCGTGGGCAGCGAGCGCCAGTGCCCCGCGGAGGGTCTCCTCCGGAAACGGCGCGGGCCGGAGGTCGAGTACCACGACGCTCGACCGGACTCTCGGCGGCGGCCGGAAGCTGCGGGGCGCCACGTCGAAGGCGATCCGGGCCTCGGCCCGGGCGGCCCGCTCCAGGGCGAGCAGCCCGTGCTCCCGTTCGCCCGGGCGGGCCACGATCCGCGCCGCGACCTCCTTCTGGAGCATGATGACGAGCCGCGTGAACAGGTCGTGCCGCGGCAGGAGCCGCCGGAGGATCGCCGTGCCCACCGAGTAGGGGAGGTTGGCCGCCACCTGCCACGGGCGTTCTTCTCCAAGCAGCGGCTCCAACGCGGCCTCGAGGGCGTCACCGTGGCGGAGGTCGAGGCCGGTGGCTCCGAACCGGTCCTCCAGCGCCGGGAGGAGCCGGTCGTCGGCCTCGAGGGCCGTCACGCGCTCGAACCGGGAGAGCAGTGCGCCCGTCAGTGCGCCCCTCCCGGGGCCGATCTCGAGCACACGGGGCGGCGTCTCCTCGAGCAGCGACACGATCCGGTCCACGACCCTCCGGTCCGCCAGGAAGTGCTGGCCGAACCGCCGTCTGCGTCCCCTGCCCATCCGCGTCACCCCCGGTTGAACGCCGCCAGGACGCCCACGGCGGCGAGCCCGGCCCAGACCGGCCACGAGGCGCCGCTCCCGGCGAGGACCGCGGCCGTCAGAATGCAGAACCCGCCGAACACGGTTCCGCGCAACCCGGAGAGCGGGCGGTCCGCATGGCGCTGGTGCCGTTCGTCCAGGAACCGTACGCCCTCGGTGACGAGGATCGGCAGCTTGATCAGGGCGTCCACGATCTCCGGCGCTCCCCGGATCCCCTCGCGCAGCAACCGCCAGGGGTTGACCTGCTCCCGCACGACCCGGATGACGTGGGGCCGCGCGACCTCGATGGAGTCGAAGTCCGGATCGATCAGGGTTCCCATCCCCTCGTACGTCACCAGCGCCTTGACCATCAGCACCATCTCCACGGGGAAGTACATGCCGAACCGGGCTCCCTCCCGGACCGAGAGCAGGATCAGCTGGGCGATGGAGAACTCGCGCACGCCGTGGGCCCGCCGCCACTTCCGGACCAGCATGGCGACCTCACGGCGAAACCCCGCCACGTCGGCCCGAGGGCCTGCCTGGGCCGCCGCCGCCAGGTAGCGGGCGGCGGCCTCGTCCTCCCCGACGGCCACCGAGTAGAAGTGGTGGAGCAGGTTGCGGCGAAGCTCGATGTCGAGGCGCCCCACCATGCCGAGGTCGATGAACCCCAGCCGGGGGCCGGGAAGCAGCCGGAGGTTGCCGGGGTGGAGGTCGGCGTGGAAGAACCCGTCGCGGTAGATCATCCGAATCACTGCCGCCGCGCCGAGGTCCAGCAGGATTGCGCGTTCCTCCGGGTCCAGGGCGGCGAGGGTCTCGGCGTCGGGGCGCAGGCCGTCGAGGAACTCCATGCAGAGCACGTCGCGGCCGCTCAGCGCCTCGTACACCTTTGGGAAGACGACCCCCGGCATGTCTTCGAAGTTGCCCGCGAACGTCTCGGCGTGCTCCGCCTCGGCGCGCATGTCGGCCTCGCGGACGGTGTACTCGGTGAACTCCTGAATCACCCGCTGCGGCTGGAGGGAGGGGACGAACGACTGGAGCACCCACCCCACGCCCTTGAGGATCAAGGCGTCCCGCTGGAGCGTGATCCGGATACCGGGCTTGACGACCTTGAGGATGACGTCGTCCCCGTCGAGGGTCAGCGCCCGGTGGGTTTGGGCGATGGAGGCCGAGCCCAGCGGCCTGGGGTCCACGGTGCGGAACGCCTCGTCCATCGGACGCCCGAGGTCCTGCTCGACGATTTCGCGGATCGTCTCGAACGGGACCTCCGGCACCCTGTCGAGCAGCAGCTCGAGCTCTGCAGTGATGCTCTCGGGGAACAGGTCCCGGCGGACGGAGAGGATCTGCCCGAACTTGACGTAGGTGGGTCCCAGCAGTTCGAGGCGGCGCCGAAGCTGCTCCGGGAACGGGCGGTCCACGAGGTCCCGCCGGATGAACGGGCGGACGAGGAACGCCACCGCCCGGCCGAGCCACCAGAGAACGCCGTGTGCCGTCTCCCTCCGGCTCCGGACCCAGGCGACGTACCCCCCGGCCAGGAGCCCCGTCAGGTGGCGGATGGTGACCAGGAGGCGGGAGAGCAGGCCCGCCGGCCGCAGGTGGGGCGGCAGACGCCCGTACCGCCGGACGGCCGGTTCCGCCACGACGGCAGCCTCCCCAGCGGCCGTGGCCGCCATCCGATCCTCCCTCCTACCGGTTCCGGCCGTACTTCTCGTGGCTGGAGACCCAGTCCAGCGAGGAGATCGCGGCGCCCAGCGAGATCTCTCCGGCGAGCGCCACGCCGGCGATGATCTCCGCCAGCTTCTTGACCTTCCCCTTCCCCCAGCACCCCAGCAGCTCCAGGCACTCCCGCTGGGTCGCGAGCCCCGTGCCGCCGCCGTAGGTCGCGACGATCAGCGAGGGGATCGTCAGCGACATGTACAGGTCGCCGTCCCCGGTCAGCTCGGTGTAGAGGATTCCGCCGGAGGACTCCGCCACGTTGGCCACATCCTGCCCCGTGGCGATGAACATCGCCGTGATCCCGTTGGGCGAGTGGCACCCGTTGTTGTTGGCGCCCGAGATGAACGCGCCCACGTTGGCAATGCTCGAGTGGTAGTGGAGGCTTTCGGGCTCCACCCGCATGTGCTGCACGAGCACGTCCCGCGGGATGACGGCCTCTGCCGTGACACGCTTGCCGCGGGTCCGCATCAGGTTGATCTGGCTGTGCTTCTTGTCCGTCGCCAGGTTCGACTCCAGGTAGAATGCCCGGACCGTGTCCACGTTGTCCAGGATCCAGGAGCAGGCGGCGAACGTCGCCCGCCCCACCATGTTCTGGCCCGCCGCGTCGCCCGTGCTGTAGTTGAATCGGAGGTAGGCGAACTTGTTCGCGAGGTACGTGTCGATGGAGAGCAGCTTCGCCACGCTCGAGGTCGCCTCGGCGGCGATCCGGATCTCGTCGAACTGCTCGTCCACCCAGTCGCGGAACGCCCGGGCCTCCCGCTGGGAGTCGAAGACGAACACCGGGGCGCGCTGCATCTTGTCGTCGGACACGGTGCACATGACGCCGCCCGACAGGTTGAGTACCTTCATGCCCCGGTTGTACGACGCCACCAGGGTGCCCTCCGTCGTGGCCAGGGGGATGACGAACTCGCCCTTCGCGTGCTCACCATTGACCTTCAACGGGCCGGCAAGGCCGATGGGGACCTGGGCCACGCCGATGAAGTTCTCGACGTTGCCGTGGGTGATGGCGGGGTCGAACGAGTAGTGGGGGACGTGCTCCAGCTTCTTGCCCGTGAACTCCTCGGCGAACCGCTGACGCTTCTCGATGATCTCGGGAGCGTAGTTGTTCTCCTTGTCGTACGGCACCGTGACCGGTTTCTCGGTCTGGTCCCGGATGGCGTCCTTGACGGAGAAGGAAAGCGTCCCGAACGGGGTGCTCCGGAACGAGATCTCGATGACGTGTTTCCCCTTCTCGAGCTCGGCGCCCTTCCACAGTAACTGCACCGTCTTCGCAAGGGGGAACGGCACCGGGTTCTCCGGCGAGACGCTCGCCGGATCGATCTGCTGCTCGCCATCGACAAGGACGAGCTCCGACAGCGGGATCTCCTTCTTGTCGATCCGGATCCGATCGATCCCGGTCAGGATCGCGTCGCTCAAGCGGTTCTTGAGCACGAACGCCACGCCCTCGCCGGTGTTCTCGAGGCTTCCGAGGTTGTAGAGCTGTTTCAGGATCAGGGACGGAATCTTCAACGCCATCGTTCCTCCACGGCCGTCTCGTTTCGATGTGCCCCGGGCGCATCGTGTATCGACCGATTCTAGCACCGTCGTCGGCGCGGAGACGGACGGCCGCCCGCGTGACACAGGGGCGCCGATGACCTATCTTGAAGTGGGAGACCCGGAGGAGGCGGATCCCCGCCGGCCTCGTGCCGGAGGAAAGTCCGGACTCCCGGTGGGCAGCATGCCGGGGAAAGCCCGGCCGCGGCGACGCGAGGGAAAGTGCCACAGAGAGCAGACCACCCGTGGGACGGCCACGGGCAAGGGTGAAAGGGTGCGGTAAGAGCGCACCGCCCTTCCGGTGACGGAAGGGGCACGGTAAACCCCATGCGGAGCAAGGCCAAGTAGGGGAGCCAGGGGCCGCCCACCCCCGCAACCCCGCTCCGGCGGGGGGATGGCTCCCGGGTGGGCCGCACGAGCCCGCCGGCGACGGCGGGCCCAGATGAATGGGGATCGCCCCCTCGGGGGTACAGAATCCGGCTTACAGCCTCCTCCGGGTCCTCCCGCTCTTCGCCGGCGCCGCGGCCCCCCCCACCATCGCGAGCCGGACTCCGAAGGAAAACGGCGGCGTACTCCCTCCCAGCGTGACCCGCGCCCCCTCCGTGGAGGATCGCCTCGCCGGAGGGCGAACCGGCGGCCGGCCCCCGCGCTTTGCGCGGGCGACGCGCCCCGGCCCGCCGTCGCGGTGGAAGCGAGCTTCCCCCGCGCCGTCCGGCCGTGCCGCTGGCGCCGCCTCCGGCGTCGCTGCCGGCCGCCTGGGCTTCGTTGGAGGGCTTCGGGTCATCGACTTTGTTAGAACGGGGCCGCGAGTCTCGCACCCCGGGACCGCCCCCGCCGCGGTCGCTTCGTCGTCACGACCGCCAGGTCAGTTCCTCCTCGCGCCCTTGCGGGAACGGCCCCGGGGCACGATCCGCGCGGCCCC
>Ga0256835_1000992_pt1 | contig 18138 bp, 16 predicted proteins | sample PIR30metaG_FD_185972 | JGI IMG/M metagenome (GOLD analysis project Ga0256835, IMG submission 185972) | Hydrothermal vent microbial communities from East Pacific Rise, Pacific Ocean - PIR-30 | ecosystem: Environmental > Aquatic > Marine > Hydrothermal vents | place: Pacific Ocean: East Pacific...
GCCCTGTCCGGCCGCATGCCGGCAGGGAAACAACGCCACAGCACCCCTTGTTTGAGCAAATTGTGTGCCGGAATGGCGGTTGGCCCCGGACCGAAAGCCCATAAAAAGCATCAAAGACACAACCAATTATAATTACAACACATTTCACAAAGGAACATACCAGTGGAAGCAGGATCAGGCGAAAAATTCGGTTGGGGGGCGGGCGGGCGGGAGGATTTGCCGTCAAAAAGATCGTTGGTTGTCAACACTTTGACATCGGCAGCGGCGTGCAGAAGCGGCGGGTCCCGGAGCGTGCCCGGTCCGGCCGGCGGGGGATGCCGGCCGGACCGGGCACGCCCGTTCAGGGAGACTGTCCTGGGCAGAAAACCGGTACCGGATCAGCGCTTGATGTTGATCAGCTCGGCCAGCATTTCGTCACTGGTGGTGATCACGCGCGAGTTGGCCTGGAAAGCGCGCTGGGCGGTGATCATGTTGACGAACTCGGTGGCCAGGTCCACGTTGGAGATCTCCAGGGTACTCGAAATCACGTTGCCGAAATCGCCGTCGCCCGGTATCCCCACGACGGCGTCTCCCGAGTCCGACGTCTGCCGCCACAGGTTGTTGCTCATTTTGCCCAGGCCGTTGATGTTGGCGAATTCGTAAAGCGACACCTGCCACAGGGCCTGGGGGCCGTTGTCCGGATTGGCGGTTTCAATGCCGTAGAATATCCCGTTGTTGTCCACCGAAATGCTCTCCCACTGGTCCAGGTCGATATGGATGTCTTGGGGAGTATCCGTTCCCACAACAGGCGGGTTGTTGCCATTTTGCAGGTCGTATCCCTGGACGTTCATTCCGGACAGGGTGATCAAGTTGCCGTCCTTGTCAAAGGAGAAGTCCCCGGCACGGGTAAAAAACAGCTCCGTGCCGTCGGATACGCCGAAAAACCCGCCGCCGTTGATGGACAGGTCGGTGGCGTTGCCCGTGGACTGCAACGGGCCCTGGGTCCAGTCAAAGCGCAGGCCGACGACGGCCACGCCGTTGCCGATCTCGTTGCCGGAGAATCCGCTGTTGACGTTGGATGTGACGATATTGGTGGTCTGGTTGAGCACGTTGGCGAAAGATGGCGTCGAGCTCTTGAAGCCCGGCGTATTGACGTTGGCGATGTTGTCGCCGATGGTATCCATGTATTTTTTGTTGGCGTTCAGACCGGTGACTCCGGAGTACAGTGATCGCATCATGGTTGACGTCCTCCCTGGTTGTTTGTCGCGTTGGTTTCCATCTCAATTCAATGGCAGCGGGCCCGACGTGCCTACCGCAGTCCCTCTTCGATTTCCGGGGCATCAGGTTCTTCCGGTGCCGCTTCCGGGTTGGTGACCTCGCGCACGGCGGACAGTGGCACCAGGTTTTCCCCGGTCATTAGGTAGGGGCTGCCGTTGCGGTAGGTGACCCCGGACACCACACCCTCGGTGTAGGTGCCGGTCTCCAGCGGCACGTTGTCTTCCCCGATAGCGTGCACCTCGAACATATAGATCCCGGCTGGAACATCCTGGGCTTCGCTGTCGGTTCCGTTCCAGGTCATGCTGTGGTGACCGGCGTCCATAGAACCTGCCTGCAAAGTGGTCACGAAATTGCCCGCGGAGTTGAAGATGTCGATGGAGACATCGACGGCATTAGCGGGCAGATTGAACTCCAGCGTGGCGTCCCCCCCTTCAACCAGCTCGGTGGTATTGCCACTGGCCATAATGTTCTTGCCGATCATGCCCACGGCCTGGGCATTGTTCAGGGAATTCTGATACATCTGCAGCATTTCCAGATTCTTGTTGACGTTCGTCAACTGCTCCAGCGCGCTGAACTGCGCCAACTGGGCGACAAACTCCGAATTTTCCATGGGACTGAGTGGATCCTGATTCTGAAGCTCGGTGACCAGCAGCATCAGGAAATCATCCTTGCCCATGGTATTGGGATCACTGGAATATATCTGCGTACTGTCGGTTTGCTTGTTGTTGACGGAATCGGTCGTGATCATGCGTATTTTCCTCCTGTTGTCACCCGTCCTCGTTTTTCGATCCGGCCGGGATTTTTCCCGGCCAGAATTGGCTTCACGCGAAATAATCCACCATCCCCACCCGTGCCCGCGCAACGGCGCGATGCGGGGTCCCGGTTTCCTCTCCCACCGGTGCGGCCCCGCCTTCGCCGCTGCCGGCCACCTCGGCGGGATTTCGCGGCGAAGCGGAGGCCCGGTCATTGCCGTTCCCCGTTTCCTGCTGTCCCCCGGACACCGAGACGTCCAGGCGATCGATCTGCAGATTGTGCTGCTGCAGTTCATTTTTCAGGTGGCTGATGTTGCTCTCGATCATGTCCCGCACCCAGACCGAATCGGTCAGGATCCGGAGGGTTACCTGCCCGTGATCGGTGGACACATGCAGCTTCAGGTGCCCCAGACTCTCCGGTTTCAGGTCGATACGTGCTTCGGCCCGGCCGTTTCGGAGATGGAAGACGGCCTTTTCAGCTACCTGCTGCATCAGGTCCTGGTGAAAAGGCTGCGCCGGCCCCTCGGGTGCGGTGGCACCGCCGCTGCCCTGCACGTGGCCGGATGCGGCGTGATGCCCCTGGAACAGCCCGGTCTGTCCGCTCTGGCTGTCGCCCCCCACACGGGCCACTCGGCCCGGCGCCGACGCTTCCGGAGCGGCGGCTTCCGCCGAACCGGCCTGACCGTTGGCAGTGGCAGTGGCCGTCCCCTGGGACACGGCCACCGGTGCTGCCTGCGGCTGAAGCTGGGGCTGTGCCGCAGCCGGCGAAGCCCCTTTTACGGAAACCGCCGCCCTGGCTTCCGCTGCAGCCGGGGTGTCCATTTCAACCGGCGGTGCCCCGCCAGGCGCTGACGTTGGTTTTCCGGCGGCCTTGGCCGGCATCTGGACAGCAATCTTTTCACTCTTGGCGCTCTTGCCATTGGCGGGAGCGGAACTTTTTGCCGGGCCGCCGGCATCTGTCGCGGCCCCTTCGACAGGGGGCTGTTTCGCCATGCCGTCGGCTTCAACGGCCGCCTTGGCGGAAACGACGCGGGAGGTTTCGGCATCCCCGGCCAACGGTTCGACGCCCTGGCCGGCCGGTGACTGCGGCGGATTTGGATCGGCCTCGGCCTTTCCCGTCGCCGCCGTTCCCGTTCCCATCGCCGCCGCAGCCGTTTGCCGGGTGGCGTCGGGTTTTTCCGCAACCGCCCCCTCGCCCTGGGGCCCGTCATCCGCCGGCGGGGTTTCCTTGTCACGCGTTTCGGCGGTCTTCCGGTTCCGCTGCGTCTGCCCGGGGCGCTCTTTTTTGGCTCCGGCCGCCGTCTCGTTCTTGCGCATTGCGGTCCGCTGCGGACGCTCCTCACTTTCTTTCGGCGCCTCGGAACGCCGTATGGGTGCACCGCGATCTGGAGACGACGGGCCCGGCCGCCGGGAAACCGCCCCGCTGTCGCGGCGGCCCTCCGCCGGTGTGCGTGCATGCCGAGGGCCTGCCGGGGACGGGGGAAAGTCTTCCGTGCCATGCCGCATCTGCTCCAGCGAGAAACGGAAACTGCCCGGCTCCGGCGGTCGCGACAGGTCGACATCCGGCGATGGACTGAGGAAGTCCGGCAGGGCTCCGTTGCGCCGCATCTCTATGGCATCGAAAATTGTCGTCAGTTCTGCTCTAGTCATCGGGGCCGCCCTTTCTGATGAAGGTGTTGGTCGCTACGTCGTCGAAAAACAGCCGCTCCCTGTGCCGCAGGTGCTGCATGTCCCGTTGCCAATGCCGTTCCTTGAGTTTGTCGATCATCTTTTTCTTCCTGGCGGCCGCCTGCAGTTCGAAGCGCTTTTGCCGGACTTCCCGCCGGGCCTCTTCAATACACGCCTGCTGCCGCTCAATGGCGTCCTGTATGAGTGCCAGGTATTCGGTGTACGCCTGGGCCGAGGTGCCATCCAGGCCATTGTACCCCTGCAGCTGCCGAAAAGAACGGGCCGCCGCCGCCTGCCGGTTTTGGAACTCGCCCAGTTTGCCGCGCTCCTCGTCCAGGCGCCTTTGCGCCTCGGCCAGCGCCTTTTCCAGAAGCTCCTGCTGGAGTTTGCGGTATCGCAGCAGCGGTTCCAGTTTGAAAGATCCCATGGGTTATTCCGATTCCTCGCCGAAAAGCGCCGTCAGCAGGCGCCGGCTGTCTTCCAGGGGGATGTTTTCGCGGTCGCTCTGAACCAGGAAATCATTGATGCGTCCGATCATGTCCACGGCGCGGTCGATGGCGGCGTTGCTTCCGCGCACGTAGGCGCCGATATTGATCAGGTCCTCGGCCTTGCGGTAAGTGGCCAGCAGCGACTTGAGCTCTGCCGCGGCCCGCTGATGCTCCGGGTCGGTGACGTCGCCCATCACGCGGCTGACGCTGGCCAGCACGTCCACCGCCGGGTAGTGGTTCTGGACGGCCAGATCGCGGGTCAGCACGATGTGGCCGTCGAGGATAGAGCGCACCGCGTCGGCCACCGGCTCGTTCATGTCGTCGCCCTCCACCAGCACGGTGTAGAGGCCGGTGATGCTGCCGCTGCCGTCGGCATTGCCGGCGCGCTCCAGCAGGCGCGGCAGCAGGGTAAAGACCGACGGCGTGTAGCCCTTGGAGGTGGGCGGCTCTCCCAGGGCCAGGCCGATCTCGCGCTGGGCCATGGCAAAGCGTGTGACCGAATCCATCATCAGGTTAACGTGCAGGTTGCAGTCCCGGAAGTACTCCGCAATGGCCGTGGCGATGAACGCCCCGCGCACCCGAATGAGGGGCAGGTGATCCGAGGTGGCCACCACCACCACGGACTTCCGCAGGCCTTCCTCTCCCAGGATCTTGTCGATGAAATCGTTGACCTCGCGGCCCCGTTCGCCGATGAGGGCAATGACGTTGACGTCCGCGCTGCTGTTGCGGGCGATCATGCCCATCAGTACGCTCTTGCCCACCCCCGAACCGGCAAAGATGCCCATGCGCTGGCCGCAGCCCAGGGTCAGCAGGCCGTCGATGGATTTAACGGCCGTGCTCAGCGCCCGATCGATGGGCCGTCGCCGCAGCGGATTGAGCGGTTCGGCGTACAGCGGGTACTCCTGCTGGCAGTCGACGGGTCCGCGGCCGTCGATGGGGTTCCCCATACCGTCGACGACGCGTCCCAACAGTCCCGCCCCCACAGGAATCACAGCACGGGGCTCCATGGCCTCTACGGGACAGCCGGGCCCCAGGCCGTGGCACTCGCTCAGCGGCATCAGCAGCATGGTTTCGTCCCGGAAGCCCAGCACCTCGGCCATCACCGTGTGGCCGGCATCTCCGGTGTGAACCGCGCACACACTGCCGATGTTGGCCTCCAGCCCGCGGGCTTCGATGACCAGGCCCACCACCTTGGTCACCCGGCCCAGCCGGCCGACGGTTTCCAGGCTGTCGAGCAACCGTAAATAGTATGCCAGATCCAGTTCAGCCTTCATGATTCTCTTCCACGGGCGAAGCCTGCCCGCCGCGCTGCTGCAAAGCTTCCTCGAAAGCGGACGCGATGCGCGCCAGTTGTCCGTCTATGGTCGCATCCCGGTCGCCGGCGGCCGTTTTGACCCGGCAGCCGCCCGGCGCCACGGCGGGATCGGCCTCGAAGACTGCCTTTTCAACGGCCCCGTCCTCACCGAACAGGGCCTCGGGCGTCAGGGATTTCAGAAAAACGGCGTCTTCCGGGTTGAGCACCAGCGTGACCTCCGACCGCCGTGCCAGGCCCGCCAGCGCGCGCCGCAGGCTGTGCACCACCACCTGGCGGTCGATTTGCGTCTCGCGCCCGATGATCTTGCGGGCCACCGCCAGCGCCAGTTCCACGGCCTGCCCCTCGGCTGCAGCGTACAGCCCGGCTGCACGATCACGGACTTCCTGGAGGGCCTTTTGTAACTCCTCGGTCAAGGGCCGGAGGCGGGCTTCGGCCTCACGGCGGCCGGCTTCCAAGCCCTCCCGGTAGCCGCTCTCGTGGGCCAGTTGGGCAGCGTCCGGAGGCCCTTCAGCACCGGGGCAGGCATCGTCGCCGGTACTACCGTCCGATGGGCCGCAGCCTGCAAAATCGACGCGCCGAAACAATTCCCGCCGGCCGGAGATATCCCTGCGGCGGCTGACGCTGTCTTCAAAATCCGGAAAACTGTGCCGCACATCGGCGGTTCCCGTTCCGTCCCCTGCACTGTTGAAAAAATCAGGCAATGAGGTCGCCTCCGCCCCTGCCGCTGATCATGATCTCGCCCTTGCTCTCCATCTCCTGGATAATGCGGGTCACCTTCTGCTGGGCTTCCTCCACTTCGGCCATGCGCACCGGCCCTAGCGAGTCGATCTCTTCCTGCAGAATCTCCGCCGCCCGCTGGGACATATTGCGGAAGACCTTCTCCTTGGTCTCCTCGGCCGCCGCCTTGAGGGCCACCGCCAGTTCGCGGGTTTCCACCTGGCGCAAAACCTTCTGCATGCCCCGATCGTCCACCAGCACCAGGTCGTCGAAGACGAACATGCGTTCCTTGATGCGGGCGGCCAGCTCAGGGTCAATCTCTTCGATGTCGGACATGATCTGGTCACCCACCAATTCCCCTGACTGGTTGAGGATGTCCGCCAGATGGTCTATGCCGCCAGCCTGGTAAGTCGGCGATGCGGCACTGCTGTCCAGAATCTCCTTGAACACGCGGTCCACTTCCGCCACCATCTCGGACATGACCTTGCTGAGGTTGGCGATCCGGATGGCCACTTCCCCGCGCAGTTCATCGGGTAGTGCGCCAAGCACCCGGCTGGCGTTTTCGGCCTTGAGGTGCGAGACGATCAGGGCAATGGTCTGGGGATGTTCGTTTCGGATGGTTTCGGCCAGCTGTTCGGGGTCCATGGCCTCGATGGCCTCGAGTTTCTGCCGTCCGGGCTCTTCTTCCTCATCGCTGCCGTCACTCTTGTCCTTCTTTTCCTTGTCCGGCTCGGGTGCAGGCGGCAGGGCTTCGCGGCCATAGCGCGGCGCCAGGGTGATAAACTCCTGGGCCACCTTCTCGATAACCTCCGGCGCGATGTCCCCCAGCTGAGATACGTGCACCATGACCTGCTCGCGTTCCCCGTCGGATAGCTGCGTCAGTACCTCCTGAACCGCTTCCTTTCCCAGCGCTTTCATCAACACCGCCACTTTCAGGGGGCCAGACAACTGTGTGGTATCCATATGCAATCAGTTTCCCTGCTCAGAAATTGCGTGCCCGCCGATGCCTCTGCGTACCCGTTTCGCTCACGATGTCAGGACTCCTTCATCCATTCCCGGATGAGCTGAACCGAGGCCGTGTTGTCGCGCATCACCAAACGCGAAGCCTGGTCGCTGTATGGCAGGCTGCGGGCCTGCTTTTCGTACTCGCTTTCGATTTCGCCAACGGTCTTGGGCAACTGCTGCAGCAGCTGCACATCCTGCCCGCCTCCGCTCGTCAACCAGCGCACCAGCGGCCGGACGACGAACAGGAAGGTGAAAAACAAGATGAAGCCGGCGATGCCGTACTTGACCAGCAGGCGGTGCTGTTGGAGCTTGGCCATCCACCCCGGCGGCACCTCTTCGGGCTGCGAAAGCGCGTCCCAGGACTCGGTGTCAAAGGGGATGTTCTCGACCACGACCTCGTCGCCCCGCGCGGAGTCAAAATTGATGGCCCGCTTGACGATGTTTTCCAACTGCTTGAGTTCTTCGGGCTTTCGGGCGACGTACTGCATCTCCACTTTGCCGTCGGCGCCGGTCACCTTGCGGTACGTGCCGTCCACGATGACCGCCACAGACGTCTTGAGCAGACGCACGGACGGTTCGACCACGTGGCTGGTGACCTTGCCGATTTCGTAGTTGACCATCTGGTTCTGTTTCTGGATGGCCGGCATATCGCCGGCGGTGGTGGTGTTGGCGGCGTTGGGAGAGCTGTAGGCCGTCTTTCCAGGAACCCCCATGGGGATCTGGTCCGGACGGGCCGCGATCTCGCTGCTTTTCTTCTCGCTGCGCACCACCTGATTCTGTGGAAGGTATTTCTCCTCGGTCATCTCCCGCTGCCGGAAGTCGAAGTCACAGGAGGCCCGCACGATGGCCTTGGAAGGTCCCAGGGCGTTGTCGAGCATGGTCTTGATCTTGTTCTCCAGGTTGCGCTCCACCTTTTGCTGGTACTCGAGCAGCAGGATGCTCTTGCGGCCCAGCGGCATCTCGTCTTCGAATCCCGACAGGATATTTCCGGAGTTGTCGACCACCGTGACATTCTGCGGCTTGAGCCCGGAGACACTGGCCGAGACCAGGTGCACAATGCCGTCGACCTGGTCCCGGGAGAGGTGCCGGCCCGGCTTGAGCTTGAGCACCACCGATGCCGTGGCCGGTTCCTGGTCTTCGATGAACAGCGACTTGGCGGCCATCACGATGTGCACCCGCGACCCCTCCACCTCCTTGAGGTCGTTGATGGTGCGCGACAGTTCGCCCTGCAGGGCCCGCTGGTAATTGACGTTTTGAGCGAACTCGGTCATACCGAGATTTGACTTGTCAAATATCTCCATGCCGATGCCGCCACCCTGGGGAATCCCCTGGGAAGCCATTTCCATACGGGTCTCGTAAAGTTTCTCCTTGGGCACCTGGATGGTGCGCCCCTTGTCGGTGAGCCGGTAATCGATACGCTGCGCCTTGAGCCAGGCCACCACCTGGCCGGCGTCTTCGGCGGAAAGCCGCGTGTAGAGCGTCTGGTAGTCCGGTCTTCCGGCCCAGGTGATGATGAAAAAAAACACGGTGGCGGAAAGTCCGACAAGGGCGAAAAGCGTGACCTTCTTGCCGGGCGACAGGTTTTGGAACAGCGTTTTCATCTGGGTGGCGACACCGGGCATCTGCATGGCAAACAGCTCTCCTGGGGGTTAAATCTGCATCCTCATGATTTCCTGGTAGGCCTCGATGACCTTGTTGCGGATCTGCAGCATGAACTCCAACGAGATGTTGGCCTTCTCGAGATTGATCATGGTGCTGTGAATGCTGACGTCTTCGCCGGCCACCATACGTTGGGCCTGTTCATCCGCCGTTCGGATCTGCCGGTCGACTTCGGCCAGGGAATCGCCCAGCATGTCGGCGAAACCCTTCTCTTTCCCTTCCTGCGGCTTTTTCGGATCCATCCCCGGCAATTCCGCCGGCCTGACACTGCTGTCGATGCGCAATTCATCCATCATGGCTACTTCCCGATCTCCAGGGCCTTCATGGCCATGGACTTGATGGCATTGACGGTGGTCACATTGGCCTCGTAACTGCGCTGGGCCGAAATCATGTTGACCATTTCCTCAAAGATGTTGACGTTGGGAAAACGCACCAGGCCGTCCGCGTCGGCATCCGGATGTCCCGGCATGTACTTGATGATGGGCGGCCGCGGGTCTTCGATCACGTCGACCACCGACACCTCTGCCTGGTCGTAACGCTGTTCGATGTTGAGTAGATCCTGGAAAGAGCGCGGCTGGCGCATGGCGGCAAACACCGGCTCCTGGCGCACGTAGGGGCCTCCGTTGGCGGTGCTGGTGGTCTCCACGTTGGCGATATTTTCGGCGATCAGATTGAGACGCAGGCGCTGGGCGCTGAGACCCGAAGCACTTACCTGCAGGGCGTCAAACATGTTCATGGCCGTTTACTTGCCTCCTTTGATGACGTTCTTGAGACGTCGCAGTTCCCTGGAGATGATTTCCACCGAGGTGTTGTACATGATCTGGTTCTTGGCCAGTTTCCCCATTTCGCGATCGACGTCCACCGTGTTGCCGTCGGTCTTCAGAGAATAGGAATCGGCCTGCTGGACGCGCACCATCGGCTCGGGGAAGGGGGCCTCGTCCAGAGCCATGTGCCGCGGGTTGGTGGTCACCAGACGGAACCCATCCTCCTCCCCGTCCTTGCGCGCCTTCTGGAGGGCTTCCTCCACCAGGACATCAAAGGACTGGAAATTGGGCGTGTCGGCGTTGGCAATGTCGGTGGCCAGCACACGCTGTTTTCGGGTCCTCAGATCCAGACTCTTTTCAAGAAAATTCAATGTGTCGGGGAACAGGCCCTTGGGCTCCATACCGCATTCCTCCCGATTGGCTGCTGCCGGGCGGTACCCGCCGCCGGCGCTCCTTTTGCCCTCTCGCACTCAGTTACTGCAATTCCCGTTCCAAGCGCACGGCCCGAAGGCGCTCTTAATTTTTCTACTATTTTTTCAGTATATTGTGAACTCGCCAGCGCCCTTCTTCCGCAAAGTGGTGCCGCTTCCCGGAAAATATTGCCGCCGCTCGCCGCCCTCGGGCAGGCAAAAAGGTTCGCCTTTCAGCCGGCTGTCAGTGCAGTTCACAGAGCAATGCCGTGTTCCTCCCGGTACTGCTTTAGTTTGTTGCGCAACGTCCGGATGCTGATGCCCAACATGCGGGCGGCATGGGTCCGGTTGTCGTTGACCTTTGCAAGGGTTTCGAAAATCAGCTTTTTTTCCATATCCCGCAGTGTTACGCCGGCTGGAAGCTGCACCGACGCCGGAGACTCGGCCGGCGGCCGTAACCCAACGGAGTCCAGTACAAGGTGCTCGGGCAGCAGGCGGTCGCCGGCCCCCATGAGAACAGCGCGTTCCACGGCATTTTCCAGTTCGCGAACGTTTCCGGGCCACGGATTGTTGAGCAGCATGGTGGCTGCGGCAGTGGAAATGCGTTGCATCGGCTTCGCGTAACGCGCGGAAAAGCGGGCCAGGAAATGCTCGGCCAGCGGCAGGATGTCGTCCCGACGCTGGCGAAGGGGCGGGATGGTCAGGGGAATAACGTTGACGCGGTAGTACAGATCCTGCCGAAAACGCCCCGCCCCGACGGCCTCCCGCAGGTCCTGGTTGCTGATGACGATGACCCGCGCCTCGACCGGCACCGGCGCCTGCCCGCCGACCCGATCGACTTCCCTTTCCTGCAGGACCCGCAGCAGCTTGGCCTGCAGCGGCAGCGGCATCTCGCTGATCTCGTCGAGCACGATAGTCCCTTTCCCGGCCAGCTCGAACTTGCCGGCTTTGCGGCTGAAGGCCCCGGTGAAGGCGCCTTTCTCGTGGCCGAAAAGCTCACTTTCGGCCAGATTCTCCGGTAGCGAAGCGCAGTTCACGGCCACGTAAGGAGCGTCCGGATGCAGGCCGTGACGGTGAATGTGGGACGCCAGCAGTTCCTTTCCGGTGCCGCTCTCGCCCTGTATCAGCACCGTGGCGTTGCTGGGCGCCACGTTGGTCGCGGCCTCCAGCAGCGAGAGCATGCACGCGTCACGGGTGATGATCTTTTTGTCTCCGGCGACACTCCCTTCCGTGTGCCGTTTCGCGTGGCCGTTGCCGCCGTTGGCCCCCAGGGCCTTTTCAACGGACAGCAGTAGGGTCTCCGCGGAAAACGGTTTGAGCAGGTAATCACAGGCGCCCTCCTGCATGGCTTCGGCTGCGTTGCGGATGCTCCCGTAGCCCGTCACGATCATTACCGGCAGCTTCGGTGCCTGTTGCTTTAGATGGTGCAGCAGCTCAATACCGGACATTCCGGGCATTCTCACGTCCGTAATGACCAGGCGGGTTTGCCCGGCCTCCAGCCGATGGAGGGCCTCGTCTCCGCCGCCCGCTTGCAGCACCTCGAATCCCCTGCGCTGCAGGCTTTCGGCGATGAAGCGCCGGATCTGGGGGTCGTCGTCGACGACCAGGACCGTACCTGTCTGCATTGCCTCGTGTCCTGCCGATGACCGCGAAACAGCCATCGGGTCCAATTTTTAGAGCCGTCGGGCCGGCCGCCGACCTGGCGGACGCCCGAAAAACCAACCCGCCGCAAATCAACTGCAAATCTTTTGCCATATTCGAAATTTTATGCGGAAAAGAGCTTCTCTATTGACAACTGATTGTAAATAAAAGGTTTACGCCGCAAAAAGCGTTGGGGTAATTTGCATGGAAGGGGGTCTTGAGGGCCGACAGGAAAAAGAAAGCCCCCCAGATGTCAAGGCTCAAAAGAGAATCCTGTCAGTTCTTTGACACCTGGGAGGCTTTCTTCAGGTCGCGGGCTGCAACTGGTGGCGTTTGATTTTCTCGACCAGCGTCGTCCGCTTGACGTGCAGCAGTTCGGCGGCCTTCTTTTTCACCCACTTGCTCTTTTCGAGAGACTGCGTAATGAGAGCCTTCTCGTATTCATTGACCGCCGTGCTCAGGCAGATGCCTTCGTCGGATATTTCCAGAGGTGGAAGATTGGCGGCGTTTCCGGAGCAAGACAGGATGGAGGGCGGCAAATCGGAAACTTCGATTTTCGGTCCGTCATTGAGTACCACCAGACGCTCCACCATGTTTTTGAGTTCCCTCACGTTGCCGGGCCAGTCGTGACGCGAAAGGCGCTCCAGCGCCTCCCGGGAGAAGCCTTCGATGGGAGAGCGCTTCTCTCTTCTGATTTCGTCGATAAAATGCGACGCCAGCAGATGGACGTCGTCCTGCCGTTCGCGCAGCGGGGGCAGCACGATGGGAATCACGAAGAGCCGGTAATAGAGATCCTGGCGAAATCGCCCCTCGGCCACGGCCGCCTCCAGGTCGCGGTGGGTGGCCACGATGATGCGCACGTCCACGTTGATGGTGCTGCAGCTGCCCACTCGCTCGAACTGGCACTCCTCCAGCACCCGCAGCAGTTTGACCTGCAGGTCCAGGTTCATGTCGCCGATCTCATCAAGGAAGATAGTGCCGCCGTCGGCGACCTCGAACTTGCCCTTCTTGGCCGCCGTTGCACCGGTGAAGGCTCCCTTCTCGTGGCCGAAGAGTTCACTTTCCAGCAGGTTTTCCGGAATGGCGCCGCAGTTGATCTGCACGAAAGGCTTGTTGCGCCGATAGGAACGATTGTGAATCGCCCTGGCCACCATGCCTTTTCCGGTGCCGGTCTCGCCGCTGATGACGATGGTCGAGTCGCTGTCGGCCACCCGTTCGATGGTTTTGAAAACCTTTCGCATACCGCGGCTCTGGCCGACGATGCCTTCGAAACTGCAGTTGCCGGGAGAGAAACGCCGCGTGCCGAGATCGATTCGTTCGATACCTGCGAATTCCGGTTCACGCTCGATTGCAACTGAATACATGATCTGCCTTCCTCCGTGGTGAGCTCAGGTTCTGGATTCGATGGCGCTCTATAAAACTTTCAAAACAACCAGGATTTCCGGTGGCGGTCGCTTCGGGAAACAATTGCCGCCATACGTCCTGATTGTGTAGCAAGAAGGATGCCATTCCCGCACCGAGGATCGTCTCGAAACGGCACAAGGCCCTATCGCACACAGGGGATGGCCCACCGCGTTTTTCAGCATATTCAAGATGAAGGGGTATGGGAGACAAACGGGTACTTCATGCTGTGGGCAGGGGCCGGAGTCAGCGTTGCGCATAACGACGGAATTTTTCTGGCCTGGAAACAGGCAATTGTTTGCGGAGGAAAGGAACCGTAGAATACCGGCTTTTGCAAATCGCAAGGGAGGAAAGTGAACAAGAGATTCAAAACTGTGTTATTAGTATTAAATTACATAAAGTTATATATAATTTTATGATGCCCTGGATGCATTTAAAGTCCGAACCTACCGACAATTAGTCCGATCCGGGAATGACAACCCCCTGCATCTCTTTTCGAATCATTCACCACAAACCAACTATATGTTTTATATTAAAGTGGTTACCAAAATTAAAACGGGCTTTGAAAGCCCGTTTTAATTTTGTTTTTGCAATTTGCAATTTGCAACGGCTCATTTTCACGCCATGGCGGCCTTGGCCTGGTCGATGGAGGCGTCAAATGGAATGGCGCTGGTCTCCTGGAACCCCTTGAGTTCATCGCCCAGGCTCTGCTGGCCGGTGACCCGGAAGCTGACCCCCGACGACTGACAACGCTGCGCCACCAACACGATAAGCTTGATGAGAGACATGTTGGTCTGGCTGTTCTTGCCCAAGTTCAGAATCAGCTTTTTCACGCCGGCGCCCACCATCTCCTTCATCTTGGCCGCCAGCAGGTTTTCGATTTCCACCACCACGGGGCGCCCCACCTTGTCCGGCACATTGAGCAGCTGGACGTCCTGGTCGAGGGCGAAGTATTTGGCCGCCCCGCCTTCGCCTGCGCCATCTCCAGAGCTGGGTTGAAGCTTGACGATCTTTTCTACGCGTTCGATGAGCTGGTCGCCCTTGAAAGGTTTGACCATGTAATCGTTGACCCCCATCTTGACAATCTTCATAACATTGTCTTTGCCGGACTCGGCGGTCAGCATAATGACAGGAATGTCCTTGAGCGACGCCTCCGCTTTGAGTTTTTCGAGCATTTCGATGCCGTTCATCACCGGCATGGTAATGTCCAGAACGATCAGGTCCGGCTTGATCTTGCTGGCCAGGGCCAGCCCCTCGACTCCATTTTCGGCCTCGTGCAGCTCGACATCGTAGTCCTTGAAGGCGCGTTTTACCACCATGCGGATCGTCTTGCTGTCATCTACGGTCAGAACTTTCAGGCTCATCATATACCTCCAGGTTGCGTTATTTTGTCTTCAGGAATATCTCCACCATGGCGAGGTGCTGCGCGCACTGCAGGCAACAGTGCTCGTGCCAGGCCCACTGCCGGGTTTCGATGGTAAAATTGGTCCCGCTTGTAATATTGGGAATGGAAAGCTGGCAGGGAAAGCCCATATCGCACAGGTGGGATTTGACGCCGCCCCCGATCATATTGCTGACCTCTCCGATGACATCGTGGATCTCTTCATCGCCTTCGATTTCATCGGGTTCCATGCCCAGCATGGCGCAGGTCATCTCCTTGGCGAAATCATGATTGACATAGATGCGGCTGCAGCCCATGACATCGCCGGTAAAACTGACCGACCCGACGATCTTGCTGCCATTGAAAAAACCTTCCGGTACCTTCTTTGTTTCGCGTGCGTCCATGGACAGCATGGTATCGAACACGTCCAGGGCCGCGCGCAGGGCGACATCCTTGAGTTTTCCATCATCGAAGTCGGTCATAGATCCATCCTGCATGTGTCAGTAAAAACAAACCTGCCATGTTCCCTTTATCCGCTTCACGAAGCCCCTACTTTAGGGCTTTTTAAGGCGGCAGCACGGGTTTGCCGCCACCGGATGGCGACGCGGGATATAGAATAAGGTGGATAGAGGAATACCGGGTTTGAATCACGGGAAAATGCCGAACGTCAGGCAACGCCGGAGAATCCGCTAAACTGATCGGCGTCGTCCTTCATGGAAAGGCCGTAAACATCCTTGCCCCTGAACTGAAACTCGATGTGGGCGGGATCGATGGTGCCATCGGCGTCGGCATTCTGCCGGATGGTGAAATAGACCGTGGCGGTCATGGCTTCAGCGTCATATATCACCTGGTCGGGAAAAGGCGATAGGCTCACTTCGGTATCCGGTATGGAAAGCCCATAGTTATAAGCTTCTCCAGGCCCGCTTCCGGTGGACCGCCCGATGCGCCAGTTGAAAACATTCTGCACGGATTCCCGATCCATCTGCTTGTCGAACTGAAACTTCATGGTAAAGGTCTTTTCGGTGTTGGCCGCAGACAGGTAGGCGTCCAGCGCCGAAAGAGGCGTTCGCATGGGCATGCTGAGGTTGAAATCGGTGGAATAGGCGAAATTGAACTCGGGCGGGTCCGCCTGGTACATGTAGGTGCTGAGACTGTCCGCCAGTTCCGGATCGACCAGTTTGAGAAAGTCCACCTGCCGCTGGGCCTCTTCCATCTGTCCCAGATCGGCATAGGCGTATCCCATTTCGGCGTAGGCATCGTAAAAACGGCTGTCCAGGTTAACGGCTTTCTCAAACGAACGGATGGCGTCTTCGTAACGTTCCTGTTTGCTGTAGCTGAGCCCAAGACCGTAACTCCCGTTGGGCTTGTCGGGCTCGAGGCGCGACACTTCGCTGAACTGATACTCGGCATCAGCATAGCGCCCGATCTGGAGATACGCCTGCCCCAGTGCGAAACGGTTGTCGGCCGAGGCGTTTATTTTGACGGCCTTTTCATAGGTTTGGGCCGCTTCATCGTAGCGCTCCTGCGCGAAGTAATAATTTCCCAGATTGACATAACCGTCGTCGCGCAACGGGGCCAACCGGATGGCCGTCTCATAGGACTCGACGACCCCCTTGCTGTCATCCAGTGCCATATAGGCGCGGGCCATGTAATTGGCCGCATCCACTGCGTATTCGCTGCCCTGGGACAGTCCCAGGGAACGCTGAAACTCCGCGATGGCCCCCTTGTAGTCCTGGCGCATATAGCGGTCGATACCGCTTTTCAAAGCGTCGTTGGCCATGGACTCGAGCTGCTGCGACCCAACGACCGTGGCGCTGAAAAGATTATCCGGATTGCTGATGCCTGTAATATCCATATTCCCTATTCCGTGCGACTGCCTCCATTATCGGCACAGTGAGAAAATCCTTTAGAGGCCAACACCGGCCGGATCGCTTGCAACAGCGACAAATCTTCCGGTCGTTCCCGGCCCCTTTTTTCGTGCGATGCGTTTGTTTCCCGTGTCCTTTCGTCGTAAATTTGACGCTTTTGGGCTTCAATGCCAGCGCAAATCAGCCCATCCTGCTGTTTATTCAGCACAAACAGATCTATCACATATGGCATGATTATTGCGTTAAATACTCTTCTCGAATAGTGCCGGTCCGAAATTTTTTGCAATGCAGGAAACTGGCAGACACTGCCGGAAGTGGCGATGCGTGATCGTATGCGGTGCCTCCGGGGCGCCCTGCGCTACTCGTCTGTCCACCTGTCGGGCGGGGATGCCGGCCAGCGCGCTCAGTGCCTGTCGACGGCGGAAACAAAGGCGAAGTCTTTTTCACGGGCAGGCTGACCGGTGATTGTCGACGCGGTTTGAAGCCCCGCCGACAGTACCGGTTTCTCGCTTCCGTGCAGGCATGGGTATAATTTCAGTTTTTCCACGTGGATCAGATGCCTTCAACCGTATCAGATCCAGGGGAATGGCTAAACCGGAAAGCGTCAAGGGACTATCGATGCAAAACAAACTGCGGGGAAAAGACAACCAGCGGGTGCGAAATCACACCAGCGACCAAGACGGCGCTGTTCTGTCCACCGGCAGCCGGGAAAACGGCCATGGCCAGGGGGATGGCCATCGCCCGGATTCGCCCAAAGCGGCGTATTCTATTCCGTCTGGTGCCACGTCCAAAGCCATACCCGAATTTGGGCATGATCCGGATTTACCGGTTCCCCCCGTGCAGACGGCTCCCGTAATGAATGCGTCGGCACCGGCACCCGGGCAGGTGAACATCGTCGTTGCAGACCAGGGCTGGATTTTGGAGCGTTGTGCACGGGAAATCGAGTCTCGGCTCTCGTATATCACCGTTCAGGCACAACCCGACCCCCGGGCGGATCTCAACTATTACGTCAATTATTCCGCTTACCGACAGTCCCAGCCAACCCTTGAAGTCGGTTTTTTTACTCATATCGAAGAACGGGACAAACAGGCCACCCGCCGGTTTTTCAGCGTAGCCCGCAAAATGGATATTTGTGTCTGCATGTCGCCCCTGTATGCCGACCGCCTCAAGGAGGCCGGTGTAAAAAAGGTACGGGTGATCACCCCCGGTGTCGATCTTGACGCGTATCAGCCCAAGGTCAAGATCGGGGTGGTGGGACGGACTTATCCCACCGGCCGAAAAGGCGAGGACCTTATTGCCAGGCTTATCGATGAACCGGGAATCGAGTGGCATTTTACCGGAAGCGGGTGGCCCGCACCGGCGACTTTTTACGCCCCGGAAGAGATGCCTTCTTTCTACAATTCCGTCGACTATATCCTGGTTTCGTCCTACTATGAGGGCGGTCCGATGACGGTGCTCGAAGCGCTGGCCTGCGGCAAGCCGGTCATCGCGCCCCCCGTTGGGTTCATTCCCAACTATCCCCACATCGAGTACCGTACCGGTGATGTGGAGGACCTTAGACGTGTTTTGCGCGAGATAGTGGCCCAACGACGGCAGCTGCGGCAATCCGTCGCGCATCTTACCTGGGACGCCTGGGCTTCCGCCCACGATGGTTTGTTCAGGTCTGCACTGGAGCCAGCCCGGCCCAGTCGAAAACCGTTGAAACCGTCTTCCCCCAAAGTCCTGATGGCGCTGCACGCCCCCGAAAACCTGTCCAAGGGCGGCCCCTCCATCCGGATTGGCAAAACAGCCCGGCATCTACGTAAGCTCGGC
>Ga0256835_1000994_pt1 | contig 18115 bp, 16 predicted proteins | sample PIR30metaG_FD_185972 | JGI IMG/M metagenome (GOLD analysis project Ga0256835, IMG submission 185972) | Hydrothermal vent microbial communities from East Pacific Rise, Pacific Ocean - PIR-30 | ecosystem: Environmental > Aquatic > Marine > Hydrothermal vents | place: Pacific Ocean: East Pacific...
ATTCTGAGCTTTATTCCATCGACGAATCTATCGAAACTCTAAAATCTATGATAAAACAACAATCAAATCCAGGAGACGAAATTTTAGCAAAGCTAAGAGCCCTATATAAAAAGAGATATCAACTTATCCAACTATTGAAAAAATTCGGTTATTACCGCCAAAACATGGATTATTTTAACAGGAGAATTGGTTCAGATGTTCCTGAAGTATGGGACGAATATAATGAACAGTATTATCCCAACAAGAAATGGGGTGAAAATGACGATAAAAACTCAGAGAAGTATACTGGATACTATTCATAAAATAATAATTTTTGATATTCAAGGGAAGTTATCTAGAAGTCTAGATATATTTCTTTTTCAAAAATAACAGACCATTTATATCTTTCCTTAATTTTCTGTAAGATTCTGATTACCTTATCTTCTTCAGAAGTAGATGAATATGTCAAAATAAATGCATTTCCACCACGTGAACGTTTCAATTTCTGATAAACTGTTTTAACAGTATTGACTGAATCATAAATAACTAAGCTATCAGCCTCTGGAATATCAATGTCTCTTTCACCTACATTCGAAAGAATTACTGCATGTTTGCCACTTTCGCTTCTGATCTGTTTTAACTTTTCATCTCTTTTTAATGTTTTACCAGTAATTACCTCAATTTTCCATCCTTTAGAAGATAAAAAGGATTTGACCTCTTCGACAGTAGAAAGATAAGAACATAAAATTACGCTAAATTCACTTTCCTTTAACAATAATTCTAAAGATTTCGTTTTATGTCTATAATGAGGAAGATCTTTCCATAAATCAGAGATCTTTTTCTTTTCTATAACTGAATAAAGATGTCTTAAAACATCTTTAGCAGGCATTGCATACAAATATTTTCTTATTAAATATAGGCGAGATAATTTATTCAACAATAGTTCTTCTTCCTCAGATCTCGGATAAAAATCTTGGGGAAGAAGACCAAATGGCCCCTTACCAATAGGTATACCATATTCTTTTGCATCCTGCTTAACTGCCTGGATTTCGGTTTCAATAATTTTTGCAACTTTCTGTGTCCATAGATCTTCAATAAAAACTTGTCGTATAATTGTATGAGAAATAAATGGCTTTGTATCTTCTAAAAATTCATCCATAAATAAAATTTCTGAGTTTGGTATGACTCTCCTAAGACTATCTAAGTCTTTTCTAATCTTGAGTTGTTCGTCATCGAGAACATAATGTTCATCTCTAAGAGTACCACTCATTCCTATTATTCTTAAGTCTAAAGAACTGGACAAAATAATTGGATATGGCTGTTTTAAGAATGTCTTTCCACTTACACGTCTAATAATTTGATCTATCTCATTTATTATTATCAACCAATTGTGATCATGGGGTAAAAATTCTCCAGTCTTTTTAATTGTGTTTGCCAATGTTTGTGGTAATGAAATTAATAGTTTTTTTTCTTTTAATAAATACTCCCTATAATTAGAAGAAACCCTACTAGATAAAATACCAATTTCATCCTGTTTTTTCCAGTGCTCTCTCATAAATCTAGATGTTTCTTGTAATGACGCAGAAGAATTCAGAATTAATATTATTCTAAATTTTGTTTTTAGTTTTTCACTTAGCCATAATGTAAGAAGACGTTTCCCCATACCACAATCTAATTCAATAATTGGGTTTTTTCCTTGTTTAAGGAGTTCTAAAGTCTGTTCTAAGATCTTTTCTTGATATGGCCGTGGCTTAAAATTATTCTCAACACCTGCCAAATAATATCTCCTCTACGTCAGTTAAGCAAAGATTGGTTTCTCTCCGTGAACTATCCCTTGTTTTTGAGAGGGGCAGCTCGGAGAAGATTTTATGGTTCTCTCCATAGGCACTACATGACGTCTCAGCCCAATCTTCAAAATGTCCAGATAAGCATTATTGTCCTTGTCTGTTTTCCAACGACATGTAGTGAGTATAATAATGAATTGTGAGTTTCTGTCTAAGTCCATTTTTCATGATTACTCCTAATCAATCCATAATAATTACATAAATATATAATATTATTGACTTTTGTCCCCAAATCCACCTTCCCACGAGGAAGAAGATTTCCCGCCAGTCAAGTTAAAAACATAGTATTTACAAAATCCCCTACTTTAATGCGCAGGAGGAGACAGCATCTTTATTATATCTCTTTTTTTAATGTGAATCTTTTATTTACCGTGCCTAACCTACAAGATCGATCTGATCCTCCGAGAAACCCATTTCTTTGAGTAGTTCAACGACACGGTAACGATGATCTCCTTGTAGCTCAATCACACCGTCTTTCACAGTCCCTCCACACGCCAATTTAGACTTTAACTTTACAGCCAAGTCTTTAAGGTCGACGGCTTTCTGATCTATTCCTGATATTACGGTATAGGGTTTACGCCATTTTCTAAATTCTAGGGCCACACGAACCCTTTGGTCTTCCTTTGCGATGCTTTCACATACACAATATTCAGTAGGCAGTCCGCAAATTTTGCAGATAGTTGATTCTTGGTCATCAAACGACATGCTTTCTTTTAACCTCACACTCGTTTGCTTTTTTAGAGCGTCATAAATACTCCCACAAAAGAAGTATTAAATTTTGTTGCCAACAACACACTAGTTTTTGAAGAATATCCCTAACAAAACTAGTCAACAAAGCGAAAAACTTAGAATTGATAAGGCTATTACTGATGTAACTAAGTAAAAAATTTACCTAATAATTTAAGGAATACTTTTTTTATTTTGTCGGCTGAAAACCCAATTCCAAAGTGTGATAAAAAACAATAATATTGTATCTCTACATAGTCATATTAAAAATATTAATCCTTGTAAATAAGCTAAAATAACTCATTTGTTTTTTATTATTATATTCTATTTTGTCTAGTAATATATCATAAATTTTCATAAAACATTTCTAATAATCTGTTATCCCAAAAGTTAAAAACAAAGATTCTGGTAATCAACTTGATTTCAAACAAACCTAGGGGTTAGAACAATGCCAAAAAAAAGAAAGTCTGGTGGCCGAAATAAAGGTGAAAAAGGAAAATCCCGCACAGTGCAATGTGCCCAATGTGGAAAATCCGTCCCCATCGATAAAGCAGTAAAAAGAACCCGATGGATAAGCTTTGTAGATCGCTCCCTAGCGAAAGAATTAAGAGAACAAGGAGCGATCATTCCAAGAAATAAGATAACAGTTTATTATTGTGTGTCCTGTGCAGTTCATATCGGTCAAGTTAAAGTGCGTTCTAAGGAAAGCAGGAAGTCAAAAGACAGATACTAAGAAATTAAATTACTTCCTTTAATGTTAAAAATGACGGCAAAATTACTTGCGTACTTCCTCTTAATTTTTTACTATTTTCACATAACGCTGAAAGTGAGAAACGATGGATTTTAGTTTCTTAATCGTTTCAGATACGGCCAGACCAGACTTTTTTAAGCCTCGAGAAATAGTAAATAAAGGGCGACTTGACGTAATCGCTCGGTTTATTCTTTCTTCAATTGAAGGTAACACTTTGAGAAAACCAGTGAATATTTTAGTCGCATTACTTGGGGATAAAGAAAAACAAATAATCTATACCCTAAATGAAAATATTTTTTCGAAGAACATAACAGAACCCTTAATCGCCAAAAAGATAAGCCAAATCATGAAAAATGAACTCCGTGTTCAACAAGAACAAATATCAGCTAATACTTGGAAACAAATAAAGAATAACTATAATTTAGTTCTATTAGCAACAGAAGGAAAACAATACTTCCAATTAAAAAAAGAAATCAATGAAAAATCCATGAAAAAAGAGATATTATTCATTTTTGGGGCCCAAAATGATGTCCCGAATATTGTATTAAATAATTTATGTCCACATTATTTACTTACTTTAGGAAAAAAACAATATCTTGCATCACAAGCAAGTACAATACTAAGATATATACTAACAATTCAGCCGATTAATTAGTTTTATTTATTACTTAATTCACGTTAAAATTAAAAAAAGCAATCCATTTTTTGTCATGTCGTGGTATAACAAAACAGTTAGTTATATACTCAGTACTAAAAAGCTTCACCAAAAAACATTAGAGTATCTTAGTTTTTAAAAGCACAAGGAGTAGTGATATTATGGAGATCCCAAAATCACAAACATTCAAGTTTAAGTCAATGAATGATTTAGTCAGATTGCTAGTATCCTCTGCTCATGAGAGAGGAATAGCTAACCTTTTTGCCTCTACTAAAGATGGAAAAACCGTTTTCTTCATAACACAGATCTTGCCTGGTTATTATCAGTACAGAGGTCTTCCATTAACAGCATTTTATGAATACGATGGGATAATTGATAAAAAGTTTATTGCCTATAAATTAACAGAACAAGGAGAAGAATGGGAATTTACTAATTCCCTAAAAACACCTGGATTTCAGATCATACCAATAATCTACGTAGAATCCCCCCCTGAATTCTTATTATAAAAATTTTAAATAAAGAAATCTTTTGCTTCTACGTTTCTCTCTATTTCTATTTTAAATGTTAATTAAGTTATTGAAGAATATTTTTGACTTTCTTGTTGACAATAAGTCCCATCTGTGAACTACTCCTTGCCTTCGCAAGGGGGTGGTTTACTAGTTTAATTATATGCCTACCAAGGCTGTTATGTATTTGTGGATAAGTATAGGCGTTAGTGATTATGGAACGGCACTATACTTTAAAAGAGGCTTCTAAAACCTAAGACTTAAGGCCTAAAACAAAACATTAGGATTAGGACTCACCCAAAATGTTACAAACCACTTTAACAATCATTCATTCACGTCTAAAATCTGTCCCGTGTTCAGCAGGAGCAAAATGAATTCCCAAGAGGGACAGGAAATAAAGTTACGGGTGAAAAACATTGTGTTTTCAACAGGCAATTCATCAGTTGCTACAATGTTTTTAAAAGAGGAAACAAACTGGTCAGCACTAATCATCTTTTAGGTGGAGACAGGTTCCCCATAAAGGGAGTAACTAAGTCAATGACTTGCTTTTCGATGAACTCAGAGGGGAGAAGAGACTGATGAAGCCCTATCCAGGCGTGGTCTACCGCATAGAGTTGAATGAGAAAAATCTTAAAATACCTAACAGTCCACTAACGGCCACGTAAGGAACCCACTTATTTTATAACATACAAATATGTGATTGTTTTTCGTATAAAGTGATCTGTATTCTTCACGTTTTTTATGATTATTGTGTATTTCGCATTCATATCTGTTGTTGAGCTTTTTTCATAAAATTGTCCTCTCGGTATGGGACTTAAAGTTGTATACTAACGATTACTTTAATAGTCACCACAGAATCTTTCATCACGAAGAAAACTGCATTGACATAGTCACACAGTTCTACACGAAAGAGGTGAACAAAATATGATGGCTGGACAACCAGTAATTATCCTCAAAGAAGGAACAGAAAGAAACACCGGTAAAGATGCTCAAAAAAACAATATAATGGCCGCAATGGCAATTGCAGAGGCAATAAAAAGCACACTAGGCCCCAAAGGAATGGACAAAATGCTTGTCGATTCTCTTGGGGACATGGTAATTACAAATGATGGTGCAACCATCTTAGAAGAATTAGATGTAGAACATCCTGCTGCAAAACTAATCATTCAAGTCAGCAAAAGCCAAGACAAGGTTGTTGGAGATGGGACAACCACTGCAGTAATTCTTGCCGGCGAACTATTAAGACTGGGCGGAGAACTATTAGAAAAGAAAGTACACGCAACACACATCGTTTCCGGATACAAAAAAGCATCTGAAGAGGCACAAAAGATCTTAGAAGAAATGGCCAAAAGAATTGATGAACCAAAAAAGGAAAAAGATATTCTAATAAAAATAGCTTCAACTGCTTTGAATAGCAAAAGTGTCAGTAATGCTAAAGAATTAATTGCCAACTTAGCAGTAGATGCTGCCTTATCTGTTCTTGAAGAAAGAGATGGAAAAATAACTGTAGACATTGATAATGTCAAAATATTGCAAAAACAAGGTAAATCCCTAAGTGAATCAAGATTAATTAAAGGAATTGTTCTCGACAAAGAAATTCTCCATCCTGACATGCCAAGAAAAATAGAGAACGCAAAAATCGCTTTAATTAACAGGAACCTTGAAATTGAAAAAACGGAATTTGACGCCGAAATTAGAATCAATGATCCTTTAAGCGTCCAAGCATTTCTTGATCAAGAAGAAAAAATGATTCGTGAGATGGTCGATAAAATCGCTGAAACAGGCGCCAACGTTGTAATCTGCCAAAAAGGAATAGATGACTTAGCACAGCACTTCCTTGCCAAGAAAGGAATCATGGCAATCCGCCGTGTTAAGAAAAGCGATATGGAAAAACTCGCTAAAGCAACAGGAGCTAGAATTGTATCTAACTTAGAAGACTTAACTGCTGATGACTTAGGTGAAGCTGGTCTTATTCGTGCCGAAAAAATCGGTGATGATCACTATGTATTCGTAGAAGAATGCAAGAATCCACAGGCAGTTACTGTTATGCTCAGAGGTGCCTCAAAGTACACCACTGATGAAGCTGAAAGGGCATTTGTCGATGCAATCAGTGTCGTAAGGGATGTCCTTGAAGATAAGGCTTACTTACCTGGTGGCGGAGCACCAGAGGCAGAACTTGCCGTTAAACTTGAGGAATTCGCTAACAAACTTAGTGGAAAAGAAGGCCTTGCAGCAAAAGCGTTTGCTGAAGCATTAAGAGTTATCCCTATGACTTTAGCTGAAAATGCAGGGTTTGACCCTATCGAAAAACTAACTGAATTGATCAGTGCTCATGGTAAGGGTCAAAAATATGTTGGTTTAAATGTATTCACCGGTGAAATCACTGACATGACTGAAATCGGTGTAATTGAACCATTAAGAGTAAAGAAACAAGCCATTAAATCCGCCAGTGAAGCCGCTGAAATGATATTAAGAATTGATGATATCATTGCTATCAAGTCCAGTGAAGGAGACAAAGGTGGCCAAGCTGGTGCTGCTGGTATGGGCGGCATGGGCGGCATGGGCGGCATGGGCGGCATGGGCGGAATGCCTGGCATGATGTAAAAAAACAAAAGTTAATCCTTCAAATTTTCATTTCTAATTCTTCAATATCTTTTTTCATGATTTTTTTAATGTTATTTTTATTTAGAATCCTTTTTTATGTTTTATAAGAGTAATATATTCGATGAGTACTCGTTTGAGTGAACTACGAATAGAAAGACTAGTAGTTTTATTATTAATCCTCTTTATTCCTGGATACTTTATTTATTTTACTTGGAAATGGGAAGCAGATATATCTAAAACCTTAGATATTATTTTCTTCTATTTCCAATTTATCAATATTCATATCTCAGAACCTGTAAAATGGGCAATAATATGGATCGGGATTCCTCTTTTTTTCAGTGCACCATGGGAGTTTTTTCTTATATTCAGAGCAACTAGAGTAGCAAACGCTTTATTATTGGTTGGAAGGGCGTTAGGTAGAGTAAGAATTGACCAGAAAATTTTTTACGGCCTAAATGCTATGTTTGTATTTACTTTCTTCGTGCTCCCTATTGCTTCTCCATTCATAGCAGTTTTAGGAGCACTTGCCATTCCATATTATATTTTCAAAAAGATACCCTTCTTAGGAATAATCCGTTGGATTCTAAATTTATTTGTTTTTGTTATTATTATACTAGTGCCTTTTTCACTCTCTGCTGCTTTTTATCTAAGTTATGTAAAATTACTAACGTATGTATGGTCCCAGTGGACAGTTCGTGTAAATTTATTATATGGAATTGGCCTCTGTCTTGCAGATTCTGTTGCAATTGGTAATTTCTGGTTAATGATTAAGGAAGGTGCTGCACAAGTTAATCCTAATGAACGTGTTCCATATGAACAAGTATTACTGTTAAAAATTGTTGCGTTTGTTATCTTTTTACTTATTTTCTTAAACTCTCCTGGTTACCATTCCACTTTTATAAACGCAGTAACCATATTAGCTACCATTTTATCCACTACTGAGATGGTGATTCGGTTTGGTAAAGGGCTTGGTAAAAAAGGTGAATCTAAAATGGGTTATGCCATGATCCCAGTATTTACCGTAGTTAATTTTCTTAATCGTTACCAAAACCTTAGAACTGTTGTAATAGTACTTGCTGCGTTACTGTTCTTTGGACTTTTTGCCATAAGTTATCATTATGCAGAAGATCCTGAATTATTTCCTCAGTATGCTGTAGATGATAATGACAAAAAAGAAGAGATCGACGAAGATCTTTAAACTTCCGCTTTGATATATTATATTTTCAATTAACTATCAAAATTTAATACAGAGTGAAATATAATTAGTAATTGTGTTCAGAATTGGACTAATTAGTGACACTCATATCACCCATGGGGGATCTTTTCTTGAGAAAGTATATGATAAAGGAGTCAATCTCATAAATCGATGGGATCTAAAATTTGTTATTCACGCGGGGGATCTTACTGATATTGGAACTCTTGATGATTATGAATTATCTATATCAAAATTAAAACAAATAAAAAAGCCTTTGTTCCTAATTCCCGGGAATCATGACAGCAAAAATGTTGGTGATCAATTATGGGAAGAAATGATTGGAGAAAGATCATTCGTATATGAAGAGCCTGGCTTTATAATGATCGGAATAGATTCCTCGATTCCAGACATGAATGAGGGAAGAATTGGGCCTAAAACTCTCAGATGGATTAAAAAACAATTAGAAATGGCAAATGAAGAATATTACAAAATAGTGGTCTTTCATCATCAATTACTTCCAATTCCTCATACTGGAAGAGAAAGAAGTGTTATTCAAGATAGTGGAGATGTATTAAAGTTATTGCTTGATGAAGATGTTCAATTAGTAATAAATGGCCATAGGCATATAAGCAATTCTTATACAGTAACAGATGGATCGGGAGAAATGGTCGTAATAAATGCTGGGACAATGTCTTGTAAAAAAACAAGATACCGAGAACAGCAAAGTATTGCGATCTTAGACATTGAAACTGATCCTCTTAAAAGAAACAAGGTTATCTTAAAAGTTATTCCCCTCAGGCTAGATCCAATAACTGAATTAACAAAATATCATGTATTTGCACCAAAACCACAAATAACTGAGCTAAAACCTTTTGCCAAGATAGTACATATATCAAACACGCACATTGGAAAAACAGATTTTGATGAAAGGGCTTTTACTAAAGCAGTGCATAAAATTAATCGATCAAATCCTGACATAATAATCCATACCGGAGATTTAACTTTTTCTTCAAGATTCGAAGAGTTCGAGATGGCTAAAGACTTATTAGCCGATTTTATTGCACCTGTGATGGTAATACCTGGAAAAAGGGACATGCTTAGTTTAGGATGGGAACTTTTCCCAGAATATATCGGACCATTAGATCCATATTTCGAAAACGAAAAACTGGTTGTAAAAGGAATAAATTCTTGTTTGATCGAAGATCAAGCTGGTTCTATTGGTAGAAGAACTATGAAAAGAGTGATTGAAGATTTTAGTAAAGAAAAGGAACGTCTAACGATTACTGCTTTTCATCATCAACTAATTCCAACACCAAGAACAAAACATGACACGGTATTAAATGACTCTGGAGACGTACTTGCGGCATTTACTACAGGGAATATTGATCTAATACTACATGGGTTTAAACACATAGGATACGCAGTACAAGTAGAAAAGTCTGTCATTTCAAATGCTGGGACAATGTCTTCTTTTAGATATCTAACAAAAGCTAGAAATACTTACAACCAGATTGAAGTATTTCGACATGAAAAAGGGTTTTATATGATAGTAAAGGAAATTGAGGTCTCGAGTAGAAAAGAGAAGATACTTGGAGACTTCATAATTAATGTTAAAAGAGTTCCTTACAAAGACCATAAACTTGCATATGAAACCTTTCAAAATAAAGAAAACATAAATCTTCCTATTATTAATCAAAAATTTCAATAGATTAAACACGAATTTAAAGTTATTGAAAGTCTTTCCAGGCTTGATATCCCATAAAAACCCAAGCAACAACAAAACCAATTCCACCAATTGGTGTGAGATATCCTACCCAATTAATTCCTGCTAAAACAATTAGATACATACTCCCACTAAAAATAATTATCCCAATAAAGAAAATCCAAGCAACTATTTTATACATTTTTAAGTCTGAACTAGAATGTATCATTAATAAGGAGACCAATATTAAAGCTAATCCATGATACATTTGATATTTAACTCCTTTGTAGAATGTAGTTAAAGTGACATCACTTACTTTGCCGTATAACATATGTGCAGCATAAGCACCCATAGATACGGACATTCCTGCGTTTAGAGCACCTACTAAGATCCAAAAACCCGGTTTATCATAAAACTTCTTCTCATTCATTAATATTCATTAAATAATCTTTAATTCTAAATGTTTCCGACATGCCCCAAAAAATACCATCATTTTTAGGCACTTATTTTTTTATAACCTCTTCTTTTATTTTTCCGCTAAAATAAAAAGATCTACTACTTTTTCTGCTTATAACTCATCAAATATGTTTATTTTTCTTAATTTTTAACTAACAACTTTTTTTTAACAACTCGACTAAACAGAATACGTATGCTTGATTTAAACTCTATGTCAAAAGAAGAATTAATCAAAATTATAAATATGTACGCTAAGAATTGGCTTGCACATGATGGCTCTTGGTTCTTAGCTTTAGAAGAAACTGATGGCTTAGAAAAAGCAATGGAAATTGATAGAAAAAGTTGGGAACGGTTTACAGTAATTGAAGCAAAAAGAATAATGAAAGAATTTAATATCCCTGTGGGTTCTGGCTTAGATGGGTTGGAAAAGGCTTTGAAATTAAGAATGTATGCTAGAGTAAATGTGGATAAAATAGAAAGACCAAGCAAAAACAAGCTAATCTATAAAATGATTACTTGTAGGGTTCAGTCAGCAAGAGAACGTAAAAACTTGCCTCTTTTTCCCTGTAAAAGTATTGGTATAGTTGAATACACTGGGTTCGCAGAAACAATTGACCCTAGAATAAAAACAAAAGTAATTGCAGCACCTCCTGATAAAATGGAGAGAGATTTTCATTGTGGATGGGAATTTACTATAGAAGAATAATGATCCCAAAAAATTTCTTTTGCTTATTTTTATTAGAAACTCTGAAAAGACATGTAGTTAAACTATTAAATCAATGACCAATAAAATAAATATTGATCAATTTCTTAAAGAAGAAAATCTTGAGAAACTGGACAAATTGCTTATTGATGAGCTTCAATTAACTAGGGCCCCTGCATTGTCAATAGGTGTAGTTTATGAGAATCAGGTTATATTAACTAGAAACTATGGGGCCATAAATATTGAAAAAAATATTCCGGCTACTTCTAACAGCCTATATATGATTGCTTCGGTTACTAAGTCATTTACTTCTTTAGGTATACTTAAGCTAGTAGAAAAAGGAAAAATCTCTTTAGATGACAAACTAAAAGATTATTTACCAATAAAAATTGGTTTTGAAGAAGATCCTATTAGAATTAAACATTTACTTACTCATACGTCAGGGATACCAAACATGTTTGATCCCTTGTTTGAAGTTAATATGGAAGATATTTATGGCGTGAATAATGAGATTCCAAAAATTCCTTGGAGTACATGGGATGATATCTATAGAGTGCTGAATGACGCTGAAGAATTTATTACTGAAAAACCTGGTAAAAGATTTTATTATAATAATCTTGCATACGAATTACTTGGAAAAATAATTGAAATTGTTTCCAATACATCATTTTCTACTTTTATCAAAAAAGAGATACTTAACCCCTTAAAAATGAAAACTTCTGGCTTTTTTGAGCAAGATATTACTGACAACTTAAACTTGGCTACACCATATATCATAAAACCCGGTTCTAATCCTCCCAAGCTAATTCCTATTGATTATCCCGAAAAAAAGTTTATTTCTGCAGCTGGTGGGTTATTTTCTTCAGTAAATGAAATGACTAATTATATGATTATGCATTTGAACGAAGGAAACTTCAATGAGAAACAAATAATTGCTCCAGAATTACTGAAACAAATGCATTCAATACAATTCGAAGATAAATATCCAAATATTCTAGCCAAAGCAGCTTTTGGTGAATATGGGCGTACTGGCTATGGTTATGGACTGGCAGTCCATGAGGACTTTTATGGGCATAAACTTGTACAACATTCTGGAAGCTACATGGGTGCTAGTGCATGGATGGCCTTATTACCTGAAGAAAAAATAGGCGTTATTTTTCTTTCTAATCATCATCCGAGCCCTAGATCTTTAGCACAAGCAGTACTTTTACAAATTATGGGATTAGAACCAAAAAAACATCACCCTCAATTGGTTCTTAGATATCATCATAATAAATTAACTGGGATGTATTCTGCTTATAGAGGCTTAGAAAAAGTTCAAGTAATCTCTAAAAATGGTTCATTGTTTTTAAAGCCCTTATCTATAGGGACAGAAATACCTATTTTTCCTAAAAATGACGGTACACCATATTACAAGCAACTAAATTACTATACTTTTACTGAAATTGGAGGTAAATTACCAGTTCAGTTTACAATTGATAAAAATAATCAAATATGGTTACATTTCGAAAGACTAAAACTAAAAAAATTATCTGAAAACAATTGCAACTGATTTTAAAGTTTAGCTCTATCGGTGTGAGGTTCCCTTCCTTCTGAGAAGGAATTTTTCCGCTAATAGAACTAAAACTATTTTTTCCATAAATAATAGTATTATGGCCTAAGCAATAATTTGAAAATAGTATACGCGAAAAATATTCTGAAGTAATATGGCTAACCCTTACATTGTTCACCTAACAAGTCAAAATTTTGACGAAGTGATTAATAATCCTTATAAGCCAGTAATCATTGATTGTTGGGCATTATGGTGCAAACCATGCTTAGCAATTGCGCCTCTTTATGAGAAACTAGCAGAAATGTATCATGATAAGATCATTTTTGCTAAGCTAGATACAGATAAAAATCCAGAACTTGCCTCAAGACTTGGTATCTTTAGTATTCCTACGTTCTTAGTTTTTAAAAAAGGACAAATGATTGGAAGATGGGTGGGCGCCCATCCAGATCGATTAAAAAGAGCGGTAGAAGAATTAGCGTCTGGCAACTTCTAAGTACGATTAAAAACACGTTGTCTCATGAGCAATTTATTTTTTCTGTGTTTCATTAAATTTTTTCAATTTATACTCTGAAATAATTGTCGCAGCTTCTGCTATATCTATCTCATTTATTTTATTGATGAGGTGTTCTAGTTGTTTTGTTTTGTCCTTCTCTTTTAGCTGTTTTAATGTTTGAAGCGCTTCGTCTTTATTTTTAATTAATAGCGCATAGAATGCATTTCCAATTATTACAGAAATCTTTTCGGGGGAACCTCTAATTAATGGTTTTATTTCTTCAATGTCTATTAAAACTAAGTCCCTTATACTTGAAATACCCTTATTTAATAGTTTTTTAGCAGTTATTGGCCCGATACCCTTAATCTGAATTAATTCATCAGTATCTTCCTGCTCATCCAAATCACTTTTTCTGGTGATGTCCTTAGATTCTAAAAGCTGTTTGGAATATGTTACCCATTGATGAATTCTAGATATTGGCGCTTTAGTTATTTCTTTTATTTGTTCTGGTTCCATCTTAATTAGATCTCCAACAGTATTTATCCCTACAGATCGTAGCCTTCGCGCATAGGTAGGTCCAATTCCCTTTACTTTTTCAATTGAAATACTCTCATTTGATGTGGAGAGAGTACTTTTCGTTCTCTCCCTTAAAGGATGTCTGTCTTCGTTCTCAATTTGTTTAGCTTGAGAGATCCATTCTTTGCATCGTGAGATCCTGGCATTAGTTATCTCTGCAAGTTTTTCAGGTGAATATTTGATTAATTGGGATGTAGTAAAAATTCCTGCACGATTAAGACGTGTCTCATAAGTTCTTCCTATTCCTTTTAATTCTATGACCGGGACGCCTAAATCTACTTGCTTTATGGACTTTTCTTCTTCTTTTTCTTCTTTTTCATTTTTATGCGCCTTTTCTTCTTTAGCGCCTTTTAGCACCCTTTCTTCAATTATTAATGGGTTGCTTGAGATAAATCCTGAAAACAAAAAAGGATAAGCCAAAATATGGATTTTTTGTTTTGGTAAAAGAACACCCCATCCTGCTTTTATAGATCTTAAAATAGAATCTTTTGGGAGGTCTTTAACTGGTTTTTTTTGTCTTCTTCTTGCGTTCTCTATTAGCTCTTGAATTTGCATTTCTTCAGGGGTTACAAATTTAAATAATAATTCTCTTTTCTTTTTTGTTTTAGTGTTTACAATTACTAATTTCCAAGTTCCATAAACATCTGTATATTTGATTTTTGTCTTGAATTCTAGTTTTTTTCCACTCCCAAATCCACGGTATCGAATTCTATCTTTAGAATCATGAATAAATATCCCTACAGAACTATTTTCTTCGCATTCTACATTAATTCCAATAGTATCATTTAAAGTAAAATATCTTGATTCAATACCATTTCTAAAAAGCTTAATATTAATACTCATAATACCAGTATTATTGCATAATCCTTTTTTAATAATTTCTTCGGAAACTGAGGCCGAGGATGTTTTTTGCCCCTTATAAATAGTATTTTTAAACTTACTAGTTAAGACCGAAGTAGTACTGCCAAAAGAAAATTCTCTTTTTTTTTCCTCACCATCTGGGTTTTTTTAAAATTTTCCGACAGATAAGAAGCAAAAATTCACAATTTGAGGGCAAAATCTGAACAAATCGAACCATTTTATGGGGAAAAAGTTGGCATAAAGTTTAATGGGATTAAAAATTATTTAAGTATGATAGTCTATGGAAGACTACAAAGAACTGCTAAATATCTTACGAGACACTAGCAGACATAAAGACGAAAGGGCGGAAGCTGCATTAAAATTAGGCGATCTTCCCTATGTTTATCCAGACGTCTTAGAAGAACTAGAAAAACGTTCTCGTAAAGAATTCGAAAAAGAAAAGAAGGTTAGAAAAGCTGTAGAGGAAGCTATAAAAAAACTGGAAGGTAAACCATTAGCTCCTGAGTCTGAAACCGCTGAAGGAACAGACGAAACAGCTGCAACGGAATATGTCTACGAAAGTGGAGAAGTTCCATTCGCAGAAGAGTACGACATTCCTCCAGAAGATGAATGGGTAGATATAGCATTACTAGCAAAAATTGATGAAACCATAGAAGTCTCTATTGACTCCGAAGGAAGAATCAAAGATCAAGGAAGTACTTCTGGCCAATTAACAATTTTAAACCAAGGAAACAGAGATCGTGTCTGGGGCATTGACCTTTATCTCGAGAATAATGACAAAGTTCATCCTGAAGATAACGAAGAAGAGACATTACAAGATCATATCTTTATAGGAGACCTTGATGCCCAAGAAGAGTTTGAAATAAAGTATAAGGGGACAATTGAAAATCCAAGTATTATCGAAGTAACTCAGAAATACGTAGATCCACAAACAGACCTGCCACCAAACCTAATTCCGGGTGTCGAAGCAAAATTCAATATTATAATAAGAGTAACAAATACTGCCGATCATGCAGTCCAAAATCTTGAACTTGTTAAACATTTGAATGAAATTGCTACATTACAAACCCACGAGGCAACTACTGGCGAAATAAGCGTCTTAGATGATGAACATGCAGTATCATGGAAAGTGGAAGAATTAGGGGCAAATGAAGAAGCAGAATTAATCCTCGTAGTCTCAGTTGAAAAAGAAGACTTGAGCCCCTACTACACTGGAAAAATGACTCTTACATATGAAAGCCAGTCTGAACCTCAAAGCGGCCTAAAAGTTAAGTCTTTAGATGGAGCATCAAACTCATACCATGAAGTCGAGCGTTTCGAAGAAGAAGAAAACCCTGATAACTACAAATGTGCTTTTGTTTTAGGTAACCTTTCAGAATTCAACTACATCTTAAACAAAGTAATCGTTTATGAGGGTTCATTAGAAAATGGGACCATTACTGTGGACTGGAAAGGAGAAAATGCTAGCGATGAAGAAAAGACAATTAATCCTGGGGAAGAATTCAGGTTAACATGGGAATATGTATCTCCTGAAGAGCCATCATTCGGTTATGACGTAGATTTCACAGTAAAATTTGAGACAAAATACACTTCTAGAATAATATTAACCATACCCGAAGAAGAACTTGAATTCATTGCCATTTCTATCAAGAAAGACTTCGAAGTTACAGAAGTCCAATCATACAGAACCGCAGACGTACCTACAATTATCACTGTTGAAGGATTAGGTAATCGCCCAGTAGAAAAATTAGAAATCGAAGATCTTGTGCCAGAAGACTTCTTACCGCCCAAACCAGAAGAAATTGTCGTAATGAAAGATGGGACTGAGATACCTCCCGAAGAGTATAGTGTAATAATTGAGCCTGACGATGAAGATTACACTCATCCACATACTGTTAAAATTATCCTTGAACACATGGAAGAAAAATCATTTGGACCACTTAAAGCCCAAGAAGAACTTGTTGTTAAATATCCTATTCATGCAGTGGCACCTAAAGCAGACAAAGAAATGTACATTGCACCCGCTAAAGCAATTGCAGACATTTATCCACCATTAGAACAACCCATTTCCGTAGAGACCACCGAGGACTTAGTTGCGAAACTCGTCGTTATTCACCAGAGAAAGCGCTTCAGAACAAGGAAAGCAGTCAAGGGTGTTACTATCGATGGCGAGAAACGCTATATGATTCTCATCAGTGGTCAAAACGAGGGTTCGGCTCCAGTAACAATACAAATCAAGGACATAATCCCCGAAGGGTTCACATTAGTAGGAGACACCTATGAAGAACCTCCAGTAGACAAAGAGGAACACACCTTTGGAGAAGCAGGCAAAGTTATTACATGGACATTCACTTTACAGCCAAAGCAAGTATTTAAGATCAAATACTACATTAAAGGAGAAGGCGAATACAACGCAAAGAAAGCCCAAGCAATCATCCAAGCTTAGAATTGTTTTATAAAATTCCAATTTTTTCTCCTCCCAATTTTTTCTTTTCATATATCTTGCATGATTTTTAGTTCTATTGGCAAAAAATTCCCCTTCTTTTGGAAAAATGGATAGTAAAATGAAAAACAATGCAAATACCAATGCCGATTGTGTTACAGTAGGATTGGAATAGAACATTCTAGCAGGGTTGAAACAATCCGTGCTATACGTCTGTGGCATAAATCCCATAAAAACTAATCCTGATTAGATTATTCCCGCAAGAACGCGGTCTTGAGATAAGCTTTTCCATGAAGCAAAAAATCCTCGAAAAAGCAACGAATAGTTCATTTATGCAACATAATAATTCAAGATGTATAAAAAATAACGTTCCTTAAGCCAAAATTTCAAAAACTTGAAAAGAATTTTTTCTTTGTGAATCACTACGAATTAGTAATCACGCATATTGGGCATCAATTTTATCCCGAAGCACATGAAAAAAGAAGAGAAAAAATATTTAAGAAACTGGGGGACGCAATATTAGTCCTAACCTCAAACCCTATCTCTGTTATGTCTAATGATGTGGAGTATCCTTATCGGCAAAATAGTGATTTATATTATCTCACAGGATTTGAAGAGGCTGAAAGTGCTGCAATTTTTTTCATAGATCAAGAAAATAACAAGTCGACATATTATTTGTTTGTTCGTCCACGAGACAAAGAAAAAGAAACTTGGACGGGCAAAAGATACGGTGTGGAGGGTGCTAAAAAATATTATGGCCCAACAGAAGCATTTGTTATTGACAAGTTCAGCGAAAAACTTGAAGAACTTCTAAAACAACACACAGAGCTAATTTTTAATTTTGGGGTAGACAAGGAAAAAGACATCGAAATAATTAACCTTTTAAATAAGACTCGTCCTTCTAAATGGAAAGAGGGCAAAGGAATCAATATTATTAAAGATGTATCTGAATTTGTCCATCCCTTCAGATTAATAAAGGATGAACATGAAATATCTCTAATCAAGAAAGCCTGTGAGATCTCGGCTGAAGCACATATAAAAGCAATGGAATCAGTAAAACCTGGGATGT
>Ga0256835_1000995_pt1 | contig 18111 bp, 16 predicted proteins | sample PIR30metaG_FD_185972 | JGI IMG/M metagenome (GOLD analysis project Ga0256835, IMG submission 185972) | Hydrothermal vent microbial communities from East Pacific Rise, Pacific Ocean - PIR-30 | ecosystem: Environmental > Aquatic > Marine > Hydrothermal vents | place: Pacific Ocean: East Pacific...
TATTCGCGCGACTTGTCGGCAAAGGCGGGATCGGCATCAAAACGCCCCTTGGCGTCTTTGTAGAACTGCTCCAGATCGGCCAGACTCCCGCTGCCGTCCTCTCCCAGCTCCTCAAGATACGCGATCAGCATCCCAAACTGCGTCCCCCAGTCCCCGATGTGGTTCTGACGGATCACCTCATCGCCGAGGAAGGCGAACAGATTGGCCAGCGTATCGCCGATGATGGTGGAGCGCAGGTGGCCTACGTGCATCTGCTTGGCCATGTTGGGGCTGGAGTAGTCCACCACCACGGTCTGGGGGTCCTCTTTGGGCCGGATCCCCAGACGCGCATCCCCGCGCAGTTCGTTCGCGGACGCGGCGATCCACTCACGGGAGAGCCAGAGGTTGATGAACCCCGGTCCGGCCACCTCGGCTTTGGCGATCATTCCGTCGGTGGGGATATGGGCTGCCGCCTCGGCGGCGATCTCTCTGGGGTTGCGCCGCAGCTGTTTGGCCATCGCCATGATGCCGTTGTACTGGTAGTCACCAAATTCGGGCTTGCCCGCAGCGCTGACGCTGACATGTTCTGCCGGAAGACCGGCGGCCTGAAGTGCATCCGCAACAAGGCGGTTGAGTTGGGTCTTTAGAGTCATGTGATCACTTTGATATCTGGGATAGAGGGTGTCCCGCAATGGGACGGAAGATTCGCCCGCCGCGCGGGAGAAGGAAGATCAGGCTTTGGTCGTTTCGGAAACGGCCTCTTTGACCTCGTCGGCCGCCTGCTCCGCTTTGGCTTCGAGCTCTTTGGCTTTTTCGACAACCGGCTCATCGTCCTCGTTGACCGCCTGCTTGAAGTCCTTGATCCCTTTGCCAAGGCCTTTGGCCAGTTCGGGGATCTTCTTTCCGCCGAACAACAACAGAACAACACCGACGATCAGCACCAGTTCCCATCCACCAGGAATACCCATATACGATCCTTTGCGTGACCCCTTTGGTAGTCGGGGTCTTATTTGTAAGAGTTATTATACTCGAAATTGTTTAACATTACATCCACTGTGCGATCAGCTCCTGACGTTTGGCCGTGCCCATTTTCAGGCGGGCGGTCCTCGCCAGCGCCACGAACGCTTCGGTCGCCTCGTCGATGTCGTCGTTGATCAGCACATAATCAAACTCATCGATCGCCCGGATCTCCTCCCGGGCATTGCGCAGACGCTGATCGATCACGTCGGGCGCATCGCTCGCCCGCTCCCGCAGCCGACGCTCCAGCTCCGTCAATGTCGGTGGCGTGATGAACGCCGAGGTGATCCACTCCCCCATCCGCTCCCGGGCCAGACGGTGCCCCTGCACATCGATGTCGAAGATCACCAGCTTCCCCTCTTCGAGGGCTTTCTGGACCGGGACAAGGGAAGTGCCGTAGTAGTTGCCGTGCACCTCGGCGTACTCGAGGAACTCCCCCGCTTCGATCCCCGCTTCGAACGCTTCCCGGGTGACGAAATGGTACTCCACCCCATCCCGCTCCCCCTCCCGGGGAGCACGTGTCGTTGAGGAGATCGAAAAATAATAGGGCTCGATCCGCGAAGCCGCCTGCCGGATGATCGTGCTCTTGCCTGCGCCGCTGGGGCCGGAGAGGATCAGGATCGCCCCGTTCATTTCGCATCCTTCGGAAACGTGATCTCGATGCGCACCGTCGCCCCCCGCAGGAGCCTGCGCAGCTTTTTGGTCTTCACCTTCTTCAGCAGCCGGATCCACTCCACCGCATCCTGCCCGTCCGGATCTTCCCGCTCCTGCAGGACCGTATCGGTAAGCTCCTCCTCGCCGATCACCTCCAGCCCCTCCTCCTCGAGGAGCGCTTTGATCGTGGCGATCTCATCGGGATCGAGCACTTCGGTACGCTTCTTTTTCTTCGCTTTTTTCGGTTTCTTCTTTTGGGAGGATCGGGACGTGTCCCTGGCGATCCGCTCCCGCTCTTTGGCGACAAGCTCACGGATCTCGACCGGAAGGAACGGCTTGTAGATCACCCGATCGAACCGCTCCGCATCAGGGGTCCCACGATGGGCCAGCAACACGATCGGCTCCACCCCCAGCGCCTGGACCAGCGCCCCGCTCTCCTCATAGAGCGGCAGCGCATCGTCGAGCAGGACCATGTCGTAAGTCGTCGGCTCCAGATGATCCGCCGCCTGCGCCGTGACCAGCTCCACATCCGCCAACTCCCGCAACGCCAACGCAACCATCTCCTGGACCGTATGGTTGTGCGACAACAGCAAAACTCTCATGATGCTCCTTTGCGAAACAGATGGAACATTATATCGCAACCCGGGTGAGAGGTCCGTTACGGTATCACATCCGCAGAAGCAGACATACCATACATATCATCGCCACAGGAGACAAGTGGCACACCCACACCTGCGATTCAATGCAACAATTCCCTGTAGGTCGGGTTCCCCCGATCCCGACAGGTCCCTGACCAATCGGCATGATCGAATAAAACGAGGCGAAAAGAAAAACTGATGTGCAATTTTTGTATGTTCTGAGTGAGGCATACACAAAGTATGTCGAATGAAGACATGTGAAAAGTGTGCGAAAATCAAGAGAAGAGTGGTACACTCTACAGGATTCGAACCTGTGACCTTCGGTACCGCAAACCGATGCTCTATCCAGCTGAGCTAAGAGTGCACATGAAATGTGGAGTCGAATAATACCCAAATATATTTTAAAACTCCTTAAAGAGCCCAGTCGATCGGCTCATTTCCATCCGCGGTGAGAAAGGCGTTGATCCGTGAGAAGGGTTTGCTGCCCCAGAATCCCCGGTAGGCGGAGAGGGGGGATGGGTGGGGGGATTCGATGATGTGGTGGCGGGAGCGATCGATGGTTTTTCCTTTTTTCTGGGCGTGGGCACCCCAGAGGAGGAATACCACCCCCTCCTGTTCCCGGTTGACCGCCTCGATCACCGCATCGGTGAAGCGCTCCCACCCCTTCCCTTTGTGGGCGTTGCTCTGCCCCTCCTCGACGGTGAGGACCGCGTTGAGCATCAGGACCCCCTGCTGCGCCCAGGGGAGCAGGTAGCCGGTGTGGAAGTTGTCGATGCCGCAGTCGCTTTGCAACTCTTTGTAGATGTTGACGAGCGATTTGGGCAGCGGCGTCACCTCGGGACGGACCGAGAAGCACAGCCCGTGGGCATGGCCGCGTGTCGGGTAGGGATCCTGCCCGAGGATCACCACTTTGACTTGATCCAACGGCGTGATATTGAGCGCCTCGAACCAGTGGGGACGCGGCGGCAGGATCGTCGCGCCTGCCCGTTCCCTCTCCACAAGATACCGTTCAAGCTCTTCCATCCATGGCTGATCGAACACATCGACCAAAGCCGCCCGCCACCGCTCATCTCTCAACAGCTCTCTCATGGGGTCAGGAACTAAATCCTAAATTTTTGCTCATGGCATCAAGGATCACCAACCCAAAAAAGACGAACCCAAGATAGCCGTTGACGGTGAAGAAGGCACGGTCTATTTTGGTGAAGTCTTTGTTGACAAGGTAGTGTTCGTATGTCAACATCGCCGCGGCGAAGAGAACCGCCAAATAGCCGAACACCCCCAGGTGGGCAGCGGAAGCGAATGCCCACCAGAACGCCACGGCCAGCAGATGGAACCCCTGCGCGATCCGCATCGTCCGTGCCGCGCCGAAACGGGAGGGGATGGAATGCAGACCGTGCTGTTTGTCGAATTCCATATCCTGCAGACTGTAGAGCAGATCGAACCCGGCCACCCAGAACATCACCCCCAGCGCCAGCCAGACCGACCAGAGGGTGACGGTGTTGCTTACCGCGACCACCCCGGCAATGGGGGCCAGTCCCAGCGAGAGGCCGAGGATCAGATGGGCGGCCGCGCTGAAGCGTTTGAAAAAAGTATAGGCTCCCAGCACGATGAGGATCGGTACCGAGAGTTTAAAGGCCAGCGGATTGATGAGCCAGGCGGTGACAATGAAGACAACCGCGTTGACAACGATGAAGGCGATCATTTGGGCCGTCGAGACCCGTCCGTCCACCGAGGGGCGGCCCGCAGTTCGGGGGTTAAGCGCGTCGATGTCCCTGTCAAGATAGCGATTGACACCCATCGCGAAATTGCGCGCGCTGACTGCGGCGATGAGCCCAAGCAACAGCAGTCGCCACCCGAACCACCCCTGCGCGGCTACCACCATCGCGATAAAGATAAACGGCAGAGAGAACACCGAGTGCTTGAACATCACCAGCTCGGAGAAATCAGACAACACTTTACGCATCGTACCTTCTCCCATTTCCAATCCACTCTTCACTATTCACTATTCACCATTCACTATTTTACGGGTGCGGTATTCGCAGTTTCGAGTTGAGCGACCAGGCGATGGCGGCCACCAGGATGGTTACGATGTACGCGTTGGTGATCAGTCCGAAAGCGACCATCAGATAGACCAGCCACAGCAGTATCGCTCCCAGCGGGGTGGGGACCCCTTCAAAATATCGGGCGACCTCCCCGGCATCGACCTTGAGGTTGAACTCCACCAATCTCCGAAGACCGGCGATGATGTAGCCGACAAAAACAACACCAAGAACCGCTTCGGTAGATCCGCTCATGGAGATATGGTACCGGGTCGCGTAAAAAAGCAAAAAGGCCGGCATCACCACAAACGACAGAAAATCGGCGAAACTGTCCAGCTGCACACCAAAATCGGTCGACAGACCGAACCGCCGCGCGACCTTCCCGTCCGCGATATCAAGCCCACCGGCGATCCATGCCAGTATGATGGCAGCTGTAAAGTGATTTTGCTGTACAAGATACAACGCGATCACGCCACAGGCAATGTTGCCGAAGGTGATCAGGTTGGCGATATTGAATCGATTTGTCTTCTCGAACAGTTTCACGATCACTCCTTGTAGGCATATTTTACCCAATTTGAGATATGATTATCGCATGAATACGCACCGACAACTCGCCATCATCGGGCCGACAGCATCGGGAAAAACATCGCTGGCGCTCGAGGTCGCCCGTCAGAACGGCGGGGTCATCCTCTCGCTTGACTCCCTGGCCCTCTATCGGCATATCGATATCGCTTCGGCCAAGCCTACCCCGCAGGAACGGGGGGAGATCCCCCATTTCGGTATCGATCTGATCGCCCCGGACACCCCGTTCGATGTGACAAGGTTCCACGACGAATACCGCCGGGCGTATGCCTACGCCCAGGAACATGACCAAATGCTCATCATCGTAGGCGGGACCGGTTTTTACCTCAAGACCCTTTTGGAGGGGATCAGCCCCCTCCCGACGATCACCGATGCCGTACGCAGCACCGTTTCCGAAATGATGCGGGACCTCCCCGGAGCTTACGACCTGTTACGTCGGATCGACAGTGCCTATGCCCATACCCTTCAACTGACCGACCGTTACCGTATCGAAAAAGCACTTCTCATCGCCCGCGCATCGGGACAGACCCCTACTGACTATTTTCGCGACCATCCTCCCCGTCCGATCATCACCGATCCGCTTCCGATCTACGAAGTGCGGACCGAAAGAGCGCTCCTTCGGGAACGGATCGCTCTGCGCACAGCCAAAATGCTGCGCGACGGGCTTATCGACGAAGTGTGCCGTCTCGAACGGACCTACAGCCGTGCTCCCCATCCGATGAAAGCGATCGGGATCAGGGAGGTCCTTGATCATCTCGACGGCCGCTACAACTACACCCAGCTGCGCGAAGCGATCATCACCCATACCGCTCAGCTGGCCAAACGGCAGACCACCTTCAACAAAAGCCAGTTCGAAAAAACGATCGGAGGAAGCCTGCAGGAGCTGCGCAGTAGACTGTTGCGTTAGTCAAAAGAGAGCGGGAAATTCCCGCTCCGGCGCTGTTTATTCTCTCTTAGTACCCGCTCGCGCTGATGAGATAAGTAATATAATCCATCAGCGGCTGTACGAAGAAGATCGACAGGATGGTCACGAACGCCGCAATGCCGATGACGATCATCAGCGGGACCGATTTGTTGTTGTACACGGTCTCGGATCCTTCCGGCGCGGATTTCAGGAACATATAGACGATCAGTTTGAGGTAGTAGTAAGCAGCGATGGCGCTGTTGAGCCCCATGATGATCGCCAACCAGATATAGCCGGCATCAACGGTAGCGCTGAGAACATACATTTTCCCCCAGAAAAGCCCGAACGGCGGTACGCCGGTGAGCGCAAGCATGAAGATCGCCATGATGATCGCCGCGAACGGCTCGATATGGATCATCCCCGCGAACTTGATATAGGGATGATGGAAACGGCTGTGGTGGGTCTTGTCCTTGTGGCGGCTGATCCAGAGCATCGCGAACGCGCCCAGGTTGGTGAACAGGAAGAGCGCGTAGTAGAGGAAAATGGAGCTGTTGGCCTTGGTGGTATCAAGGGCCAGCGCCGCCATCACAAATCCGGCATGTGAGATGGAGCTGTAGGCCAGCATCCGCTTCACGTCGGCCTGTACCAGTGCCATCATGTTCGAAAGGGTCATGGTCAGAACAGCCATCACGATCACGACGTTGCGGATCGTCTCGATCCCCAGATCGATGTACATGCCAAAAACACGGATCGCAACAACGATCATCGCGATCTTGGGAACGATCGACATGTAGCCGGCCATCGGTGCGCTGGAACCTTCATAGACATCGGGTGTCCAGGTATGGAACGGGAAGAGCGAGACCTTAAATCCGATCGCCACTAGCAGAAGCATCGCGCCGCCGATCATCGCGACCATAACACCCGGTTCACCCAGCCGCTCCTGGAAAGCACGGGTAATGTCGTAAAGCTCGACCGAACCCGATACACCGTAGATCACAGCCGATCCCATTACGAAGAAACCGGCCGCGAGCGCTCCCATGGTGAAGTATTTGATCGCCGCTTCATGTGCGCCGACGGTGTTGTGCATGGCGATCATGGTGTAAAGGGCCAGCGAAGCGGTCTCCAGCCCGACGAACATCATGATGAGGTTGTCGGTAGCGACCATGAACTGAAAACCGGCGATCATGAACAGGAACAGGGCGAAATACTCCGGATAGGCGTACTCGTGGAACCGCTTGGAGGTCAATGCCAGCGGGATGAAGAGCATCGACGCGACAATGATAAGCAGTTCGCTCAGGATCGTGATCCCGTCAATGACCACCACGTTGAAGAAACCCCGCTCGTTCACCGTCAGCCCCAGTGTCGCACCCAGATCGACAAAAAGGATCAGGATCGTCAGGATGACATAGAGGGTCTTATCGAGGTCCTTTTTGATCAGATCGATGATCAGGATCCCCAGTGCCCCGGCCAGTGCGATCAGCATGGGCGAAAGGGTGATGAAATTGAGCGATGCCAGATTAACAGAGATTGGCGTTAACATTACTGGGCCTCCTTTGCGCGCTTGCTGACCAGAATGGTCTGCTTGGCTTCAGGTGTTTGTGCTTTTTCGTGCATAAAGCTCACAAGGGTCTGGACGCTGTTGTCGATAGGGACCAGCACCGGTTTGGGGTAGATCCCCAGCCAGATGACGATCGCCACCAGCGGGACAAGCGCGGCAAGCTCTTTGCCGTCAAGGTCCTTCAGGTTCCGGTTGGCCTCGTTGGTCACCGGTCCGAAGAAGGTCCGCTTGTAAAGGGTGAGCATGTAGACCGCACCGACAATGATCGAGATCCCTCCGATCAGTGCCATCACCGGTGAGACCTTGAAGAAACCGGCCAGGGAGAGATACTCCCCGACAAAGCCCATCGTCAGCGGCAGACCGACCGAGGCCATCATCATCACCCCGAAGATCAGCGCGTAGTTGGGCATCACCTGCGCCAAACCGCCGAACTCGCTCATCAGCTTGGTATGGCGGCGGTCATAAATGACCCCCACCAGCAGGAAGAGCGCCCCGGAGACGATCCCGTGCGAGAGCATGAAGAAGACCGAACCGGTGATCCCCTCCGCGTTCATCGCGAAGACCCCCAGCATGATCACACCCATATGAGAGACCGAGGAGTAGGCGATCACCTGTTTCATGTCCTTCTGCGCGTAGGCCACCATCGCCGTATAGACGATCATAATGAGCGACAGCACCGCTATGGGTGTGATATAGAGCACCGCCGCATCCGGGAACATCGGCAGGGAGAAGCGGACGAAACCGTAGGTCCCCATCTTCAGCAGCACCGCGGCCAGAATGACCGAACCGACCGTGGGCGCCTGACCGTGAGCGTAGGGCAGCCAGGTGTGGAACGGGAACATTGGTACCTTGATCGCAAACCCGATGAAGAAAGCCCAGAAGAGCCATTTCTGGACCCCCAGCGGGAAGATCAGGTCATACCAGTCTGTCAGGGCGAAGCTCCACGTACCGGTGACCGACTGATAGGTATAGGCAACATAGAGCATCCCCACCAGCATGATCAGCGATCCGGCAAAGGTGTAGATAAAGAACTTGATCGCCGCATAGAGGCGAAGCTCCCCGCCCCACGCACCGATGATGTAGAGCATCGGCACCAGCGAAAACTCCCAGAAGAGATAGAAGATAACCGCATCAAGAGAGACGAACACCCCGATCATCGCCATCTCAAGGAAGAGCAGCGTGACGATCATGTTCTTGATGTCTTTTTTGACACTGAGCGCAATGATCCCGATCAGGGTCATCAGCGTCGCCATGATGATGATGAAGAGGCTGATGCCGTCCACTCCGACATAATAGCTGATCCCGAAGTCGGGCACCAGTGCCACCCGCTTCACAAACTGCATCGTGCCGCTGGTGGTATCGAACGCGAACCAGAGCCACAGAGAGAGGAGGAACTCCACCGCCGCGACACTGATGCCGTAGGTGCGGATCCCTTTTTCGCTGACAACCAGTCCGAGGATACCGGCGATCAAGGGAAAGAAGATCAAAATACTTAAAATATCGTTCATGTCTGACTCCTTAGCTTTGCATCGCCACGGCGAGGATGATCAGTCCGAGCACCAGTGCGCCGCCGCCCATAAGTTTGAGATAATCGGACAGATTGCCCGTTTGCAGTTTGCGGGTGGTATCCCCGCTACTTTCGACCACGGCCGCGATCCCGTCGACGGTAGCATCGACCACCTGCTGATCGACCTCTTCCCAGAGCGCTTCGGAGAGCTCAGCGTAGGGTTTGGTGATCGCTTTTTCGTAAAAGACCGGGATGTAGTACTGGTTGGCCAGCAGCCGGTAGATAAACGAGCTCTCCAGTTTGGGATCCCGTTTGAGACCGCGGTTGTATTTGATGTAGGCCAGGATGATCCCGCCCACGGCAAAGGCGATGACGATCAGTCCCAGCGCCCACGCGATGTGGTGGGTGTGCTCACTCATGTGGTATTCGGGGAGCAGCTGGGTCACGAAATGTTCGAACGGGTCCTTGAAGAAACCGGCGATGACCGCCAGTACCGCCAGCGGTGCCATCGCCCAGAGGACATAGCCGTACATCTCGTGCGGCTGATGTTTGCCGTCTTTGAAGTATTCGATCTCGTGTTTGTAGCGCTCGTCACCGTGGAAGGTGAGGAAGACCTGACGGAAGCTGTAGAACGCCGTCATACCCGCAGTGATCACCAGCACGGCCCAGAGGATATAGGTGTGCTCGTTGAACGCCACCTCGATGATCGCGTCTTTGGAGAAGTACCCGGCAAAACCGATCCCGGCGATCCCGATACCCGAGAGGGCCAGCGACGCCAGCCCCATGTAGAGATAGGTCCAGCGCATCACCTTCTTCAGTCCGCCCATCTTAAAGATGTCGAGTTCGTCGTGCATGCCGTGCATGACGTTACCCGCACCCAGGAACAGCAGGGCTTTGAAGAACGCGTGGGCCGCGAGGTGGAAGAGCGCGATCCAGTAGGCACCCAGCCCCGCTGCGGCGAACATGTACCCCAGCTGGGAGAGCGTCGAGAAGGCGATGATCCGCTTGAGGTCCCGGTTAACGAGCGCCATCGATGCGGCGAAGATCGCCACAAAGGTCCCCAGACTGGCGATGAAGTAGCTCACCCAGTGGACCGCCTCCATGCTGTAGAGGGGATGGGCGCGGATGACGAGGAAGACCCCGGCGGTGACCATCGTCGCGGCGTGGATCAGGGCTGAGACCGGCGTGGGACCCTCCATCGCATCGGTCAGCCAGGTATGCAGCGGGAACTGGGCCGATTTACCCATCGCTCCGATGAAGAGGAAGACCGCCGCGGCGACGAGGATCCCCTCATCAAGGTTCGGCAGGGCTGCGAAGACCTGATCGTACTGAAGCGATCCGACGTTCCAGTAGAGGATGAAGATCCCCACCAGCATCCCAAGATCCGCAATGCGGTTCATGATGAACGCTTCATTGGCCGCCCAGGAGGGGGAGATAGAAGGGTTCTCCTCGCGGGAGACGTCAGGTTTGTGGTACCAGAAGCCGATCAGGAGCCACGAACAGACCCCGACCCCTTCCCAGCCGATGAAGAGACCGAGGAAGTTGTCGCTCATCACCAATACCATCATCGAGAAGACAAAGGCGGAGAGGTAGCTGAAAAAGCGGTTGAAGCTTTTGTCGTGATCCATGTAGCCGTTGGAATAGATATGCACCACCGTCGAAACGAGGGTGACCACCACCATCATGGTGACCGAGACCGGATCGACAATGAAGCCGAAGGGGATCATCATGTCCCCGGCCATGATCCAGTCCATCATCCGCACGTGGATCGGCCCTTCATGCATGACATGGATAGCCAGAATGACCGACGCCACGAACGAGACCAGCAGCAGCGCCGAGGTGACGATGCCCACCAGCGGGGTTTTGGGCCGTTGCGCGAACAGCGCGGCAAAGAGCGATCCTACCAGCGGTGCGAACAAGGCGATATATACGTAATTTTCCATTCCCTACCCCTTCATGATCGTAAAGGCATCCAGATCGAGCGTGCCGTATTTTTTGTAAAGCATGATGAGCAACCCAAGCCCCACCGCCACTTCACTGGCGGCCACCGCGACGATGAAGAAAGCGAACATCTGTCCGCTCAGATCGTTGCGGTAGCTTGAGATCGCCGCGAAAGCAACGTTGGCGGCGTTGAGCATGATCTCGGTCGCAAAAAAGAGCATCAGCAGGTTCTTGCGGCGAACCACACCCATCAGGCCGATGGCAAAAAGTATGCCTGAGAGGATAAGATAGTGTGTCAACGTGATCATGCGGCCTCCTTCTCGTCATCTGCGTCGTCATCGACGTCATGGTCGTACATTGAGATACTCCGTTCCATCTTTTTACCCGCGAGGATGATGCCGGCGATCATCGCCACCAGCAGCATCACCGACGCGACCTCAAAGGGAAGGAGGTATTTGGTGAAGAGCACCAGACCCACCGACTGCGGGTTGGTCGCCCCTTCGATCGGCGGATAGAGCGGCGCGGCCGAACCGCCGAGGATGGGCGCGGCGAAGATCACCACCAGTACCAGAGCGATGCCGCCGCCCAGCAGAAAGACCACCCATCCCTTTTCGGTCTTCTCATCAAGGTCCCGGGTGACATCGAAGAACATCATACCGAACGCATAGAGCGCCATCACCGCTCCGACATAGACGATCAGCTGGACCGCCCCGAGGAAATCGGCCCCGAGGATAAAGAAGAGCCCGGAGATCAACACCATCCCCGCTGCCAGTGCCGTCATGGCATAGAGCACATTGCGGCTGAACACCGTCACCAGAAAGAGCCCGATGATCAGTGCGGCAAAAAGATAAAAAGCAAACGTTACCATCTCGTGCTCCTTAGTACGCCAGAGGCGTTTTTTTGATGTTGGCGTCGGCGTTGGGCGAGACCGCTCCGTAGCCGGGGAATTCGCGCTGCTGTTTGAGCTGATCGATCGGCGTGAGCATATCATCGAACAGCGAGAAGCTTGCCCGCTGCTCGCTGGCCGTCTCATACCGGCCTCCGTGGACGATCGCCAGTTCGGGACACACCTCGGCACAGTAACCGCAGAAGATACAACGACCGAAGTTGATGGTGTACTCCTGCACCTCTTTGCGCTGGTCCTCACCGTATCCGGTGTCCATGCGGATCGCGTCGGCCGGACAGATCTTCTCACACAGACCGCAGCCGATACAGCGGTAGTGGCCGCTCTCGAGCAGCCGTTTCATCTCATGGATCGCCCGGTAGCGCGGTCCGATGGGTAACTTCTCGAACGGATACTTCGTGGTGTGCATCTGTCCGAAAAAGAGCGCCTTGATCATCTCGCGCATCGTCACTTTCAGTCCCACCAGCAGCTCCAGGCTGAGGCTGCGGCGCACCACCCGCTTGAACCGTCCCCACCCGGTCTGCGGGGTGGGGTCCAGATCGAGCATGCGGTAGTGCTGGACTCCTACGTTGCGGTTCTTAAATTGTTCCAAACTCATCGACGCTCCTCCTTATACCATAATCGCGATCCCGGTGATCAGGACATTGATCACCGCCAGCGGCATCAAAATCTTCCAGCTCAGCCACATCAGCTGATCGGGCCGTACGTGCGGCCAGGAGGCCCGCACCCACAACATCAGGAAGAACATAAACGTGATCTTGAGGATGATCGCCAGCCAGCCGGGGATAAAGCCCCAGTCGGTGTAGCCTCCCAGGAAAATGATCGACGCCAGCACCGAGATGGTGATCATGTTGGCGTACTCCCCGATGAAGAACATCCCCCAGCGCATCCCGCTGTACTCGGTGGCGTATCCCGCGACCACTTCGGCCTCATGCTCCAGCAGATCGAACGGGGTCCGGTTGGTCTCCGCAAATCCCGCGATCACGAACAGGATGAACGCCAACGGCTGGGTGAAGAGCATCCAGGGGTGGCTCTCATTGTAGGTGTTGAAATCGATCAGCGACAGCGAACCGACCACCATGATGGGAGCCAACAGCGAAAGACCGGTGACCACTTCGTAGCTGATGAACTGCGCCGCGGTACGGGCCGCGCCGAGCAGTCCCCATTTGTTGCGCTGGGACATCCCCGCCAGCAGGGGGCCATACAGACCGGCCGCCATCATCCCGAGGATGAAAAGGATCCCGATGTTGATATCGGAAGCCACCGAGGGAACATAGACCCCAAAAAGCGTGAAATCGGGGAAGACCGGTACCGCCGAGAGGGCGATAAAGGCCGTCGCCGCGGTGATGACAGGGGCCAGCATGAAGATCAGCCGGTTGGCATCCTGCGGGATGAAGTCCTCCTTCGTAAAGAGCTTGATCCCGTCCGCGATCAGCTGCAGCAGCCCGTACGGACCCACGTGCATGGGGCCAAGCCGTCGCTGCATGAAGGCCAGCACCTTCCGCTCGATGTAGGTCCCAAATCCGGCGATCGCCGAGATGATCGCCAGGATGATCACGGCTTTGATGATAATACCCAGGTATGTCGCTTCCATCTGTTAACCCTTTCGTAAAGTTACTGTCGCATAGCGGTTGGCACCGAAGAGTCCGTAAACATCCGCTTCGCTCTTGAAATCGGGGATCTCCACGATCGCGCCGCTCATCCGGTCATCCGCGACCACGTCCAGCGTGAGGCTTCGGCCGTCACCGAAGATCACCTCGACCCGCTCTCCCAGCTCTTCGGCCCGCTCCGGCGAGGCGTAGAGGGCAAAGGCCTCAAAGATCTGGTGCGCCTTGTCGGTGAAGTCGTTGAACTGCCGCTGCGGGTTGGCCCGGTAGACGATCTCCCCGTCAAGAAGGACCGCCTCATCGAACGGTTCCACTTCAGGCTGAGCCTCGGCGCGGGGCGCTTCACGCAGGGCATATCCGCGCTGCTCGACCCCGTCGTTGGTGTAGCCGTTGGGCAGATCGTCGAACGCGATCGTCTCGAACCCCTTCTGTCCCGGCAGGTGCGGGGTCCAGTCGACCGTCAATCCCCGGCCCAGATCGAGCCCGTTCATCAGATCGTTCAGTTCATAGCCGCCGTAGGGGAGTGCGGCGTTGGTAGGAACGACCCGCTTGTTCATTGTGGTCATCGTCCCCTCCTGCTGGTTCAGCGCCGGCATGTCGAGGTCCCCCGTGCCCAATGCGCTGAGGACAAAATCACCCGGCGCGTTGTAACCGACGGTGTAGCCGGCCGCCTCAGCATCAAGATCGCAGATGAGCGCGACCCCAAGCGCGTTGGACTTGGGCGGGATCATCGCCAGCTTCATCCCGCAGCTCTCCTCGATCAGCGCCAGCAGCGCGGCGAGGTTCTTCGCGCGGGGATGGAAGTAGAGGTCCTCGCCCGCCATCAGGGCAAAGGAGCTTTTCTTGGCCATCATCTTCTGGAAGTCATCGCCGAAGGTCTCGGGATCGCCGCCGAGCATCTCCACCAGATCGTTGTGATCGTAGGTGACCTCTTTTTCGACCTTTTTGGGGACTTTTTTGGTGACGGTCTTCTCTTCGCCCGTTTCGGGATCGGTCACCGTCTCGCTCACGCTCTCCATCACCGTCTCGGTAACGGTGCGGGTCCGTTCATGGTGGAACTGCGCCAGGTAGTCGGCGACCTCATCGGGCAATTTCTCCCGGTCCGCGAAGAGATCGAGCACAAGGTAGAGGGCCAGCTCCTCCTGCCCCGGCTGATGAGCGAACGTGCGTACCTGCTTGCCGAAAGTGGGCACCAGCGTATCGCCCACCGGGTGGAAGTAGAGCCCGGCCCCTTTGTTCATCTTCTGGATGTTGTTAAAGGTGTAACGGGCGTTGGGGTTGTCGCTGCGCAGTTTGGCCCCGACGCTGATGACAAAATCGCTCCCTTTCATGATCGAGGGGAAATCGTCCGGATAGAGGCTCCGTCCCCCGGCCTCCCGGTAGTGGCCCAGGAACTGCTGGAAGGGGTAGACCTCGGGATTGACCAGGCGCACACCCCGCTCTTCCTTGAGCGTCTGGAGCATCAACGCCTCTTCGTTGGTGATGGTGGAAGCAAAACGGATCGTCTCAGCCTTTTTGAGCGCATCGATGGCGCGGGAGAAGGCGGCCGGGTCCTGTACGACGTCGCGGTTCTCATAGTCGTACCCGAACCGTCCCGCCCCGCAGAGCGACTGGTAGTTCCACTCGTTCTTGACCCGGTAGATCTTCTCTTCGGGATCGTCGATGGAGGTGTGTTTGGTCTCGTAGTAGATGTGGCAGCCGCTGGAGCAGTGGGCACACGTCGCCGGCACCTGCGTCAGCTCCCAGGCGTTGGAGCTGTAGACGAAGTCCCGCTCGGTCAGCGCCCCCACCGGACAGACCGCCGTACACTCCCCGCAGTCGGAGCAGTTGGTGTGCTCAGTACCGTTGCTGGGAACGATGACCGATTTTTGCAGCTTGTTCCACATGCTGTAGGCGTCTTTGGGCATCGTGGCTTTGTAGGCCTTGTCAAGCGGATCGCCGCCGCGGGGACCGGTCTTGAGCGCGGCATCACCGATCATGTCCTTGCAGACCGTGACACACCGCTCACAGACGATACACAGTCCCGCGTCGTAATGGAGCACGCTGCTCCAGTCAGCGGTACCGCGCTTGGTATCGGGGATCGCGTAGTGCTGCGAATCGACCCCGAGCTCCAGGGTGTAGTTCTGCAGCTCACACTCGCCGCTCTGGTCACACACACCGCACTGGAGGGGATGGTTGACATCGTACACTTCCATGATCGCACGGCGCTCTTCGAGGATCTCCTCGTTCTGGGTGACGATGTTCATCCCGTCCTTGGCTTTGGCGTTGCACGAATAGACCCGCTTGCCGTCGGCCTCGACCAGACAGATCCGGCACGCCAGCGTGGGCGAACAGCGCGTCAGGTAGCAGATCGCCGGGATAAAAATGTCGTTGGCACGGGCGATATTGAGGATGTATTCCCCCTCTTTGGCCCTGCATTCTATGCCGTCGATCGTGATGGTGATCTCATTGTTCATCGTCGATCCCTGTCGTTTCAAATTTCAGGTGTGAAAATCTGTAAGAGGATAGCGCAAAGGCCCTTAATCCCCTGTCCCACACCGGATGGATCGCCACGGTTCCTTTCAGAGCCGTGTCGATACGAAACACCCGTTCATACGTCTCACCGTCCAGCGTAAAGCGGATACGGGTGCCGTCCGTCAGCCGGGCCGCCTGCGCGAACTGGGGCGATCCGATCAGCTCCGCACGGTCCTGACCGAACGCTTTGGCGGTGAAGGGGGAGAACTGGTTGCCCGGGTTGCAGCGGTAGACCAGTACTCCGTCGTAAGTGGGCAGCTCTTCCGGCTCCTCCCATGTCAGGTCCGTCTCGCAGGCGACCGCCTCGAGTCGGTAACCGCGGTGTTCGTTGCCCACGGCATCGAAATAGTCGGGCAGATCATCGAACGCGACCGGACGGAAACCCCGTGCCTCGGGGAGACGTGCGGTCTGATCGATCGTGTGGCGGCTGCCGACCCCCAGCGCGTTGCAGAGCTGGTTGAGGGTATAGCCCCCGTACGGCAGCGCCGGATGGGTGGGTACGACCCGCTGGTCAACGGTGGTGAAGGTCCCCTCCTGCTGATTGAGCGCGGGCATCGCCAGATCACCGTCCCCCAGCGCGCTGAGGACAAAATCACCCGGGGTGTTGTACCCCACGGTGTACCCCTCGGCCTCCGCGGAGAGGGTACAGATCTCGGCCACGCCCCGCGCGTTGGTCTCCGGCGGGATGATGAGCACCTCCCAGTCGCTGTAGCGCTCGATCGCGGCGATCCAGCGGGCGATGTTCTCCGCCTCGGGATGGGCGTACAGATCGGCCCCCACTATCAGCGTGAAATTCCGCTTCTTCCACAGGGAGAGTTTGAGCGCGTCGAGCTCTTCCTCGCCTACATTGCTCTCGGCGCTGAGGTTGCCGATATCGAGATCATCGATCACCCCGGCCAGCGCTTCGGGGAGTTCCCGCCCTTTCAGCAGCGTGGCGGCCAGCAGCGCGGCGACCCCCTCTTCGCTCCCCACTTCGTACTTAACGAACTGGGTAATGAGGTTCTGCATCCGGGCATCTTCGATGGGGTGGAAGTAGGCGATACGGGCTTTGTGGCGCTTGGAGGCCATCGCCATGTGGTACTTCACCATCGGGTTGTCGTCGTAGATACGGGTCCCCAGGACGATGATCGCCTGGGAGCGGGCAAGGCTTTTGAGGGTGGCGCTGTGGAGGCTGGTACCGCTGATGCTGCGGTAGGCCTCCAGAAAGCGCTGATAGCCGTAGGCCTCGTCGCAGACCAGTTTGAGCCCCTGCTTCCGGCGCAGCTGCTCCAGCAGGTAGGCCTCTTCGTTGGTGATCGCGGCGGAGAAACGGATCGTCTCCGCCCGTTTGAGCGCTGCCACCGCCGCGTCATACTGCGCGGGATCCTGCTGCGCATTTTCCAACGCGTAATCGAAGCCGAACCGTCCGGCACCGCAGAGTGAGCTGAACTCGAATTCGTTGGTGACCCGGTAGATCTTCTCCTGCGGCGCGTCAATGGAGGTATGCTTGGTCTCATAGTAGAGCTGACATCCACTGGAGCAGTGAGCGCAGCTGGCGGGGATACGCTCCATCTCCCAGGCGTTGGCGGTGTATTTGAAGTCGGTGCTCACCAGCGCCCCCACCGGGCAGACCGCCATGCACTCGCCGCATTCGGCGCAGTCCTGATCCTGTTTGACGTTGATGATCGTCGACTTGTATCCTCCGACGCTGATCTGGAGCGCTTCATCCCCAACCACTTCGTTGCAGACATGGACACATTTCTCACACATGATGCACAGGGCCGGATCGTAGGAGATGAAGCCCCAGTTCTGCATCGGACGGTGCTGATCGCGGGCGGTGAAGGTCTGCTGATCGACATCGAACTCCAGCGTCTTGTTCTGCAGATCGCACTCGCCGCTCTTGTCACACACGCCACACTCAAGTGGGTGGTTGACATCGTAGAGTTTGGTGATGTTCTGCCGTTCACGGTAGAGATCATCGGAGTTGGTGGTGATCACCGCGCCGTCGACCGCTTTCTCCTGACAGGAGAGGATCATCCCTTCGACCCCTTCGACCTCCACCACGCACATACGGCACGAAGCGATCGGCTCAACCTTGGAGAGGTAGCACATCGTGGGGATATAGATGTCATTGGCCCGGGCGACCTGAAGGATCGTCTGCCCCCATTCGCCGTGGCACGCCTGACCGTCGATCGTGACCGTGATGGTCTTGTTCTGTTCAACCGCACTCATATCACACCGCCACCATCGAGATATAGTAACACCGCATGCAGCGTTCCGCTTCGGCG